>Ga0193722_1000325_pt1 | contig 10389 bp, 8 predicted proteins | sample H2m1metaG_FD_143044 | JGI IMG/M metagenome (GOLD analysis project Ga0193722, IMG submission 143044) | Soil microbial communities from a riparian zone of the East river system, Colorado, United States - H2m1 | ecosystem: Environmental > Terrestrial > Soil > Riparian zone | place: USA: East River...
GGGGGGGGGTGCCCCCTGCCGTTGCCTTCGCCGCCGGCCTCCTGAGTTTCCTGTCGCCGTGCGTGCTGCCGCTCATCCCGAGCTACGTCGGTTACCTCACCGGCATGACGGTGGAGGAAGTCGAACGGCGGCGCGGGACGGCGGTGCTGCACGCCTTATGGTTTGTGGCCGGCTTCTCGCTGGTGTTCGTGCTGCTCGGCGCGGGGGCGTCCGCGGTAGGCCACCTGCTGCGCGACTATCAGGTGTGGCTCGGCCGGGTGGGCGGCGTGCTGCTCATTCTGTTCGGGATCTATCTCCTGGGTCTGCTGCGGCCCGCATTCCTCATGCGCGAATGGCGGATCGACCTGGCGCGCAAGCCGCTTGGTTACTTCGGCTCCGGCGTCGTCGGGTTCACCTTTGGCGCGGCCTGGACACCGTGCATCGGGCCGATTCTCGGCGGCATTCTGACGTTGGCGGCCACGCAGGCGGGGTTGGGGCAGGGAATCGGCCTGCTGGCGGTCTACGCCCTCGGCCTCGCGGTGCCGTTCTTACTGACCGCGCTGGCATTGGACCGGTTTCTGGTCTGGTTTCAGCGTTTCAGACCGTACATAGTATGGGTCGATCGGATCGCCGGCGGGATGCTGATCGTCCTGGGCATTCTGCTGGTCACCGACAGCTTTACCTTGCTGGCGGGCTATCTCCGCGGGCTGACGCCTGAGTTCCTGCGGGACCGGTTATAAGAACCTGCTGCGCCAGTACGGGTACCCAATTGCCAACCGCTGTATAAGAGAGAGGAACCCATGAAACGATCAGCGATTTTGGCGACTATCGCCGTATTCGCGTTGAGTGGCTGTCAGAAGGGGCAGGACCAAAGCCAGACCGCCGACTCGACGGCCCGCAATTTGACGCTGGCGCCCGCGGAGTCGACGGGGCAGATGCACGACGTCCCGGCGAACCCCCCCCCGGCGGCACCCGCGACGCAACCGGTCGCGCCGCCGCCCGTCACGCGGCCTCCCGTAACCCGCCGCCCGACGCCGCCGGCGCCGCCGCCGATGGCGCGGCTTGCCGCCGGCACCCACATGGACATGGCGGCGACCGATACGATTTCGTCGCGCACCGCCAAAGTGGGCGATGCGTTCAGCGCCCGGGTGGTGGAAGACGTCAGGAACGCGGCGGGACGCGTCGTCATCCCCGCCGGCTCGCTTGTGAACGGGAAGATCACCGACGTGAAACCGTCCCCCAATCCGAGCACGCCGGGGACCTTGACGTTGAGCGTTGCGAGCATCACTGTACGCGGCACTTCGTACCCGATCGACGCATCGGTCGATTCGCTCGAGACGGTCCACAAGGGACGGGGCGTGACCACGGGTGATGCCGCGAAGGTTGGAGCCGGGGCGGCTGCCGGTGCGATCCTGGGCCGAGTGCTCGGCGGCAACAAGAAGGGCACGATCGTCGGCGGCGTGATCGGGGGCATCGCGGGTGCTGGTGTTGCCGCGTCCTCCAAGGATTCGGACATCGTCTTGCCAGCGGGGCGCCATATCATCATCCGGCTGACGAAGGAACTCGCGGTCGCGGCATCCTGACGCGGTGATCCGCACCAAGCTGTCAACGATGATGTTCCTCCAGTTTTTCATCTGGGGGGCGTGGTACACATCCATCGCCGTGTACATGACGAATCACGGCATGGGGACGCTGACGCACTGGCCGTACACGGTGAATCCCGTGGCGGCCATCGTCGCGCCGTTCTTCCTCGGGCTGGTGGCTGACCGTTACTTCGCCACGGAGAAGGTCCTCGCCACCCTGCATCTGCTGGGCGGCCTGATTCTCTTCGCCGCCCCGCGCTTCGCCGCCGAGCCCACCACGTTCATTCTGCTGCTGCTGCTCTACAACCTCTGCTACATGCCGACGCTCGGCCTCGCGAACAGCCTGGCGTTCCACCACATCCAGTCGCAGGAGCAGCAGTTCCCGTTCATTCGGGTGTTCGGTACCATCGGGTGGATCGTGGCGGGCCTGTTCATCAGTTTCGGGCTCGGGAAGTTGATGGGCGGTGTCGCTGAACAGACGCCGGGTCCCCTCTACACCGCCGCGACGGCCAGCATTCTACTCGGTTTGTTCTGTTTCTCGCTGCCGCACACGCCGCCGCCGGGACGCGGGCAACCGGTTTCGCTCCGGAGCATCTCCGGGCTCGATGCCCTGAAGCAGCTGGGCGACCGCCCGTTCTATGTCTTCATCACCGCGTCGTTGCTGCTGTGCATTCCGCTCGCGGTCTACTACAACTTCACGCAGCTGTTCCTGGGTGCCGCCGGCGTGCACAGGATCGCGGGCACGCAGACGTGGGGCCAAATCTCCGAAACGGTTTTCATGCTCCTGATGCCGATGTTGTTCCTGCGGCTCGGAGTGAAGAAAATGCTGATCATGGGCATGGCAGCGTGGACGCTGCGCTATGCGCTGTTCGCGCTTGCCGCTCCTGACGCCATCTTCTGGATGATTCTGATCGGGATCATGCTGCACGGCCCCTGCTACGACTTCTTCTTTGTCACGGGCCAGATCTACGTCGACAAGAAGTCGACGCCGGCGGTGCGCGGCCAGGCGCAAGGCTTCCTCGTGCTCGTGACGTATGGAGTCGGGATGCTGATCGGCGCGCAGATTGCGGGCAATGTGTACGACCGCTTCCTTGCGGGAGGCACGGCATTGACGTTGGCACAGTGGCGGAGCTTCTGGATATTGCCGGCTGTATTCGCGGCAGCGGTGCTGATATTCTTTGCGGCGTTCTTTAAAGCACCGAGCCAAGACGGACAGCAACCCGTTCGATAGGTGATGTAGGGGCGCAGCATGCTGCGCCCCTACATTTTTTGCGGGCTATGATCCTTCGGGCAACTCCCGAATCCAGATGTTGCGGTAGCGTACCGGATTTCCATGATCCTGCAGCTTCAGCGGCAGCTTATCAGCGTGCGCCTTATACGGCGGCCGCGCCTTGTTAGCCGTCGGTCCCACCAATTCGAAGTTGTCCTGAATCAGTATCCCATTCAAAAACACCGTCATTCGCGCCGGCCGCTCCACTGAGCCGTCTGCCTTGAAATGCGGCCGACGGAAAACGACATCGTATGCCTGCCACTGGCCGGGAGGCCGCGTGGCATTGACGAGCGGCGGATTCTCGCCGTAGATCGCGCCGGCCTGCCCGTCGGGATAGGTGTCGTTCTGATAGGAATCGAGCACCTGGAGCTCGTAGATCCCCATCAGGAAGATGCCGCTGTTGCCCCGCTCCTGGCCCTCACCCTGTACGACTGCGGGCGTGGCCCACTCGATGTGCAGCTGCACGTCGCCGAAGCCGCGGGCCGAGACGAGCATCCCGGTTGCCGGTTTCACTTCTACGTAGCCGTCCCGCACCGTCCATTTCGCGGCGGTGCTGTCGTCCGCGCGCCACTGCGAGAGATTCGAGCCGTCGAACAACACGACTGCGTCCTTCGGCGCGGGGGCCGAAGGCCGTTCAGGACCGGGATCGACCACCGCAGGCCGAGGACGATCCATCGAATGTTGCGGCCACTGTTGGGCTTGAGTCATAAGCAACAAAGCTAGTGTGCCGATCATGGTTTCCAGGTCCCCTGTGCCACTGCGGGTATGAAGGTGTCGATGCCCGGTCCGGGGAAATCGATCGTCTTGCCCTGCTCGGCGCTCATGTACGCCGTCATCAAGACCTTCACCACCCGCAGTCCGTCATCGAACGTCAGCCACGGCCGCTGCTTCTTGAGGAAACACTGGACAAAGTAGCGGTCCTCCGCCTCATACCCGTAGGCCGCCGCCTCGCCCGACACGACCGGCATCTGCCCGATCTCGGCGTTCTGTTTTTCGACCAGGTCCTCGCCTGCTTTTCCCTGCACCTCGCGGCTGAAGAAGAGCTTCAGCCCGGTGTCGAGGGAATTCCACTGCAGCGAGTACTCGGGGCCGAGCAGCTCGGCGGAGAGTCGCAGCCCCGCGCCGACGAAGCTCCAGGAGGTCGTTGCTTCGCCGAGGACACGATCGCCGTCGTCGGTCTCGAATTCGATGATCACGCTGGCGAAATCTTCGGACGGTGTCTTCTCGTAATTCACGTCCTTTCCCATCGTCGCCGCGAGCTTCTTGGCGTAGGCGGGCCGGCTCCATTTGAGACTCGCGATGTGCCCCGTGATGCGTTTCGGGCGCAGCGTCGACGTCGCTTTGGTGGGATCGGTCAGGAGATGCTGCACGAGGAGCGATGAGTGGCACATCATGTCGTTCAGCACGCCGCCGCCCTGCAGCTTGCCCTGCCAGAACCACGGCGCGTGCGGTCCGCTGTGCTCTTCGGCGGCACGCGCGAGATAGGGCCGGCCGGCGAGCCTGGCCCCCCGCGCCCACAGCAGATTGCGGCCGACTTCGACCGCCGGCGCGAACACTTGATTCTCGAGATAGCCGTGCGGCAGCTCGACTTTGTTGACCAAGTCGAGGACCTTCTTCGCCTCAATCACATTTCTGGCTAATGGTTTTTCGCAGGCGATGCCCAGCAACGAGCCCTTGCCGCGCTGCAGCGTGCTGACGACCTCCTCGACATTCTCGAGGCGCGCGTGGTTCGGGCCTGACAGCCAGATCGCGTCGATGGCGGGATCCTCCACCATCGCCGCAATGGAGGGATAGGCCTTCGCCTGACCCACCCCGAGCTGGCGCGCGATGCCAGCGGTGTCGGCGGCGTTGTTCTGATTGGGGCTCCACACGCCCAGCACGTCGGCGTCCCGGACGGCCACGAGTCCCAGCAAGTGGAACTTGGCGTTGAAGCCGCTCCCAATCATTCCAATCCCCAGTCGTTTCGTCATTCAATCCTCATATTGGACGCCGAGTTTCTGTAGCGCTGCCGGGGGGCAGCCCTTCCACTCCATCACGAAGGTGTTGCCCTGATAATCGAGATCGGTGACCCCGATCTTGCTGGTCCAGAACCCCGACGCCGTCATGTCGCGGAACATGTTGAAGAACGCGACGCCCTGGCTCATCTCGGGACGCGCTTTTTTCGGCCAGGCGATGTCGTCGAGGATCGTGGTGCGCTCGGCCTCGGTAGACGTCAAGAACGTCTTGCCGCTGCGCTCGTAGCACTCGTTATCGAGCCACGCAAGGCCGCCGCGCATCGGCGTTTGACCGTCGGGCCGATCGCCCATGAGGAAATCCATGTACTCGGGGACGCCGGCATCGGTCGCGCTGCCCGAGCGGTCGTCTTTGGGGATGATGAGATCCGACAAGACGCGGACCGTCTCCCATTCGTGCGGCGTGAAGAACGCCGGCGCGAACGGCGTTTTCGCCGTGATCGCCTCACGGGCTAACTTTGCCGCCCGTGCCGCCTCTGCCGGTGTCCACTTAAACGCCGCCGTCAGCGCGGCCATCGCCATCGCGCCTACTGCTCCGCGCCGTTTCATAGCGTCCTCGCTTTCAGCTGCCCCGCGATGTATTCGGATGTCCGCATCGACAGTGCCATGATCGTCCAGGTGGGATTCTTGTCGGCTTGCGAGGTGAACGGTGAGCCATCGGCGACGAAGAGATTCCTGACCTCGTGAGTCTGGCAATTGGAGTTCACGACCGAGGTCTTGGGATCGGCGCCCATGCGCGCGCCGCCCAACTCGTGGATGATCACGCCGCCCGCCGCGATGCCGTAGCCATCCTCCTTGCTCGGCATGTTCCCCCACGGCGTGCCGCCCATCTCCGTGATGAGCGCGCGGAACGTCTCCTGCATGTGCTTGACCTGGAGGTATTCGTGATCGGTGAACTTCCAGTGGAAGCGGAGCACGGGGATGCCCCATTTGTCCACGACTCTCGGATCGATTTCGCAGTAGCTGCCGTCGTTGGGAATCATCTCGCCGCGCCCCGAGAACCCGACGTACGCGCCGTAGTAGCGGCGATAGTCGTTCTTGAGCTGCTTGCCGTACCCGCCGCCCTGCAGGTCCTGGATCCCGCCGCCGAAGCCTGCCTCGGGCAGCCCCGTGCCGCCCCACACCTCGATGTGGTAGCCGCGCGGGAAGTCGAGCTTCTTGTTGTCGAGCCACCACGGCATGTAGACGTGCATCCCGCCCACACCGTCGTGATTGTGGGGAACCGGGTCCATCATCTTCGGCACGAAGCCCCCGACGTCGGTGCCGGTCGTGTCGGTGAGATACTTGCCGACCGTGCCGCTACCGTTCGCCAGTCCGTTCGGGAATGACGCGGACTTGGAGTTGAGCAGGAGCCGCGACGTTTCGCAGGCGCTCGCCGCGAGGACCACGACGCGGGCGTCGATGTGATGCTCGCTTCCATCGGTCGTATCGATGTAGGTGACGCCGCTGGCCTTCCCCGTGCGGTCGAGCGTGATCTCCCGCGCCATCGCGTTCGTCTTGAGCGTGAGCTTGCCGGTGGCGCGGGCCGGCGCGATCAGGACGTTGGTCGACGAGAAATTGGAATTCGTCTTGCAGCCGCGACCGCACTGCCCGCAGTAATGGCATGCCGCGCGACCGTTCAGCGGACGGGTGAGGATCGAGAGCCGAGATGGCACACAGGTGACGTTCAGCCGCTTGGCCGCCTGTTGGACCAGCAGCTCATAGCAGCGCGGCTTGGGCGGCGGCAGGAACAGGCTGTCGGGCGCGTTCGGAATATTCTCTTTGCTCCCGAACACGCCCACGAGCTGCTCGAGCTTGTCGTAGTAGGGGCGGACGTCGTCGTAGCTGATTGGCCAGTCGTCGCCCAGGCCGTCGAACGCCTTCGACTTGAAGTCGCGCGGGCCAAAGCGCAGTGAGATGCGGCCCCAGTGGTTTGTCCGCCCGCCCACCATGCGCGCGCGCCACCAGCGGAACTTCTCTCCGGGGGCGACGGTGTAGGGCTCGCCCGGGATGTCCCAGCCGCCGATGCAGCCGTCGAACTCCCCAAAGGGCTTCTCTTTGGTGGACGCGCCGCGGCGCGGCGAGTCGTACGGCCAGGTGAGCATGGCGGAGTCGGTCGTATTGTCCCACGGACCGCCCGCTTCGAGCACCGTGACGTTGACGCCGGCGCGGGTGAGCACGTACGCGGCCATCCCGCCACCGGCTCCCGAGCCGACGATGACGACGTCGGCGGGCGAGCTTTGAGTTGCCAGACGCATTCAGGGCTCCTTAGTAGCCGAGTGCACCGCCGGCGTAGCGTGGATCGGCAACGCCGACCCACCCACCGGCAGTCTTTTGTATCGCCGCAATAATCCCGCTGCGGCCGCGTCGCTCTTCCATCTTATGTCCCATCGCCTCGAGCGCTCGCACCGTCGCATCACTCAAGCCGCCATGCTCGTAATAGGTCTGGTCGGGCAGAGCCTGGTGGTGAATCCGTGGCGCAGCGACGGCGTCAGGGAGACTCATGACGCCGTCGCTGCGCCACGGAATGACCTGCGCGACACTGGTGATGATGGTGGGGCCGCCCGGCGTGCCGACGACCATCTGCAGATTGCCGGCGGTGTCGAGCACGATCGATGGCGTCATCGCCGAGAGCATCCGCTTGTTGCCGGCGACCGCGTTGGCCTCGCCCTGCACGAGCCCGTACATGTTGGGCTTGCCTGGCGCGGTCGCGAAGTCGTCCATCTCGTTGTTGAGCAGGAATCCCGCGCCGGTGACCGTCACGCCGCTGCCGAACCCGCCATTCAGCGTCGTCGTCACGGAGGCTGCGTTGCCCTGTGCGTCCACGATCGAGTAGTGCGTCGTCTGCATCGGCTCGCCCCCGCTGCTCGTGGCTTGGGGCGGCGTCGGCGTGGCGTGCTGCAGATCGATCTGGGAGCGGAGCGTCGCGGCATAGGACTTGGAGAGCAGGCGATCGAGCGGCATGTCCACGAAGTCGGGGTCGCCGAGCCAGTGGTTCCGGTCGATAAACGCTCGGCGCATCGCCTCGGTGACGAGATGCACGTACGCCGTCGTGCCGAACGCCGGCAGCGTGTCGTAGCCCTCGAGGATGTTGAGGATCTCGCCCATCGTCACGCCGCCCGAGCTGGGCGGCGGCATCGAGTAGATCGTGTGGCCGCGATAGCTGAGCCGGACCGCCCTGCGCCACTCGGCGCGGTAGTTCCGCAGATCGTTCTTGGTGATCAGCCCGCCGCCGCGCTGCATTTCGGCCACGATCAAATCCGCGATCTGGCCCTGGTAGAATACGTCCGGCCCCGAGTCGCTGATGAGCTGCAGCGTGTGCGCGAGATCGGGCTGGCGCCACATCATCCCGGGGGGCGGCGCGCTGTCGTGCACCAGGAACTGTGCCCGGCTCGCCGGAAACTGCGCCAGCAATTCGCGATCGGACCTGATGTCGCGGCTCCGCGCGGAATCGATCACATGGCCCTGCGCGAGGCGGATCGCCGGCGCAATCACCGTGGCCCAGGGGAGTGAGCCGTACTTCTTCCACGCCTCATATAGTCCCGCGACGCTTCCCGGTACGCCGCTGGCGAGATGGCCGACCTCGCTCTTTTTCGTTGGATTCCCCGCCGAGTCGACGAACATGTCGTGGGTGGCGGCGGCGGGCGCCGCTTCGCGGTAGTCGAGCGCCGTCACCTCGCCGGCGGCGCTGCGATGCACGATGAAGCCGCCGCCGCCGATGTTGCCGGCGTCGGGCAGGACGACTTCGAGCGCGAAAGCGACGGCGACGGCGGCGTCGATCGCGTTGCCGCCCTGTTTCAGGATGTCGACGCCGGCCTGGCTCGCGAGGGGATGCGCGGTGACGACCATCGCGTGCGGCGCCGTGGCGGGCAGGGACCGCAGTGTCCAGGTGGCGGGAATGACCGCCCTGCCGCGGACGACGCGGGGAGCCGGGGTTAGGTGTTCGGGACTCGGGGGTTTGCCGCAGGCAATCGCCAGCAGGGCGAGGCCGGCTGAGAGCTTTCGCATTCAACAATCTTGCGTCTATTTCCCACTCATGACAAACCGCGATTTCTCCGATCCCAGGCCCACCGAGCGGCGCAATCCGCGTACCGAACGCATCGACGTCGCCTCGACTCTCGAAATCGTGGATTTGATGAATGCCGAGGATGCTACGATTGCGGGGATCGTGCGAGGCGAGCGCGAGCGGGTCGCGCGGGCGATCGACCTCATCGTGGATGCGATTCGCAACGGCGGCCGCGTCGTCTATGTCGGCGCGGGAACGTCGGGCCGGCTGGGCGTGCTCGACGCCGCGGAGTGTCCCCCCACGTTCGGCGTGCCGCCCACGCTGGTGACCGGCGTGATCGCGGGAGGCTACCCTGCTCTGGTCAAGAGCGCCGAGGGCGCTGAGGACGACGCGAATGCCGGCGGGTCGGCCATAGATACGGCAGGAGTGACGAAAAGCGATGTTGTCATCGGCATCGCCGCGAGCGGGACGACGCCGTACGTACGGATGGCCCTCGGCCGCGCGCAGACGATCGGCGCGAGCACGGTGCTCGTGACCTGCGGCAACCCGCCCAGAGTGCTGACCGAGACGTGCGACGTCGTCATCAATCCGGTCACGGGTCCGGAGGCGCTCACCGGCTCGACCCGGCTCAAGGCCGGCACGGCGACGAAGCTCGTACTCAACACGCTCACGACCGGCGCCATGCTCCGGCTTGGCAAGGCGTATGGCAACATGATGGTCGATCTGATGGATTTGAGCGTGAAGCTCCACGACCGGGGTGAACGCATCGTGATGGAGTGTTGCGGTGTGAGCCGGGAGGAGGCGCGGGCCGCGATCGATCGGGCGGAGGGCAGCGTCAAGCTCGCGATCGTCATGGTGCGGCGCGGCGTGAGCGCCAAGGAAGCCCGCAAGCTCCTCGACGCAACGGGCGGCTTTGTCCGGCCCGTCGTCGGCGATCCACCGGCCGTGCAGCGATGAAGGACGCACTCGCCGTCGGCGTGATGTCCGGCACTTCGCTTGACGGGATTTCTACTGCGCTGGTGCGGCTTGGGGACAACCAGGCGACGCTCGTCGCGTTCCGGCAGGAGCCGTACTCCGCCGCCGAGCGAGGGTCGATCATCGATGCGATGGCGCGCGGCACGCCGAAGGACGTCGCGTTTCTGCACGTCGCGCTGGGAGAAAGATTTGCCGGCGCCGTCCTCGCGTTGCTCGCGCAGGCGCGCGTCTCGCCCCGGGATCTCGCCTTCATCGCCTCGCACGGCCAAACGATCTGGCATGAGCCCGGCCGCGCGACCTTTCAGCTCGGCGACGCCGCGGTTGTGGCCGAGCGGGTCGGGGTGCAGGTGGTGAGCGACTTCCGCGCGCGCGACGTGGCGGCGGGAGGGCAGGGGGCGCCGCTCGTGCCCCTCGCCGACGTGATGCTGTTCGGGCACGAGCAGCGCGGGCGCTGGCTGCTCAATATCGGCGGCATGGCGAACGTCACCTGGGTGCCGCGGCGCGGCGTGGCGGACGGCGCGTTCGCGTTCGACACCGGGCCGGGCGTCGCGGTGATCGACGCCATCACCCGGCGTGTCGATCCCG
>Ga0193722_1000326_pt1 | contig 10381 bp, 4 predicted proteins | sample H2m1metaG_FD_143044 | JGI IMG/M metagenome (GOLD analysis project Ga0193722, IMG submission 143044) | Soil microbial communities from a riparian zone of the East river system, Colorado, United States - H2m1 | ecosystem: Environmental > Terrestrial > Soil > Riparian zone | place: USA: East River...
TGCTAAAGGGCTCAGGGGGAAATATAGGGGTGCTTACGGGCAAAGACGGCGTTCTGATGATTGATGACCAGTTTGCTCCGCTGTCGCAAAAGATCAAGGACGCGATAAAATCCCTTGACCCGGGTGAGGTCCGGTTTCTGATCAATACCCATGTCCATGGGGACCATTCCGGTGGAAATGAAAACTTCAAACGGATGGGCGTTACCGTCATCGCTCATGAGCGGGTACGGGAACGAATGATGAAGGAGCATGTGTATAAAGAAACCAAGGAACCCCCGCGGGACAAGGATGCCTGGCCGGTCATCACCCTTGCCGATAGAGTCAGCCTACACCTTAATGATGAAGACATTGACCTGCTTCACTTCGGCAACGGGCATACCGATGGCGATGTGATTGTTCATTTTAAGAAAGCGAACGTGTTTCACACCGGCGACATATTCGTTCGCTACGGGTATCCCTATATCGACGCGTCCAGAGGGGGCGGCATCAATGGATTCATTGCCTATCTCGACAAATTACTTCCGGTGATGAATGAGCATTCAAAAGTAATACCGGGTCACGGTGAATTGGCTACCAAAGCCGATGTGAAAACCTTCCGGGACAAACTCACTGACATACGCGATCAGGTTGCCGCGGCGCTCAAGAAAGGAAAAAAGGTCGAAGACATTCCGGCCCTGGGCATTACGGATAAGTATGATGCAGAGTGGGGAAAAGGTTTCTTAAAAGGAAAGGATTACATCCTACTCATAGCGGAGGATTTGAAGAGGGGGTCGAGGTAGGTCGCGGTGTGAGTCTAAGGACTCAAGACTCAAGTCTACCTCAAGCAATGTCCGCAAGGTCGATATCCCTCAGCCCGCGCAGTCCCGGCATCTTTAAAAAACACACGGTTCTCTTTTTTCATCCGTTTGCCGGAGGAGCACTTCAACGTTCCATAGATTTTTAGCCTGGCGTTGCCAGCGTATTGAATCTCGCCCTTTCGAATCATCGCGTGGAGCTGATGGCTGTTGAGGTCCTGATGGCGGACCATACTCAAATTGGGCTACGCAGCATCGTGAAAAATTATTCCCAGGGCATAGCGTGTCCCTGATTTCAAAGGACTCACTCCATGTTTCATTTCATGAGTTTTTTTGTGAAAATCAGAAAGGGGACCTGGACGTTCAACCCGAAACTTGCTGTATCTAATCTTGCCACAAAGACCTGCCTGCGCGAGGCGCTTCGGCAGGCAGGCACAAAGGCACTAAGATTATTTTTTTGGCTGGCAGCCAGGAATAAAAAACAAGAATTTTAAGTAAAAAAGCTTAGGGTCTTCGTGCCTTAGTGGCAAGGAACTACACCCGGTAATCCTCCCTCACAGGATGAAATACATCAATGACAAAACAGTCGGTGATTCCTTTTGCTGTATGCGGAACCTGAGATGGAATAATGGCGGCCATTCCGGCCTCTAGAATTCGTGTTTCTTTATCAATCGTCAATTCCAGCTTGCCGCGGATCACATTTACAATCATTTCGTGCACGTGCTGGTGACGGGGGATCGAATGTCCCGCTTGAATATCCCAGTACGCCACCGTCATATTTTGGGAATGGATGAACCGCCCCCGAAATCCGGGAACGATTTCTTTGGGAATAATTTCCGATAAGGTAATGAAGCTCATAACGTAATAGTTTATTGAATCTATTTCTTTTGTCCTAAAATTATTTTTCGCGTAAAGAGCCTGACTCTTCAAATTTAGTCCAACTTTCACCGATCACCGATCACCGATTACCCCTTACCGACTTATTCGCCCTTATCATTTCCCCATAACCCTGCCGTTGGGCCAAAGCCGTCACCGCCATAACAATTCGCTTGGTTTTGGTGTGGATCGTCTTGGCGCTTTCGATCCACTTACTGAAATAATGCTGGTGTGACAGCGCCAAGGATTTAAAAAAGGCCAGGGAAGCCGGTTCTGCCTTCAGGCACTTTAGAAGATCGGCAGACAAGACAGGAGCCCTGCTATCCAGGTTCATTTCGACGAGGAGCTTGTCGCCTTGTTTTTTTCGAATGGCTTTCCGGATGGTCGCGTTCAGAGGAAGGATAAAATCTCCTTCGCCCATAGGCAAAAGGGCCAGGCCTTCAAACGGCCAGGCGTCGAGACGGCCTTTCACACGGAACGACACTTTGGAGCCTGGCTTTAATTGATGAGCAAATTTGGCCCCGACCACGATGTATGTCCATCCCGTCTTCTCGCCTTTTTTACCGAACTTTTGAATAAGGATTTGAAATTTTACCATAAAGGAGGGAGCGCTGCCCGATATCGATGTAAAGAAGTCAATCTCCCGATTTTCCGCAAACGTTGCCAATCGGGGCCAGGACAGTGGGTGACCTTTTTCTCATCTTATGATCAATTGACTTGGGGTAAAAATCAGATTGTTTCTTTACTCAAACTGCCGGCGCAAAAGTATAAGCGGCTCAAGACTTTATGAAATTGTTAACAAAATTGGCGAAAGATTTAAAACTGAAGGTGGACTAATTAATCGACAAAAGGATATTTTTGGCGATTCGAAATCGAATAACCTAACCCCAATTTTATGAGGAAATATTTACTCGTGGCAATCGCCTTTTTTCTGGCTGGATCCGCGACTGTCCTGGCGCAGGGCGTGACAACAGCAAGTATCAACGGGATCATCAGGGACAAAAAGGGTGGGGTGCTCCCGGGAGCCAACGTTATTGCTGTTCATCAGCCTACGGGCAGTCAATATGGTGCAGCGGCGAGGGTGGATGGACGTTTTACCATCCCAAATGCCAAGGTGGGAGGACCATACAAAATCACGGTCTCCTTTGTTGGCTTTGAACAACAGGAAAGGGATGGTATTTTTCTTACGCTCGGTAACTCGACCGATGTGGATTTCATATTGACCGAAAGTGGAACTCAACTTCAGGAAATCCAGGTTGTTACTTCCAAAGCAGATGTTTTTAACTCTGACCGCACAGGGGCTTCAACCAATATTTCCAACCAGGAGATCACCCGGCTGCCCACCATCAGCCGCAGTTTTAATGATTATGTGAGGCTTACACCACAGGCCAACGCCAATAGCTTTGCCGGAAGGAGCGATGGGTATAACAACATCACGGTAGACGGGGCGCTTTTCAACAATGCCTTTGGCCTTTCCGGAACAGTCGGTGGCCAGGCGAATGCCCAGCCAATAAGTCTTGATGCAGTGGATCAGATCACCACTTCGATTGCACCATTCGATGTAAAGGAAGGAAGTTTTACCGGGGCGGGGATCAACGTGGTAACCCGAAGCGGCACAAACAATGTAACGGGCTCTGTTTATTACTTCTTCAGAAATCAAAATATGGCGGGCTCAAAAGTCAGCGGCAATAAAAATCCCCTGACGAGCTTTGATTTTAATAACATCGGTTTCCGGGTCGGTGGGCCGATCATTAAAAATAAACTTTTCTTTTTTGTCAACTTTGAAAGAGAAAGACGAAATGACCCGGGGACTCAATTTTCCGCCGCCCGCGGAGGTTCTAGCGGCCCTACTGTTTCACAGGTTCAGGGTACCGATCTTGACGCGCTGAAGACTTTCCTTGTTGAGAATTATCAGTACGATCCGGGGCCATACGAAGGATATAAATTACAATCCAACAGCGATAAAGGCACCGTCAAGATTGACTGGAATATCAGTACCCAGCATAAGTTCACCATCAAATACAATTTCCTGAACTCCTACCGGGATGTCCCGCCCAGCAACAGTGGATCGCTGGGTGGAACGCGCAATCCGAGTCAGACCGGGTTGCCTTTCCTGGGTGCGTATTACAGGATCAATAATAATCTGAATTCTGTCATCGCTGAATTGAACAGCACCTTCGGAAGCAATTTCTCAAACAAATTTCAGGTCGGATATACTGCCTTCCGGGATTTCAGAGAAACGCCGACGTCCAGCAAACTGTTTCCCCTGGTGGATATCGGCAATGGCGCAGGAAGCTTCCTTACTGCCTTCGGATACGAACCTTTTTCCGCCTACAATATTCTTAATTCAAACGTATTCCAATTGTCGGATAATTTCGACGTCTACAAAGGCAAGCACACGTTTACAATCGGAACCTACAATGAATTCTATCACTTTGAGAATGGATTCGATCCGTTTTATTATGGGGCCTATCAGTTCAATACATTGGCCGACTTTTACGCCAGCGCCGCGGGTACGGTTGGAAGTGTAAGGCAGTACCAGTTGGGCTATTCCACGGCAGCGGATGGAAGTTTCCCGTTGGTCAAAATCAATGCTTACCAGTTGGGTTTTTACGCACAGGACAAATTTGATGTGAACAGGAATTTCAGCCTGACGTATGGCATTCGCGCTGACATTCCCACCATCAGCACAACAATTGCCCGGAATACGCAGGCAGCAGGGTACACGTTCCGGGATGGTCAGCAAGTTAATACCGATCAGGTCCAGAAGACCTCCGTTCTTTGGTCGCCGAGGGTAGGATTTAATTGGGATGTAAAGGGAGACAAGTCGACCCAGGTGAGAGGCGGTTCCGGAGTGTTCACGGGCAGGGTTCCTTATGTTTGGATATCGAATCAGGCAAGTAATAATGGAATGTTATTCGGGTCTCAATTTTATAACACGGTCGGAGCAACTGCGGCCGGGATTGTATTTCAGCCGGACGTGGATTATTACCGCCCGGGCAAAAATGGCAATCCACCCATTACAACGGGCCCGCCTACCTATAACCTAGCCGTTACAGATCAAAACTTTAAGTTTCCTCAAGTATGGAGGACGAACGTTGCTATAGACCAGCGATTGCCGGGTGGCCTGATTGGGTCATTGGACCTGGCGTTTACCCAGGATATCAATGCGGTGTATCATCAAAACATAAATCTGCCGAATCCTGCCGGTACCGCTTCCGGTGCAGACAACCGGCCGATATTTTATAAAGCGTTTCCGAATGCGGGGAGTAACGGTACGGCCAATACACGCCTGAACCCAGCGGTAACGGATGCTATCCTTATGAGGAACACCAGCAAGCCATACAGTTACTTTATTACCGCCCAGTTCAAAAAGTCATTTGGTATTGGACTGGACGCTAGCGTTGCCTATACGTATACGCAAAGTAAGTCGGTCAATGATGGTGGTTCAATTGCGCAATCGGTCTGGAGGGACCGGTCTATATCCGGCGATCCCAACGCCAACGTGCTAGGGTACTCAAACTATCTCAAACCGCATCGTATCATCGCCTCTGTGAACTACAGAAAAGAATATGCAGGCTTTATGGGGACCTCTGTAGGGTTGTTTTATGAAATATCCCAGTCAGGTATTATCAGTAATTTTCCCACATCCCGGTTCTCCTATGTTTATTCAGGGGACATGAACGGGGATAACGCCGGCGGAAATAATGATCTGATGTATATTCCAAAGGCGCAGAGTGAAATTGCATTGACACCAATAACGAACGCTGACGCAACAATCTATACTGCCGCCCAGCAATGGGCTGACCTGGATGCATACATTAGTCAGGATAAGTACCTAAGCAAGCACAGAGGCGAATACGCCGAAAGAAATGGTGCCATTATGCCCTGGAGAAGCCAACTGGATATCCGGATCTTACAGGATTTTTATGTTAAGGCCGGAGGGAAACGGAACACCATCCAGCTCAGCCTGGATATTTTCAATGTTGGCAACCTCCTCAATTCCAATTGGAGTGTTTATAAGACGTACAATCGCAACAACCTGATCACGTTCAGAGGATACGATGCTGCCGGAGTGCCCCAATATCAGTACCCTTACTTGAATGCGGCGACAAAGACGCCGCTGACATCAACATTTAGGGATGACCTGGGGGTTCTTTCCCGCTGGCAAATGCAACTTGGCCTTCGATACATTTTTAACTAAGGAGGACAACCCTTTTTGTTCAACCAAAAGAGGCCTACCCGGCCTCTTTTTATTTCTGGCCGGATTCATTAACTTCCATAATGGCTCGACGGGTTTCTTCGTCATTTATTGTTTTTCTGGTCTTTTTCCTCTTCCCCCGATGCAGTTATAAGCCCGAAACGGAACGTTTTGCGCCGGAACCCAGGGTCACCGTTGATCTCGGGGCCATTCAGAAAAGAGGCTACCTGCAAGCCATTGTTGACAATAACTCGGTCAGCTATTTTATCTATAAGGGCACGTCCATGGGCTATGAATACGAGTTGCTCAAACGACTTGCGGACTACCTCAAGGTGGATTTAAGGATCAAGGTGATGTCCGGTATAGAGGAAGGTATTAATGCCCTGAATATCGGAGAAGGGGATGTACTCGCCTTTCCCCTGACGATTACCACGGACCGCCTGAAGTACCTGACGTTTACCAATTCGCTCTTCAACACCTATCAGGTATTGGTGCAAAAAAAGCCGGCCAACTGGCGAATGCAGCCTCCCGCTTTGGTGGAGAAAAAATTGATTCGCAATCCGGTGGATTTAATTGGCAAGGAGGTCCATGTTCTCAAAGGTTCTTCTTATCAAAAGAGGCTGAAAAACCTTTCCGAAGAAATCGGCGGCGAGATCCTGATTCAGGAAGACAGTGCTATGGCAGAAACCGAATCGCTGATCCGCAAAGTGGCGACCGGAGAAATCAAATACACCGCCGCAGACCAGACCCTCGCCATGGTGAATGCTTTATACTACCCCAACCTCGATATCAATACCGTGCTAAGCCTGTCCCAGCAAATTGCCTGGGGCGCGAGAAAAAATTCGCCCGAATTGCTAAAAGCAATGAATACCTGGCTGGACGAGATCAAGAAGAGCGTAATCTTCCAGGTGATCTTTAATAAATATTTTAACAGTCCCCGTTTTTCCCTGGTGAAGATCTCCAGTGACTACTCCTCATTGGCAGGCGAGAAAATCTCGCCGTACGATGAACAGATCAGGAAAGGCGCCGATAAATTGGGATGGGACTGGCGCTTGCTGGCATCGGTGCTTTATCAGGAATCCAATTTTGATCCAAAAGCGCTATCCTGGGTGGGGGCCGTTGGCTTAATGCAAGTGATGCCCGAAACGGGAAGGCATTTTGGTTTTCGCAATTTATGGGACCCTGATGAGAACATTGACGCGGGGGTGCGGTTCTTCAAATTTCTCGATGATATATGGGCGAAAACAATAACCGATCCGAATGAACGACTCAAATTTGTCCTGGCCTCCTACAATGTCGGCTTGTCGCACGTTCTCGATGCCCGTAACCTCGCCAACAAACATGGCAAAAGTCCGGTGATGTGGGACAACGAGGTGGAATTCATGATGCTTCAAAAATCGAATCCCAAATACTACCGTGACCCCGTCGTTGCGGCGGGGTATTGCCGGTGCGATGGACCGGTGATTTATGTGAAAGAGGTGTTACAGCGGTTTGAGGAGTATAAAATTCATTTTAAGGAATAGTCATTAGACTAAAACTGGCACGAAGCCGCTAAGTTCCGCTAGGTCAAAAATCAAAAATAAACAATGCGTTTGAGGGATTTCTGATTGTTTATTGCTGATTTGTGATTGCTGACCTTTACTTAATTTTATTAGATTAGTCATTAGGGAGTCACCACGTCCATCCGGTTTTTGACCCTCGAATTGGAGACTCCACCAATGACCAATGACTAATAACCCACGGCTTGATTAACTCCGTTTCTCCAACGTTTTCAATTTCTTTCCGTACGAAAACCTCGTAATAAGTACAAACAAAACCGGTACGACGAATATGGCCAGGGTAGTGGCGGACAACATACCCCCAAACACCGTCCACCCTATCGTCTTCCGCGCTTCGGCTCCTGCTCCGCTGGAAAACGCCAACGGCAACACACCAAAAATAAATGCCAGCGAGGTCATGACGATGGGCCGAAGGCGCAGTTGAACGGCCTCCAGCGTTGCGGCCACGATTTCCATGCCTTTGTCAACGCGCTCTTTGGCAAACTCGACGATCAGAATGGCGTTCTTCGCCGCCAGACCAATCAACGTGATCAGACCGATTTGTGCATAGACGTTATTCGTAAGGCTGGGCAGAAAAGTCAGCGTAAGGATCGAGCCGAAAGCACCGATAGGTACCGCAAATAAAACGGAAAACGGAACTGACCAGCTTTCGTACAGGGCTGCGAGGAACAGGAATACAAAGACAATGGAAATGGCAAAGATCATAACGATCATGCTGCCGGCCTTGAGTTCTTCGCGGCTCATTCCGGCAAACTCATATCCGTAGCCGGCTGGTAATGATTTTGCCGCAACCTCTTTCAATGCGTCCAGGGCATCCCCGCTGCTGTAGCCCGCTTTTGGGGCTCCGTTAATCTCTATTGAACGGAAAATATTGAAGTGAGAGATCAACGTGGGGGCTTCGACAACCTTGGAGGTCACCAACGAAGTGAGCGGTACCATGCCCCCTGAACTATTGCGTACGTAATATTTACCCAGGTCGCTCAATGATGCACGGAATGAGCTGTCCGCCTGTGCCATTACACGGAAGTTACGTCCATAGATGTTAAAGTCGTTGACATAACTGCTGCCCAATAAGGTGGATAGCGTGGCATAGACATCCGAAATGGGTACGCCCATTTTTTTAGCTTTTTCGCGGTCAACATCCACCTGATAACTGGGCGTGCGTGCGGTGAAGAACGTGAATGCCGCACCAATCTCCGGCCTTTTGTTTACTTCCGCCAGGAAGGCGCGCGCCACCCGTTCAAATTGCTGAATGTTATCTGTGGTGGTGGTTTGTTGTAATTCAAATGTGAAGCCAGCTGTCTGACCGAGGCCTGGGATGGCCGGAGGCGCTATGGCCAGCACACGGGCTTCCTTCAAGTCGGCCGTGCGCTTCCTCACTTCTGCCATTACTGCTTGTACATGCTCTTCTTTACTCTTGCGGATGTCCCAGTGTTTAAGCATGACGAAAAGAGTTCCGACGTTGGACTTATTCGAAAAAGTGATCACGTTCAAGCTGGCGATCCCACCTACCGTTCTAATCGCCGGTATGCTTTCCAGTCGTTCCATGATGGTCTTCAGCATCTGGACACTGCGTGTAGTGGAAGTTGCTTCCGGCATTTCATACGTGACATAAAAGCGTCCTTCATCTTCCGTTGGGATGAAGCCGGTCGGTTTATTCTTAAACAGGAAGAAGAGGCCAACAAATAAACAAAGCAGCATGATGAGCACCAGCCGGGTTCCTTTTATCCATTTGTTCACACCCTGAGTGTAAGAGGAGGTAACCTTGCCAAACCAACCGTTAAACGAAGAAAAAAAACGATCGATCAGGTTATTTCTTTTCGTTCCTTCGACGGTAGGCTTTAGAATAAGGGTGCATAACGCGGGCGTCAAGGACAGGGCGACGAAGGCCGAGATGACGACGGAGACGGCAATGGTGATTGCAAATTGCTGGTACAGTCTTCCTACAATGCCCGGTACAAATCCAACCGGCACAAATACAGCTACAAGGATCAAGGCGATGGCAACGACCGGAGCTGAAATCTCGTTCATTGCCTTGTGTGTCGCCTCCCGGGGCGACAATTTTTCATGGTCCATATTGTGCTGAACTGCTTCGACTACAATAATGGCGTCGTCGACAACAATACCAATCGCGAGTACGAATGCAAACAGCGTGAGGGTGTTAATGGTAAACCCAAACACAATAAACAAAATGAATGTGCCGATCAGCGATACCGGTATGGCCAGCACCGGTATCAGGGTGGCACGCCAGTTTTGGAGGAATAAAAATACGACGAGTACAACAAGAGCCAGGGCTTCCAGTAAGGTGTCCACTACTTCCGCTATGGAGACTTTTACGACCGTGGCGGTGTCCAGGGGAATAGCATAATCAATATCCTTTGGAAAGGATTTTCGTAACTCGGTCAATGCGGCGACGACGCCGTCGTATGTTTCTATTGCATTCGCACCCGGCGCCTGGTAAAGTATCAAAAATGCTGCGGGCTTGCGATTTACGTAAGCCGTAGTGGCGCCATAATCAAACGCCCCCAGTTCTACCCTGGCAATATCTTTCAAATAGACAAGGCTGCCCGTGGCGGGTACCGTGCGGACAATGATGTTCTCAAATTGCTCTTTGGTGCTGATACGACTGTTGGTCATTACACTATATTCAAAACTCTGTACGGTGGGCTGCGGCATACCGCCCACGGTACCGGCAGCCACCTGGAGATTTTGTTCCGCCAACGCATTGACGACGTCGGTAGTGGACAAACCAAGGCTAGCCAGTTTTTCAGGATTGAGCCAGATGCGCATTCCGAAATCCGCTCCGCGCGTGACGATGTCGCCTACACCCTTCACCCGCTGCAGGGCGTCTTTCAAATAAATGTTGGTATAGTTGCCGATAAAGCGTGCGTCGTGTGTTCCATTTGGGGAATAAATGGCCAACGCGACCATGATGCTGGGATTTCGTTTGC
>Ga0193722_1000327_pt1 | contig 10364 bp, 8 predicted proteins | sample H2m1metaG_FD_143044 | JGI IMG/M metagenome (GOLD analysis project Ga0193722, IMG submission 143044) | Soil microbial communities from a riparian zone of the East river system, Colorado, United States - H2m1 | ecosystem: Environmental > Terrestrial > Soil > Riparian zone | place: USA: East River...
GCAGGGCGAAAATGATCGAGAGAATCCAGAAGCGAACGATGACGGTCGTTTCCTTCCAGCCGGTTAACTCGAAGTGATGATGAAGCGGAGACATGACGAAAAACCGCTTGCCGGTGAGTTTGAAGCTCAGCACCTGCACAATCACTGAGACGGCTTCGATCACGAAAACGCCGCCCACCACAGCGAGAAGCAGCTCCTGCTTGCAACAAATGGCCACCACCCCAATCATGCCGCCGATGGCCAGCGAGCCCGTGTCGCCCATGAAAACCTTGGCTGGATAGCAATTGAACCAGAGAAAGCCCAGGCCCGCGCCGATCAGCGCTGAGCAAACAACGGTCAGTTCGCCGGCGAACGGATAAAACGGGACCTGTAAGTATTCCGCCACGCGGAAATTGCCGGCTGCATAACAGAGCAACGCATACGCAAATGCTACGGTGATGGTGCAACCGATCGCCAAACCATCCAGCCCGTCAGTGAGATTCACCGCATTGGATGTGCCGACGATGACCAGCACAAAAAACACAAAGGTGAACCAGCTCATATTCGCAATTACCGGCGCTTTAAAGAAAGGCACGTAGAGCGTACGCGCCTGCACTTCCAACAATGGATCGGTGAGAAAGATCCAGGTGATAACCGCGGCCAGAAGAATTTGAAAAGCGAGTTTAACCCGGCCGTGAATCCCTTCGGATTTCTTCTTCGTGACTTTCAGATAATCATCGGCGAAACCGAGCCCGCCGAGGTAAACCATGCTGAATAACGCGAGCCAGACGAACTTGTTGTCGAGACGCGCCCAGAGGATGCTCGAAAAAAAGACGGCGCCAATCACCAGCACGCCACCCATGGTCGGTGTGCCTTGTTTCACCCCTTGCAGTTCGGCAAGCCGGTGGACTTCCGCCGCTCCTCGAATCGGTTGTTCGACTTTCAGTGCCCGCAACTTTGCGATAATGAAATTTCCAAACATCAGGGTAGTCAAAAATGCAGTGACCGCTGCAGCAATGGCCCTGAAGGTGACGTAAAGAAAAACGTTGAACCCAATGAAGTGGCTACTCAGGTGATGGAGGTAGTACATCATGGCGAAGTCACGAATGCCGAATTTTGACTGCCGAAGTGCTCGATTACTTCCTCCGTGCGCGCTGTCCGGCTGCCTTTGACCAGCACGAGATCTCCCGGCTTGGCAATTTCGCCTAAGAACCTGGCAGCTTCGCCGGTCGATCGTGCAGACAAAACCTTGTCCAAGCCAGCGGTGCGCGCGCCTTCCGCAATCAGTTCCGCCGCATCTCCGATCGTGATCAGTTGATCCACGCCGAGCGTCGCTGCGGTCTCACCAATCTCCCGGTGCCCGCGTTCCGATTCGGTGCCGAGTTCCCGCATTTCTCCCAAAACCGCGATGCGCTTTCCCTCGGCGTCGAGCTCGACCAACGTGCGCAACGCCGCCTTCATGGAGTCCGGATTCGCATTGTAGCTGTCGTCCAAAAATTGCACGCCACCGATCTCTTTGATTTGTAAGCGCGCTTTCGTGAGCGGAGCTGCAGCAAGGCCAGCCGCGCATTCCTCGATGGACAATCCAAATGCCCGCCCGGCTGCGACGGCCAGCAATGCATTCTGCACCATGTGCAAACCCGCAACGGGAAGTTGCGCGCGGCAACGATGCGCGCCCTCGACAATTGTGAACTCTGAGCCCTCTGTGCTCTGGCGAATTTCGATGGCCCGCACGGCTCCGCTTGTCGTTCCTGCCAACACGACTTTTGCGCGGGTTCGGGCAGCGATTCCTTCAGTGAATGGATCGTCGGCATTCAAAATCACTGTTCCTTGCGGTTCGATCGCTTCGGCCAGTGCTCCCTTCTCCGCGGCGATCGCTTCGCGGGAGCCCATGAACTCGATGTGCGCTACGCCGATGTTCGTGATGATCGCCGCATCGGGCGAGGCGATCTTCGAGAGCGCTGCGATTTCGCCGGGATGATTCATCCCGATCTCCCAGACGCCAACTTCATCCTCGGAAGTTGCTTCCAGAATTGTGCGTGGCAGGCCTATGTGATTGTTGAAATTCCCTTCGGTCTTGGTGACCCGAAATCTTCGCGCGAGCACCGAAGCGGCGAAATCCTTCGTGCTCGTCTTGCCATTGCTTCCAGTGATCGCGAGGACTTTCAGCGCGAGCGACCGTCGGTAGTTGGCGGCCAGCATCTGGTAGGCTTGCAGCGTATCGGTCGCACGCAGAAGTACGAAATTGTTTGGAACATTCCCCGTCCAGTTGAGGTCAACGAGCGCGCCTGTAGCGCCGGCTTTTGCACCGGCTTCGATAAAATCGTGGCCTTCGAAATTTTCGCCGTGTAAGGCAACGAACAACTCACCCGGTTTAATCGTGCGGGAATCGGTGCTGACCTTATTGATTACGACAGTCCCGTCGCCGGATGACAGCGACGCTCCGGCGAACTGTGCGATTTGAGAGACCGCCAGCGGATTCATAACTAAAGCTCCACGGGATGATCTTCGATCGCGCGGCGTGCGACCTGGATGTCATCGAATGGGATCGTGTAGTCGGCGAACTCCTGATAATTTTCGTGCCCTTTACCTGCGATCAACACAATGTCGCGTGGTCCGGCGAGCGCAACGGCGCGATTGATCGCCTCGGTGCGATCGACAATTTTTTCGTAATGATTTGAGCGAAAACCTTTTTCGGTTTCGGCGATAATCGCGCTTGGGTCTTCCTTTCGCGGATTATCAGAAGTGATGATGGAGTAATCGGCGAGGCGGTCCGCCATCTCGGCCATTAAAGGCCGCTTTTGCCGGTCGCGATCGCCGCCGCAACCAAAAACCGTGATCAATCTATGCGGTTGGAGTTCGCGCAGGGTCTTCAGAACGTTGGCGAGCGCATCAGGCGTGTGCGCGTAATCCACGAACACTTGAAATTGTCGTTTCGCAGGAACCAGTTCCAGGCGCCCGGGGACTTGTGGCGCCTTCCCAAGACTTAGGACCGCGCTACGCAGATTAATTCCCAATGCCTCTGCCGCAGCGAGCGCTGCGATCGAATTTGTGACGTTGAAGCGGCCAATCAATGGAATACGAACGAGGTAACTCTTACCGCGCGCATCAAGTTGGTACGATGTTCCGGTGAATTCGGCGCGATAGTTTGAAGCGCGGAAATCCGCGCGCGACCCCATTCCATAGGTAATAACGGCCACGTTTTTATCCAGCCTGCCGAGCAGCTGTTGGCCGTAACGGTCATCAATGTTCAAAATCGCCAGCGGTTTGGTCTTTTGTTTTTGGCCGGCGAGTCCAGTGAAGAGCTTCGCCTTGGCGTCAAAGTAGTTTTCCATCGTGGCGTGAAAATCGAGATGGTCCTGAGTCAAATTGGTGAAAACGGCGACGGTCCATTCGATACCGCGCGTGCGCTCCTGCGCCAGCGCGTGCGAAGAGACTTCCATCGCTGCCGCTTTGCACCCCGCGTTGGCGATCTGGGCCAGTAGCTCCTGTAAATCGAGTGATTCAGGGGTGGTGCGAATAGCTGGCAAAATCCGCTCGCCGATCTCGTATCGAACGGTTCCGATTAATCCGCAACGTAATCCGGCGTTTTCGCAGATGTGTTTGATGAGAAATGTCGTCGTGGTTTTACCATTTGTGCCTGTGACCGCGGCGAGTTTTAACTTGCGTGCCGGATGGCCGTAAAAAGTCGCTGAAAAATCCGCGAGCGCGGTGCGGGTGTTTTCAACGACTAGAGAGGTGACGCGTGGATCTTTTTGTTCGCGCTCGGCGACGATCACCGATGCCCCTTTATCGATGGCCTGACCGATGAATTGGTGCCCATCGGCTTTCTCACCCCGCAACGCCACGAACATGGTGTGCCTTTGCACTCGCCGCGAGTCATACGCGATATTTTCCACCGGGCGATCAACTGACCCGAAGACCTGGCGAACTGGAGTCGTAGCGAGAAGGGTCTTGAGCTGCATGAGGCTTTAACATCTCCGACAGGAGACGGATTTGCTACGGCGAACCGGGACGAGGTACTCAACGTCGCGAACCATCGGTTAAGGCGATTCGTTCCGCCGGCACGGTCTTACGAAGTCGCTCTGCCGGCTTTGTTTTTTCGACTCGCTGAATGGGAATCGCTTTGCGAATCTCCTCATGCGGCTCAAGGTCAAGGTAGCGGGCGGCCTTCTCGGCAACGTGGGAAAAAATAGGCCCAGCAACAAGCCCGCCATAATTCAATTCAGGTTTGCTCGTGTGCGCATCGTCCAGCACGACGAGCCCGACAAACTCAGGGTGATCAGCCGGCAGATAGCCGGCGAACGAAACGACATACTTTCCGTGGTCGTATCCGCCGTGAGGATTGACCTTTTGCGCCGTTCCGGTTTTCCCCGCGATCGTAAACCCCGGCACAGCAGCAGCGGCGGCGGTTCCTTGGTCGCTGACAACGCCGCGCAACGCGTCACCAATTTGTTTGGCAGTTTCAGCAGAGATGACCTGGCGCAGTACCACTGGCGAAACGGAGCTGATTATTTTGCCGTCCGATGCCGTGACCGATTTTACAATCCGCGGCGTCACCAGTTTGCCTCCGTTGGCGATCGTTGCCATTGCCGATGTCATCTGCAACGGCGTGACGCCGACTTCGTGCCCCATCGGAATGCGCGTAATGGAAATTTTACTCCACGTTTGCGGCGGACGAATCACTCCATTGATCTCGCCCGGAAGCTCAATTCCTGTGCGCTCGCCAAATCCAAAGCGCCGGATGTACTCGTAAAATTTTTGGTCGCCGATGCTGAGAGCAAGTTTCGCTGCCCCGATGTTGCTCGATTTGATCAGAATGTCGCGCACGCTCAGATAGCCAAACGCGCGATGATCGTGCAGAGGGGAGCCGCCATAATTCCAGAGGCCGTTCTCACAAAAAAGCTGTGAATCAGGACGCAACTTGCGTTCATTGAGAGCAGCGGCAGCGGCTACGATCTTGAAGGTGGAACCCGGTTCCATCATGTCGATGATGGCCCGGTTTTTCATTTGTTCGGGCTTGGCCTCGGAGCGGAGGTTTAAATCGAAGTTCGGGCGGTTGGCGATGGCCAGGATTTCGCCTGTTTGCGGCCGCATCAGAATGATCGTGGCCTTTTGTGGAGAATACTCCTTCATCGCCGCGTCGATTTCCTCTTCGACAATGCTTTGGAGACCAAGATCGACGGTTAGATGCAACTGATAACCGTCCCGTGACGCGCGCTCTTGGCCGCGATAAGGCACGATCTCCTGGCCGGCGCGGTTGTGCTCGATGAAACGGTAGCCGTCCTGTCCGTGGAGGTATTCCTCCATTGAGGCTTCAACCCCCTGGATGCCGTGGTGATCGAAATCCGTAAACCCAATCACGTGGCAAAGCATCGAGCCGTTGGGATAAATGCGCGTGGCGTCGTGCTCGAAGTAGATTCCGCGCAGATTGCCGGCGCGGAGTTTTTCACGCAGCGCATTTGCTCGCGCCGCGGGTACCTCGCGCTTGATGACGATGTAGCGGCGACCGCTGTTTAATTTTTCGGCGACTTCTTGGGAGGGGACCTCCAGCTCGGCATTCAGGAGCTCAACGGTTGCTTGCACATTGCTAAGATGCGTGGCGTCGGCCACGACGTTTTCCATAGGAATGTTGTGCGCGAGGACTTCATTGTTCGCGTCCAGGATCATGCCGCGTTCGGCGTGAATGACCTGTTTGTAAACGTGCGTTTCCGCAGCGAGCCCGGCGTATTCGTCGTGCTTGATTGCCTGGAGATAAATCAAGCGAAACGAAAAGATGCTGAACAGGCCGATAAAAGCAGCACACACCAGAGCGCAACGAGTTCGGCTACTTGGATTCATGTTGCGGTAAAGGGTTCACGACGGGTGCAAAGACGTGCGCGACGTAAGCGCCGCGATCTGTCCGGCGGCGACATCGTTTTGAGTGCGCAGCAACGCGAGCTCGTTCTCCACTGCCTTTCTGCGCTCGCCAAGGTGATATAGTTGCAGCGTCAAATACACGTAAGCCAACCCGGCAAGCGCCAGAAATGCCGTCATCACAATCCAACGCGCCAGTGATGCCGCGTTCACCGTATTACAATTTCGTCGACGTGATCGGTTCATTTGATCTTCTCCGCTACGCGCAACTTTGCGCTTCGCGATCTGGGATTCGCGCGCTGTTCTTCCTCGCCCGGCTCTATGGGTTTCGACGTAACAAGCGCAAAGTCGCAGTCGGGATTCCGCCGCGGTTCAGGCCATTCGGGTCTGTCGAGCCATTCCTTGCTATGATCCCGAAAGAAGTTTTTCACTATCCGGTCCTCCAGCGAATGGAAAGTGATTACCGCGATTCGTCCCCCCCGTTCTAGTCGGGGAGTTAAGACGCGCAGGCCTTGTTCCAGTGCTCCAAGCTCATCGTTCACTTCCATCCGCAGCGCTTGAAACACTTGAGTCGCCGGATGCTGTCGTCCGTGACGCCCGACCAGCTTTTCAATTGTGCGCGCGAGCGGGAGGGTTTCGTGAAACGGCGAAGTTTTACGTATTTTCACGATCATGCTCGCAATGCGTCGCGCGGCCGGTTCTTCGCCCAGCTCACGAAAGATGCGGGTCAATTCCTCTTCGCTGTAATCGTTCACGATTGTCGCCGCTGTGAGGCTCGTTTGCGGATCCATCCGCATGTCGAGCGGACCGTTGCGAATCAAACTGAAACCGCGCTCCGCGTTTTCGAGTTGCCGGGAAGAAACACCCAGATCAAGAAGTGCGCCTCCGATGCTGCGAATCCCGAGCTCGTCGAGAACACAATCTGCGTATCGGAAATTTGCCTGCCGCACGATGATCCGCCGGCCAAGATGCGCCAGACGCGCGGTCACGTGCCGGACAGCATCCGGATCCTGATCTAAAGCCAAAACATCGGCACCACTTTCTATAAGCGCTTCAGAGTGCCCGCCGCCGCCGCACGTTCCGTCGAGGATCAGCAAGCCTGCTTTCGGCTTGAGTAGTTCAAGCGCTTCCTTCTGCAAAACCGGACGATGGTAAATAAAATCCTCCCCGGACTCCGTGGACTCTTCTGGTGCTTTTGGATTGATGGCGAGCCATGCAGGCGGCTCGATCCATAGCGGATTCATGACGAGTTGGCGCACCATACTCTTACAATCCAATCTCCTTCGCTACGTGCTGGTAGGTAGCCGTTTCCTCTTCGTGTGCGCGTTTCCAGCGTTGCAAATTCCAAATTTCAAAACGCCCACGATTGCCTACAAGCGCGACTTCGTTCTTTAATCCAACTTTTTGACAAAGTTCGTCCGGCAAAACGAGGCGACCCTGCCGGTCCGCGCCTGCGTGTTGAGCGCGAGAATGCAGCTGACGCAGGAATACGCGACGATTGAGCGCTGAAACCTTCTCGTTCGCTTCCGCGGCCGAACTCATTTTCGCGAACTCCTTTGGCGACATGACGAGCAGAAACTGGTGTGTCGCCTCAGGCAAAAGAATGAAATCTTCAGGACGATCGCGCCGCCAACGCGATGGGATCGTAATCCGATTCTTCTCGTCAATGGAATGCCGGAACTCTCCAGCATAGAAGCGTTCGGGTTGGGAATCGGCGTCCATTGGTCGCGTGGAGTAGTAGCCCACTTTACTCCACTTGACCCCACCTTTAACCACCTCCGCAGGAAACGGTCAATAAAAATCTTCAGTCGTTTTAGGTCCGGGGAAGTTGCGTCAAGTCAGTCGACAGACGGGTGGCCTTTCCGTTCGCAAGGGAGAGGAGGGAGGTGGGGATTATCCAGTTCTGCCTGCAATGACATCCACGAACGTTCTGTTGCGCCGCCGAAGCGAAATTCGTAAGCTCGTCCGAATCATGAAACGTTTCCCGTTCGCGTCCGGGCTCGCGTGCGCTCTTCTCATGTGTGGCGGCGCGACCGCGTTCGGCCAAGCTTCGACGGATGCCGTGCGAGTCACGATGTCAATGCACCCCGATGGGTCACGCACCGTTTACAACTTCGACAACGCACAGCATACAGCGGTGTCCACGACAACAGATCCGGATGGCAAAGTTCGCCAGACGATTCGTTATCAACTCGACAACGCTGGCCGGTTCTCGACCGGAGAAGTTTCCGGACCGGACGGTCGCGTTCGGCTCAAGAGCCGTTACAAGTACGACGACGCGGGCCGCATCCTTGAAGAAGCTCAAAGCGCAGCCGATGGCACCCTTCTGAACAAGATCGTTTACAGCTACGACGCAGCGGGCAAGCAAACTGGTTATTCTGTCTTTGACGGCTCCGGCAAATTAGTGAGCCGCACAGGCGGCTCTGCAGCTCGCCCATCTCCATCGCCAAAACCGCGCGAAAAAACGAAGCGATGACTGGTTAGGGCGTTGCGATCGGACTCGTGGCCGTTGTTGGCGAAGGGGACGCCGTGCCTTGCGTCTCAAGCGGCAATTTCAAGTTGTTGAAGTCGGAACCGCGGATCGTAAATGTGCCGTCGCGTCCGTCCACGCGTGCGCAAAATGTGCCGTCGTTGTTTTGAGCGCCGACGGTGAGTTTCTGTGATGTCTTGTTGTCGGGTGAGGTCGTGAAGCTGAGTACGAGTTGTGGTTTATCGAATCCTTGCTGAGGTGTTGTCGTTCCGAGCCAGCGCACCGCATACAACTTCGACAAGGTTGTGAGCAGCGATTGCAAATTGACCTGATTGATTGCGCCGTTTCCTTTCAGCCAATGCCACGGGTTGCCTTGATCCCGCTCCAATGACAGCTCTTTGTCAGTCGTGACACTTACCCGATGAATCTGCTCCGGCTTAAATTTGAAGATCGACAAATCCTGCCATTGCAGAGGATCAGGTGAAATCTGATCGAGCAACCCGCGACGCACTGCCACGACAAATGGTTCATCAGTGAGTCGCGCGTAAACGTTGTCGCCCTCGTCTTTTCCAAAGGCAATTGTGGCGAACGGTTGCTCACCCGCTTTACTTTCTGCGGTGTTCTCCGAGGCAAATGAACTGAACGTCAATTGGAGCTGCGGCTTATCGAGGCCGTAATTCGGCAGATTGGAAGCGACGTCTTCGACAAATTTTGTCACACGCTCGTTTTGTAGCGCGTCGATCATGCGCCGAACTGCGCCCGCATCTGCTGGCGCGTTGTTTCGGTTTGTGATCGTCCAATTCCCGTCTTTGCGCGCGAGAACGGTTTTGGTTTTGCCCGGCGCGTCGATAGTGATCCGATCAAGAATGTTAGTGTCGATCCGAACCAGATGGTTGTCCCGCAAGTCGGCCGGCTTCGCGTTAAGGATCTCGTCAATTTTTTTCGGCAACGTGTAAACAGAGCCGCGCGGAGCGAACCGCACATATACCTGGTCTGTTTCTTTCTCGGGTATCGCGCCGATTTGCAAAGTCTGCCCTTTGTCCTCCCGGCCGGCGACTTTGATGGATTCGCCAATCTCGACTTTCTGATCTTTTTTCTGCTCCTGATCGAACAACGTGATTGATCCGCGCGGCTCCGCTAGTCCGTAAGGGCGCAGGTCGCCGCGATCCTCAGCTACAAATTGTCCAATGCGCGCCGACGTCACCTGCGAGATTAGGTCATTAACTTTCTCATCATCGGCGCGCGCGCGGAGCGGTTTCAGGATTTCCCAGTTCGTATCTTTCTTCTCCAGTTCGATTTCGCCGACGGGCGTTTTCAATACAACCCGGCGCACCTGCGCGTTACTCAGGTCGGTCAGCTTTCTGTCCCGGAATTCCTCCGGTTTTTTGTCTATGTCTTTCTTAACCGATTCGCGGGCGAGAAACGTTTCCTTGGAGTTCTGGAACCGCACATACATCCTGGCTTCCATTGCGGCATCTTTGCCGAATAAAATTTCCGGCGGGCGATCTTGCCCGAGCAATTTCAACTTCAGCTTCGGATTGTGCAGACCGTACTCAGCCAGCTTGCTCTTATCGGCGTCGATCTCTTTGGCCGGGATGGTTCCCTCCTTTTGCCAGTTCTCCAAGTCCGACAACAAAGTTTCGACTAATGCGCCATCGGCCTGGTCCTTGATAGGCGTTTCCAGGCGCCATTTGTTGTCGCGCCGTCGGATCTCGATCTTTTGGTCGCCGTTTTGAATCACGATTCCGTCGATCTTGTTTCGATCAAAATTGACCATGTTCTGCGACTGGCGCCGGGCTTCTTCCGTGCCCGGCCACTTCATTTCGAAAAATCTGAAATAAGCGACGCCAGCGAGCGCAATGATTGCCAGGATGAGCGTGTTTCTCCAATTCATGTCAGACGCGACGTTGCCACCAGACGACCGTTCCAATGGCAGCGGGAATCAGCGGCATCAGAACCAGAAGAATCCAACGCAGCCGGCTTAATCCTTCGGAGTCGATGCTGAAGGTGAGCGGCTTCGGAATTTTTGGCGCGATACCGATCATTTGTTCGCGGCTCA
>Ga0193722_1000328_pt1 | contig 10364 bp, 7 predicted proteins | sample H2m1metaG_FD_143044 | JGI IMG/M metagenome (GOLD analysis project Ga0193722, IMG submission 143044) | Soil microbial communities from a riparian zone of the East river system, Colorado, United States - H2m1 | ecosystem: Environmental > Terrestrial > Soil > Riparian zone | place: USA: East River...
AGGCGACTGGTCCCCCGATGTACCACTTGGCGCACTCGTCTGCACCTCTGAGGCTTTCAGCGGTCTTTCCGCGGAGGAGCGTGGTCGCGCGATTGAATTGCTTCAGACCGCGACTCGTGATGGCGGCGTTCATCTGGTGGGCACGATCGTCCGCGGTAAACGCGGCTTGTCTGTCGCCGAGCTGCGCCGACAGTACAAGGGCTGGTCGATTTCGGTGGAAGACGACTCGAGCTCTTCGAAGAGCTTTCTGGCTAGAAAGATCGCCAGCTGAGCCACAGTGTCGTAACGACACGGGTGTCCTCTATCGGAGTGTCATTTCGCGACACTCACACTCAGCCGTAGTGAGACCCCAGTTTATAAGTTACTCATCTACAATGACTTACGCGCGCCATGCGGCGTGGCATGTCGGGTGCCTATAATGCGCTCGAAGCCCATTGTGAATCCATTACTGAGAGTCAGAATGAAAAAGGATCGTAAGGAAATTGCGTCATCTGAGCCCCTTGGGATCATCATCTCCAGAGGGGACAAGACGGAACCCACGCCGCTTTTCTCGGCGTACATCTGGGGTCCCGTTCCGGATGCCGACCAGGATGCGGCGACGCGCGCTGCCTAGTCGGGCGCTGCTACTATAAGAGTAGGTAAGTTGCTGTTTGTCAGTGGATTGGGCCCTGCTAGGAAGCGGGGCCTTTTTGCATCCTTTCGAACTGCAACGGAAGACTATCCGCCCGGGGCTGTGTGCGGAGCGGCTATTGGCTGCGGGCTGCCCGAATACCGACCTATTTCAGAACCGGCCCGCAGCCAAAAGCCGCTCCGCTGAAAGCACCCGGGCAGGTAGTCTTCAGTTGCAGTCTTCAGTCAGCCGTCCAATGGTAGCCAGAAATCGGTACGCCCCTTGCCCGACTCCACTCCGTGGAACAGGCAGCCCCCAATTGGGAAGGCGAACGGCATGCGCTGCTGTCGCAGCGAATCTCCGACCTTGGTCTGGAGATCCGCGGAACGCTGCTCGAAAAGCTGGTCAATCAGCTGTATGAAGAGCTGGCGGCCAAGGGACTCGATTTTCGGCCGCCGGTCTACCTTAGCGATCAGTGGGGCTGCCCCGACGGCACACCCTTGATCGGGGTCCCCTTCTACCTTGCCGACACCCGGCTGACCAGGATCGAGGAGGACTACTCCTCGGCGGTAGAGGGCGCCGACGAAGCGATGCGCTATCTGCGGCACGAGGCCGGCCACGCCTTCAATTATGCATATCGCCTCTACGACCGCTCCGACTGGCGCAAGATGTTCGGCCCATACTCTCGCCCTTATCGCGACAGATACCGTGCCGATCCCTTCTCGCGCGATTTCGTCCGTCACATCCTAGGCTGGTACGCGCAAAAGCATCCCGACGAGGACTTCGCGGAAACGTTCGCCGTGTGGCTCACTCCAGGCCTCGACTGGCAACACATGTACGACGGCTGGCGCGCCTTGGCCAAGCTCGAATACGTCGACCGCGTGATGAAGGAGATCGCGCACCAGATTCCCGAGGTACCCGAGCCATCCGACGACGATCTCCCAGTGGCAGCCATGAAGTACACCGTCGCTGAGCACTACAAGGAGAGTGAAGAGAGAATTCCGATTCGTGACGAGCGCATCTTCGACGGCGATCTTAAAACGATCTTCGTGACAACGGAGCACGCGCCGGGTGCGGCGGCCGCCGCGGAGTTCATCTCACGCCACAGACGCGAGATCGTGACCCGCATCTCCTACTGGACGGGAGAGAACGCCGCCATCGTCCGGCAGTTCGTGGATTTTCTCGCTGACCGTGTGGCGCGTCTCGACCTCCGGCTCGGCGGACTCGAAGCCGCGACGCTGATCGAGCTCACCGCGTTCGGAACAGCGGTAATGATGAACTACCGGCACACCAATGCGATCGACGGCACCGAATCGGCCAACGACTCGTGAAGATCACCGTCCTCCACAGCAAGGATGCACTCGATCCGCCCGTAGATCCTCTGCTCGATCAGCTCGACGCCGCACTCTCGGCCAGCGGGCACGTTACAAGGCGATTGGCCGTGGACGACGCAGTGCAACCGCTGATAGACGAGCTGACGAAAGAGCAGCCCGAGCTCGTCTTCAATCTCGCCGAATCGTTCAGGGGAAAGAGCGCGCTCGAGTCGAACGTCGCCGCGCTGCTCAACCTTCTGGATCTCCGCTACACCGGTTCGAGCCCCGCCGGGCTGATTCTCGCCGGTGACAAGACGCTCACGAAGAAGGTGCTGGCATTTCACGGAATACTGAGCGCGAAGTTCGCGACGATGTATCGCGGTCAATCTGACTGGGTCGGGGACATCAAGTTCCCGCTGCTGGTCAAGCCGCCGCAGGAAGATGCGTCGCTCGGGATCACGCAAAAGTCCATCGTGAACGATGTGAAGGAGCTCCTCGACGTGATCAGCAGCACCCAACAGGAATACCAGTCACCCGTGCTCGTCGAAGAGTTCATCGACGGGCGCGAGTTCTATGTCGGCGTGATCGGCAACAGCAAGGTCGAAGCGCTTCCGATAATCGAGCTCGATTTTTCGAGGTTTCCGGCCGGATTGCCGAAAATCGCCAGCTGGGAAGCCAAGTGGGGAGACGACGGCGACGAGAAAGGAGCACAGTTCGAGGGAACGGAGTCGATCTTCCCCACCGATCTTTCCGAGGAGCTCGCGAACAAGATCAACCAGGTCGCGATTGATTCCTTTCAGGCGCTTCGCCTCCGCGACTACGCGCGAATAGATCTTCGCGTGACGCCCGAAGAAGAGGTTTACGTGATCGAGGCGAATCCGAACTGCTATCTGGAGCAGAACGGCGAGTTTGCGCGGGCGGCTCTGAAGTCGGGGCTCGAGTATCCAGCCCTGATCGCACGGATCGTTGAATTGGCGAGCGCGCGTTACTCGAGATGATTCGCAACCGCCGGAGGCACCACGCCATAACGCAAAAAAGCCGGCGAATTCGCCGGCTTTTCAGTTGCTTGGCTTGAAGCGAGCTACCTGCGCTTGCGCGCTGCCTTACGAGCTGCCTTCTTGCGGGCGCGTGTGCGCGCTCCCTTGCGCGCCGAAGCGCTGCGGGCCGCCTTGCTTCCTTTGCGAGGGGCCTTCTTTTTCGCTGCTGCCATGTTGTCTCTCCACGATGAAGTAGAACTCTCGCCGATTCCCTGATGGATTCCGCGATTTCCCGCATCACGTCCTGACTGGCCCGCGAGTTACAAAGGAACTCACGACTGCGCACTCACATCAGCGTGAGCGGCTCGTGCGAATAATAGAATGCAAGAGATATGCGTGCAATCCATTTAGTGCCCGATTCGCTCGACCTCATCATCACTTCCAAAACCAGCTCTCAACTGACAGGTTTGAACTTCCCGCGTGAAAAGCAAAAGCAGTTCCCGACTCTCAACGGAGTAGTTGCTCGTGAAAGCGCTGGTAAAGGAGTCCGCAGCACCCGGTTTCAAGCTGAAGGATGTCGCGGAGCCGAGGATCAGGGAGGACGAAGTTCTGATCCGCGTGCGGCGCGCGGGAGTTTGCGGCACCGATGTTCACATTTACGATTGGGACGCGTGGGCAAAGGGCCGTTGCAAGCCGCCGTTCGTCGTGGGGCATGAGTTCGCCGGCGATGTCGTCCAGGTCGGGCGTCTCGTCACTGATGTGAAGGAGGGTGATCGTGTAACGGCCGAAGGCCACATCGTGGACGGTCGTTGCCTGCTGTGCAGAACCGGCAACGCACACGTCTGTCCTTTCACGAGAATCATCGGCGTCGATCGCGACGGCTGCTTTGCCGAGTACATCTCGATGCCCGCAACGAACGTCTGGCACCTCGCCGACGAGATTTCTTATGACGTCGGCGGCATCCACGACCCGATGGGGAATGCCTTTCACACGGTGCTTACCGCGGAGATTCCGGGAGCGGTGGTACTCATCACCGGGTGCGGCCCGATCGGAATCTTCGCCGTCGGAATCTGCAGGGCAGCGGGCGCCTCGCGGATCATCGCGACGGACGTCAACGACACGAGGCTCGCTCTTGCCAAGAGCATGGGCGCGCACGACGCCGTTCATCCCGAACAGGCGGAGAAGATTGTGAAGGCCTGGACCGACGGTCTCGGCGCCGATGTGGTTCTGGAGATGTCGGGAGTGCCGGCGGCGATTCATCAGGCGTTCGCGCTGGTACGAGTCGGAGGCCGTGTGCAGATGCTCGGGATTCCCTCGAAGAAGGTGGATTTCGATCTCGCGACCGAGGTCATCTTCAAGGGTCTCACGATCTATGGCGTCGTCGGCCGCCGCATGTATGAGACGTGGCATCAGATGACGCGCTTTCTCAAATCGGGTGAGTTCGATCCGACGCCGGTCATCACGCACCGGTTCCCGCTGACCGAAGCGGATGCGGCGATCGCCGCGATCAAATCGGGCGAAGCCGGCAAGGTGATTTTCGAGATAGCCTGAACCCATTGAATTGCGAGAGGCAGAAGTGGCGCTGAACAAGAACTTCGACTCCGAGCTGACAGCCGCGATCGATAAGCTCAAAGAGGAGCGCGTCTACAAGCGGCTGAACTATCTGGCGTCGCCGCAGGGCGCTCGCGTCACTATGGAAGGACGAGGAGAAGTCGTGATCCTTTCCTCCAACAATTATCTCGGGCTCAGCAACGACCCTGTGGTCGTGGCGGCGGGCGAGGACGGATTGGAGAAGTTCGGCGCAGGCACCGGAAGTGTTCGGTTCATTTGCGGCACCTTCACGATTCATCGCGATCTCGAGCAGGCGATCGCCGATCTCGTCGGCACCGAAGCGTCCCTCAGTTACGTCTCGGCGTGGAACGCCAATGAGGGACTGACCGCGACGATCGTCGAGCAGAACGACTTCGTCGTCTCGGACGCACTCAACCACGCTTCGATCATCGACTCGATCAGGCTGGCGAAAGCGATCACGAAATGCACGACCGCTGTGTACCAGCATTCCGATCTCGACGACCTCAAGTCGAAGCTCGAGGGTGCGAAGGGCGCGCGTCGCCGAATTATCTGGACCGACGGTGTGTTCTCGATGGAAGGGAGCATCGCCAAGCTGCCCGAGATCCTCCAGCTGGCGGAGGACTACGACGCGATCGTGGCGGTGGACGATTCGCACGGAACGGGCGTCCTCGGCGCGAACGGACGGGGTACCGCCGAGCATTTCGACGTGCTGGGCGAAGTGGACATTATCACCTCGACCCTCGGCAAGGCGCTGGGCGGGGCGGCGGGTGGATTCGTGGCGGGGCCGGCGTCACTATGCGACATGCTTACCCAAAGGTCGCGTCCTCAGCTGTTCTCCAACGCGCTCCCTCCGACGGTTGCGGCGAGCGCGCTCGGGGCAATCAGGCAGGTGGAGCACCACCCCGAGCTGGTGAAGAAGCTGCACGACAACACGCGGTATTTCCGCGAAGCCGTCTCCGAAGCGGGGTTCAAACCGCTACCTGGAGAGACCCCGATCGTCCCTATAATTGTCGGGGAAACGGCGACCGCCATCAAAATGAGTGACATGTTGCTGGATGAAGGCGTCTTTGTGACGGGATTCGGCTTTCCGGTCGTACCCCAGGGGCAGGCGCGGGTGCGCTGTCAGCTGAGCGCTGCCCATTCACGCGACGATCTGGACCAGGCCATCGCGGCCTTCAAGACCGTCGGGACGAAGCTAGGCATAATCTAGAGGACGCCTTAATGCAGAAGCTCAGAGCAATCGCCGTGGCAATGACCGCAACGATCGTCGTTTCCGCGAGCGCGAACGCGCAAGCTGTGAACAACTTCGACAACTCCTGGTTTTGGGGATTCAAGAGCGGAGTCAATTCCTTCGCGGTGCCGGGTCATGGCAACACGTCGACGGTGGATCTCGGGATCGATTGGGTGATCACCAGGTCGAAGGGCGGCCTCTACGTATCGGGTAACCAGTCCACTTTTCAACGTGATCTCGAGTTCGGCGATCCGACCTCTCAGACAGGCCAGCGCACGGTTCGCGTGAACGACATGCGACGTATCACTCTCGCCGCACTCGGCTTCCCCAAGCATTTCGGCGGAATTACTCCCTACGTCGGTCTCGGATTCATGATCGCCGTCCTTGGAGACGCCAGAGTGTTCGTGGATAGCGTGAATACCTTCCCGACCAACTCGTTCCTGGACGAGGTCGAGAACGAGCGAAGCCGCAGCACGGCGATAGGTATGGGGGGCGTCCAGATTCAGACGAAACGCGCGGCAGTCTTCATTCAGAACACCTTGGTCCCCAGCAACAACACGTTCCTGTTCAGGAGCGTTCTCAACTTCCTCGAGTTCGGAATCCGCATCAACTTCGGCAGCTCCATCGACCAGGATTAGCAGCTCTTGGCGCACCTGGCGATTGGACGAACGGCCCCGTAAAAGGGGCCGTTCTCTTTTTTGCGGACAACTGCAACTGAAGACTACCTGCCGGGAGCGGTCAGCGGAGCGGCTTGTGGCTTCGGGCTAACCTTCGCTCCAATTTGATGGCGTACTGGATGAGAGACGAAGCGGTTGTCTTTCACGATCCAGCGGAGCGCCCAGTCGGCGGAACGTGCTGGTGCAATACCGATTCGCGTAGTCACATCGATGGCGACGTCGGCAACCTGCTCACCCGCGCGAATCACGATTGGTTTGCGCCGCAGGCTCAGTCCGTTCATCGCGCCGGTGATTCCCAGGGCGGCGCAGAGTTTACCGGGGCCGTTGGTGAGATCGGTCGTGTGCTTTGCGCCGGGCCTGCGCTTGCGCATGAGCTCAATCCCATCGAGCGGCTCGAGCGCGCGGACGAGTACCGCGCTCGGCAGTCCTTCCGCGCGAGTGACCGCGTTGAAGCACCAGTACATCCCGTAAATGAAATAAACGTAGGCGATGCCGGGCGGCCCATAGAGGTGCGCCGTGCGTGCGGTGCGTCCGACAACGGCATGGCAGGCGAGGTCGTGTTCGCCGAGATAGGCTTCGGTTTCCACGATGATGCCGCTGGCGATTCCGCCCGCGGTCCGGCATTCCAGGACGGTGCCAAGCATCTCGCGAGCGACAATCTCCGTCTCACGCGCATAGAAGCTGGCCGGGAGGATGCGGCCCCGGTCGAACTGCGAGCGAGGCTTCGAACCCAGAAGACTCGTCGCCGGATCTTCTGGGTTCGAATTTCTTTTCCTGCTCACACTACTCGCTAGCCGTTCTGCTCTTGCTCTTGCGAGCGGCGCGACGGGGCGCGGGCTTCGCGGCGTCTTCATCCGAAGACGACGCGGACTTGCGCGGGCGGCTGGGCTTCTTTTCGCTGCCCGATGCACGCTTCCGTCCGCTACGCGGCTTCAGATCGCTGTCGGCGAGTGCCTCTTCCCCAGCGAGCGGGAGATCGGGAACGGACTCGGTAAAGACGGGCTGCGGCGCGGGTCTCGATGTCTCGACGACGCCGACCGAAAGCAGATCTGGCGGAACGATACCGACACGGGCACCGATCGGTCCGCGTCCGCGACCGCGAGCGGGGCCGCCGGCGCGTGCGCCCATTCCTGTCGGAGCTGTCGGTGCCGGCAGAGCGATTGCCTTGGCCGGTTCCGCTGCCGCCAACTGATCGCTCACAGAAGTCGCCGCTGCTGCTGGAGCGACCTCGTAATCGCTGCCGCGCCGACGGAGATCGATGATGTCGGCATCGTGCGCGTCCTGCAGAATTCTGGTGAAGTTCCGCTCGCTCAAGCTCTCGCTATCGCGGCCGAGGAGCTCGCGCGCGGTGGCGCGGACCTGGCTCGCGCGGATGGGAGCTTCTCCATTGGCGCCTACGGCGCGGCGAACGAGGTCGAACGCTTCCTCCCGACGCAGCCGCAGTCCGCTCAATCCTATTCCATCACCCCCAGCAGGGGCAGTCGCAGCAGCGGCCGCGGGTGCCGCGGTGAAACCGGGTAGCTCCTGCTGTGGTAAAGACTCGGCGTTGACGGCAGACGGCTGAGTCGCGGTCGTCGCGGTTGCGGCTGAACGCTGACCGCGAACATCGCGGTCACGGCCTCTTCCGCCTCTGCGTCCACGACGGGGACGCTCAGCTACTTCGCCCTCGGCGGGCGCCAGTCTCGGAGCAGGTGGTTGCGTGCCTTCCTGACCCGCAGGTAGCGAGCGAACGGCGCCTGGCGGGCCGACCTCCAGTTGCCCGTTTTCCAGCTTGGTGAGAGTGAGCAGGCCGCGGTGCGCAGCCTCGGTCACAAAGCGCGAGAACTTGGACATGCCGAGGTTCTTCTCGTCGAACGAGCTGTCGATCTGCTGCATCACCTGCTTGAGGCGGTCGGCGCGCATCACGTCGCCGTTGCGCTTCATCTGACTGATCGATTCCGTGACGAGCTCCCACGGGTCCTTCTTGACCATCTCCTCTTCGCCGCTTCTGACCAGGCCGGCCAGTGCGTTATAGCTGTAGTACTCGTCGCAGTTCATGACGAGCAGGTCGCTCGAGGATTCGCGTATTCCTACTCCGATGACGTACTTGCCGTATTCCTTGAGCTTGGTGACGAGGCTGGCGAAATCGGAATCGCCGGAGAGGAGAATGAAGGTGCCGATCTCGGGGCGTGTGAAGACCAGCTCCATCGCATCGACTGCGAGGCGAATATCGGTGGCGTTCTTCTTCGCCGATCCGTAAGCGGTCGCCATGATCATGTCGATCGACGATTCCGCCAATGGGACGATGTACTGGGGATAGCGACGCCAATCGGCGTACGCTCGCTGAACCGAGACTTTACCCTTTACGATGTCGGAGGAGAGGAGATTTCTCAGCTCCGTCTGAAGCTCGGAGCGGATGCCCATCGTGACGTTGTCGAAGTCGATGAGCAGTGCGGCGTTGGGAGCGTGGTGGGGACTTGCGAGTGCGGTGGAGGACATTGCCTGCGGACCGCGATGTACTGGTGCGTTTGCCTGTGGCCCGCGATGTACCGGGGCAACATGGCGGTGCGCGGCTGGTGCCGCGGACCGATGTGGTCGAGTCATTTTTTTTTGGGAATTACCTGTGCGAGGCTGCGTGCCCGCGATTATTTGCCGCGACGGCTGCACGCCGTATCAATCCTGCGACGGATGCCGCAGGCGGTGCGTCTTCAGGTCCATGCGAGCGAGTCAACCCTCAGTTGGCCGGTCGCCGGATCCTCGAAGTCGCGCCGTACGGGTATAATTTATACTCAAACCCCCATGAATCAACTGCGTTTCCGCACGCGACTGGTCCTGATCCTGTCGCTATTCGCGATCATTCCGGCCCTGTTGCTCACTTTACTGTGGAGCGGAACGGTCAGTACCGCCCTGCCGTTCGTGACTGGACGACCGGCCTGGGACAGCGTGGCGGCGAGTGGTGAGAAAGCGATTGCCGCCGCGCGGCAAGCGCCCCTGACGGCGTCCCAACGCCGCGCAATCGACGCGCATGAGCGAGAGCTGAGGAGCTCGGTGGAACAGGCCCGGCGCTACAGCTTTCTGGCTGCGCGCACCGTTCGAGTGATCGCGATCGCAGGGCTGCTCGCGCTTCTCGTACTCACTGGAGCTGCGTCGCGCGTGGCCGGTCATTTAAGCCGACAATTGAGCAGGCCACTGGACGAACTGGTTCGCTGGACCGAGCTCATTGGTCATGGCGAGTCCCTGCCGCCTCCTCCCGAGCCTACCATCGTCTCGAGCAGTCCCCGCGAGAATGGCGAGGCCGGCACGACAATGGAGGTCACAACGAGCAGGGTACGAGGCGCACCCGAGTTCGAGACGCTCCGACGAAGCATGCGCGAGATGGTATCTGAGCTCGAGCACGGGCGACGTCAGGCGGTCGAGGCCGAGCGCCTCCATGCATTCAGAGAGAGCGCGAGACGAGTCGCGCACGAGATCAAGAATCCTCTGACGCCGATCCGATTCGCGCTTGCTCGCCTGCGTGGACAGGCGCCGCAAGCGCTGCAGGACGACGTAGATGTCATCACGATGGAATCGGAGCGTCTCGATCGCATGGCGAGGAGTTTCGCCGAGTTTGGGAAGCTGCCCGAAGGTCCGCCGTCGGAAGTCGACATGGGAGAGCTCGTTCGTTACACTGCGCGTAGCTGTGTGCCGCCCGGCATTGCTCTCGATCTGCAGATAGACGAGAATCTTCCCAGGGTATACGGCAACAACGGAGCGCTGGCGGGTGCGTTGAGCAACGTGCTGCTCAACGCGGTCGATGCGTCTGGAGAAAACGGCCGCATCACGGTGAAGGCCAGCATTGCAAAACTCGGTGGACGCGATGCGGTGCGCATCTCCGTGACTGATGAAGGCAAGGGCATCGCCGCGGAGACTCTCGGCACGATCTGGGAGCCGTACGTCACCAACAAACCCGGCGGCACGGGGCTCGGCCTGGCGATCGCGCGTCAGGCGATCTGGGCCCACGATGGA
>Ga0193722_1000329_pt1 | contig 10363 bp, 8 predicted proteins | sample H2m1metaG_FD_143044 | JGI IMG/M metagenome (GOLD analysis project Ga0193722, IMG submission 143044) | Soil microbial communities from a riparian zone of the East river system, Colorado, United States - H2m1 | ecosystem: Environmental > Terrestrial > Soil > Riparian zone | place: USA: East River...
AAGTCTCTGTACGCTGGCAACCGCTTGATCCAAAATACATCGGCGCGCTCACCTTGCGCGGCAGCTACACCGAAGCGTTTCATGCTCCAGCTCTATCGGAGATTTCGCCCGCTTCCTCGCAGAACTTCACATCTTTCTTCGATCCATTTTTGAGGGAGGAGGGCAATGCGGAAGAACGCGTCATCGGAAATCCAAATCTGCACCCCGAAGTAGCGTATGAATGGTCTTACGGAGCCGTTTACAATCCGAAATGGCTCAAAGGCCTCACGCTCAGCGCCGATTGGTGGCATATTGATATGCGATCAATCGCGTCGTTCCTCGGTGCGCAATTCATTGTTGAGAATAATCTGCCCGGACTGGTTATTCGTGGTCCTTCTACGGTTCCTAGTGAATTGGGCCCAGTCATTTTGGTGGTCGATCCCAACGAAAATCTTACAGGCGCGATTTTTGAAGGTCTCGACTACGAAGCGATCTACATCCTCGACTCTTCGATTTTTGGTCACGGGGATTTTGGCAAACTGACCGCTCTCGTCAACGGGACATGGCTATCTCGGGCCGAGCTTCAGATTGGACCGGACACCAAACGATTTGGAATCGCGGGCGAATTCATTCCGCCCGGATTCAGCCTGACAAGCTCGCTGCCATGGAGCCGCGCCAATTTCAGTCTGTTCTACGACGGCCCGGCTGATACGTGGATGCAGGGTTTGGATGTTGGCGCGGTAGTCCATTACACCGGCCAATACGAAGATGACAACGTCGGGCTCACACTATCGCCGAAGCGAAATATGCCTAGAACAGGCGGCCCGGGAAATAATGCTGCTCCTTTTCCTTTCCGCGCGCGGAAAGTCGCCGCGTGGACTACGCTCGACTTAATCGCATCGTACACGTTCAACCTGCCACCACCCGCGCCGGCCCCGGTGCCTGGCTTTGCCAAGGATGGAGGTAAGAACGTAAAGATGAAGGACGGCAAGGAGAAAAACGTGATGCCTGTTTCCACGGCTGAGTACAACCCGTGTGGTTGGCGCGCTTGGTTGAATAACACGACGCTCACGCTTGGGTTGCAGAACGTGTTAGACGCAGATCCGCCGTTTGTGGCCGGGAGCTTCGAGAACGGCTACGATGAATCGCTTGCGACGATCAAAGGCCGGTTCTGGTACGTCCAGCTAAAGAAGAGATTCTAACCGAGCTGGAGAGAAGTCCCACATCAGGAAATGCTATCGCGTTGAGTCCCGGATTGGGGCCGACATACGGCGGTCTCCGCTTCAATCCGTGCTGGGATCCGCTGCGTGGCGATCCTCGCTTCGAGAAAATCGTCGCCTGGCTCGCCCCTAAGTAAACTTCACCACGGATCACACGGATAACACGGGTCAAGACATGATTCAGGAAGCGTTAACCACGAATAGACACGAATGAACACCAATTTCTTGCAAATGGTTTCTGCCTTCTTAATTCGTGTGAATTCGTGTTCATTCGTGGTTTGATGTTCTGATTCTTATCCGTGACATCCGGAGCTTGCCCGCCGTGGCGGGTAATCCGCGGTTTTTCAAAAGATTTCCAAACTTCCCGCGTAACCTCAGGCCGAATTTCCGGCTGTACATCTCTAACTACACAAAGGTGCCAACAACAATCCAGCCTCAACAAAGAAAGGAACAACAATGAATCCACTGACTCAGTTCAAAAAAATTCGAGTTTTACCTGTTGCAATTGCGCTGCTACTCGTGCTTGGGCGCGCGTATGCGATCGACGTGTCTCCGGACCCAGTGATCCGCTGGAGTAACGAGGCGCGAAAAGCGATCGTTCCGCCCAGCGCCGGCCCGGAGAACTACGGGCGCAGGGGCCCGTCTGACGCAGCCGTTTACATGGGAATCGCCCACGTGGCGATTTACGACGCGGCAGTCGCGCTCGAGGGCGGCTATGAGTTCTACGCGCAATACGATCCGCCGATCAATGTCCCGCCGAACACCTCGGCAGCAGCCGCTATCGCAACCGCAGCGCACCACACGCTGATAGGCCTGCCGTGCGGCCTTAACACCACTGAGGCGAACACTCTCACCGGGATCTATGACGACTACATGAATGCGATCCCTGACGGCGAAGCGAAGGCGAACGGCATCATGATTGGCCAACGCGTGGCCCAGGCAATTGTTACACTCCGCCAGAACGACGGCCGATGCGCGAGTCCAACATTCACTCCGCCGCCGCCGCTCCCGGGGGTCTGGGAGCCTAACCCCGGCAATCCCCCGCCTCCAATCGTGGGTCTTCTCCTGCCGGGAATCACGCCGCTCGCGCTAGAGAGCGCATCGCAGTTTCGTCCTGATGGTCCAAATCCGCTGACCAGCGAGGAGTACGCCGAGGATTTCAACCAAGTTAAGGAACTCGGCAGATTCGATAGCACGACGCGCACGCCGGCACAGACGATGCAAGCGCTCTTCTGGACCGACCACGACCTTCGGCAGTGGAACGACGGCATGCTCCGCCTCGTCAACAACCGCGGACTGGATCTTGTGCAGGCCGCGCGCATGCTGGCGATGGCGCATGTCTCCGGGGGCGACGCCATGATCGCGGGTTTTGAAGCCAAGTATCACTATTTATCCTGGCGTCCCTACAGGGCCATCCAACGCGCAGACGAGGACGGCAACCCGGATACGGAGCCCGATCCAACTTGGGCGCCGCTGCGCACGACGCCGAACCATCCGGAGTATCCCGCGGCACACGCATTCCACAGTTCGGCTGTCGCCACAGCGTTGGCAGCGTTCTTTGGTACCGATAGGGTCGCTTTCTACCTCGATAGCAGAGTGCCGGGGGCGACGCCTAGCCGCGACTACGCGCGCTTCCATGATGCAGTCAAGGACGTCGCCCGCGCTCGCGTGCTGGCGGGATTCCATTTCCGCAATTCATGTCAGGAAGGAGAAAACCTTGGGCGCACGATCGGCCGCTACGTCAACGAGCATTTGTTCCAGCCCATCGGCGCCGGGCCAACGAATCGGAACGCCGAATTACGCGCACATAGACAATAGCCCTTCAGATCAGTCACTACTTCCAGCCGGTCCGATGACACCGATGACGGACATCATTTTAAAACCAATACGGAAATCCAAACATGCCAACAACAAAAGGAACAACCATGAATCCGCTGACTCAGTTCAAAAAAATCTCAATTCCGCCGCTTCTCATCGCACAGGCCCTCGTTGCGCTTACCGCGCTGATAGTCGTGCCGGCCTTGTTAGGGGAAGGGACACAGCATCCGGATGCTGCGCCTCCCGATGTAACGGTGTCCGGAAGTTTTGGGCGCATGTTCCGTAATTTGCCACCGTTCGCCTCGCCAACGAATGCGGTTCGCGATGCTCTTATGGAGCTGGGCAGTCTCGGTGGGATTCTGGATGCGGACGACGATTTGGCAGCGGGTCCTGTGGCGCTGATAACGGATCCCAACCTTCAACTGATCAACCGGAACAATCCAACTCACACTGCCGGCGTAACGTTTTTCGGCCAGTTCCTCGACCATGACATGACGTTTGACCGGACGTCCCGGCTCGGATTCCCGACTCAACCCATTACATCACCCAACGCTCGCACGCCCTTCTTTGATCTGGACTCCGTTTACGGTGGCGGACCAGGCGGTAACCCGGAGTTATACCAAGCCGCTGACCCGATCAAGTTCCGGGTCGAAAGCGGCGGCCAGTTCGAGGATCTACCGCGAGATCCGACCAACAACGCAGCGATTATTGGTGACCCCCGCAACGATGAGAATATTATGGTCGCCGGTCTGCATGCGGCCTGTCTTTTGTTTCATAACCATGCCGTGGATTTCATTCGGTCGCAGAATCCATCGATCCCCGACAACGAAGCTTACCTCCAGGCCCGCCGCCTGACATTGTGGCACTACCAGTGGATGATCCTTCACGAGTTCCTGCCGCATATTGTCCCTCAACCGGTGATAGATGACGTTCTAACAAACGGTCGCCATTTCTATAACCCGCTACACAACGAGGCGTTTATTCCAGTAGAGTTCCAGATCACCTACCGCTTTGGGCACAGCATGGTCCGGCCTTCATACCGCGCCAATCTCCATGGCGATAACGGACAACCATTCTTTGGTATGATTTTTGACCCGGAGGAGCAAGGCACCGACCCCGTGGATTTGCGTGGCTTTGCAAGAGCTCCGAGGCGCTTTATCGGCTGGCAGACTTTCTTCGATTTCGGCGGCGCTTTCAGTGCCGATGTGCGACCGAACAAAAGAATCGATACAAAGATTTCCACGCCGCTCTTCCAGCTTCCCTTGGAGACGATCCCCGCCGGGACGCCGCCGGTCTCGCTGATGCAGCGCAATTTATTAAGGTGCCTGACATGGTCGCTACCGTCTGGTCAGCGCATCGCGCGCGAAATGGGCATCCCGGAACTCAGCAGCGCCGATCTGGCGGAGCTGCAGTCGATTCGTCCCTCCTTTGTCGAATCGACTCCACTTTTCTATTATATCTTGAAAGAAGCTGAGCTGCGCGAGGATGGACTACGTCTTGGCCCTATGGCTGCGCGTATCGTGGCCGAAGTATTTATCGGACTGCTTCAGCTAGACCCTGACTCTTACTTTAGCGTGCAACCCAGTTGGGTACCGACACTGCCGACCCATGACGGAACGCCGCAAAGTTTTCGCATGATCGACTTTTTGACTTTTGCCGGCGTCGACCCGACGAGCCGCGGTCAGTAGTGAAGCAGCTCGACGGCCGCTGGGCGGCGCCGCTAACCCACGCGCAAGAGGCCAAGCGCGCGTCTCTCTTCTCCAGAAAACAAAGTTGTCCGACGACTGGCGTGCTCATGCTTGGATTTGAGCCACTGCTGGCCGGAACAGTTTTCCGAGAGCAGCATCCTGCAACCAGCGCAGCCAACCCGGACGTGATCACTCTTTGCTCCCGCTCGTGTCCGTGATTCCGCCGGCCGTTTCGCCGCATTCGTGTGCACTCTATGAGGGGGAAGATTGCTCGGACCGACCGGACACGCACGTTCTCTCGGAATAACTAAAAATTAGCCACGAAAGGACACGAAGAATTTGCTCGAGCTATGGCCGCAATCGGCTGTCACACAATTGTAACTTGGCAGTGGTCGCGCTTCTCTCTATAGCTGCGAGTCGGAACTGATACCCATGAATCCCGCGGAGCTTTTTCGTAAAGAAACCGACACGGTGCAGCTTGCGCCGGGCGATTTCCTGTTCCGGGAAGGCGAGAAAGGCGACAAGATGTACGTGTTATTGGAAGGGGAAGTCGACATTTTCCTTGGTGATTTTGTGCTTGAAACTGCCGGTCCAGGGGCGCTTCTTGGTGAGATGGCGTTGATTGACGACAGTCCCCGCACCGCCAACGCCGTCGCGAAGAGTCCGTCGCGCCTGGCGCAAATCGACCGCCGCCGGTTTCACTTTCTCGTTCAGCAGACGCCGCATTTTGCGACGCATGTGATGAAAACGCTGGCCGATCGCCTGCGTCACATGAACGCCGTGACGGCCGTGCGATAGCGAGTCTCGAAGAGGCGCAGCACCTCTTTCGCAGTCGCGCAGGCTGCCTTATCCTTCGGCAAATGCGAATCGTCGCGCAGTCTCTGCTTTTTGCCGCGATCGCTACCACTGGCTGCGGCCAACAGACCCCGACGGCTGCCGAATTCGCAACGCACCGCCAGCGGATGGTCGAGCAACAGTTGAAGCCGCGCGGCATCAAGGACGAACGCGTGCTCGCAGCAATGGGCAAAGTTCCGCGCGAGGAGTTCGTTCCGGCGGATGTCCGGCCCAGCGCGTACGAGGACGGGCCGTTGCCCATCGGTTACGATCAGACCATTTCCCAGCCATATGTCGTTGCATTCATGACCGAGCAACTGCGACCGAAACGGAGCGATCGCGTCTTAGAAATCGGGAGCGGTTCAGGTTATCAGGCCGCAATTTTAGGTGAGTTGGTGGCAGAGATTTACACGATCGAGATCGTCGAACCGCTGGCGAAAAGTGCGGAAGCGACGCTGCAACGCTTAGGCTACAACAACGTGCATATCAAGATGGGCGACGGTTACAAAGGCTGGCCCGAAGAGGCGCCGTTTGATGCGATCATCGTGACCTGCGCTCCGGAGAAGGTTCCACAACCGCTTGTTGATCAACTGAAAGACGGCGGGCGGATGGTTATTCCCGTCGGCGAACGATTCGCCCAACAGCTTTATCTGCTCGAAAAGAAAAACGAGCAGCTAAAAGAAAGCGTTACGCTTCCGGTTCGCTTTGTGCCGATGCTGCGCGAAGTGCAAAAGAAATGAGTCGCGCAGCTGAATGCGCTTTAGGGGCCGTTCTTATCCTGCAACGATCGCAAAGCAGATACGTCAATGCGGTCTTGGTCGCGCTGTGAATTGCTCTTGAGCGCAATGAGTGCTTCGGCGTTGAGATAACGCACATCGACATCATCGATTCGCGTCGTTTTGGTCGCGCCGACCAGATCGGCATAACGCTTGGCGCGCATGATGGTAAACACGTCCAGCGGAAAATCCTCGATGATCCGGATCGCGCCTTCGCTGTCGCTGAAATCGGCCGGACTCAGCTCGCGAGCATAGCCTTCACCGAATTCTTCTAGTTCATCGAGCAGTCGGCCCAGGTTGTCGGCTGATGCCTCGATCAGAATGTCCACGTCTTCGGTAGTGCGCACAAAACCATTCAGAGCAACGGCTACTCCGCCGACGATGATGAATTTGACCTCAGCCCGAGCGAGCTTTGCCAACAGCTTTTCGTACGGCGTGTCCATCATCGGCTCGTTGTGGCCGCGGAAACTTTGCGATAAAGCGGTTTAATCGATAAAGCCGATCCCAAACGTCGCCGCGCGTGTGGCCAACTTGTTTTTTGATTACATTTTCGCAGGGCGTCTCCATCGCAATTACTTGATCGCGGCCAGCTTTTTGAGATCAATGCGCTTGATCCACTCCTGCAATTCGCCGGGCTCCTGGTTTTGCAACTCTATCTGGACGAAATAACGATCGGCGATCATCACCCACAGAGCAGCGTGCCTGGTGTCTTTTTCGAATGTTTCGAAACCGGGCTTCCCATCAATGTTCACCGATTTGGCGTAACCTTCGCTGGTGTCGCTGTTGCTCTTCCACGCTTCGGTCGTAGCGCTGACATAATCAGGATTCGCAACTGAATCGAGGATGCTAATCGCGGTGCTCGGCGCTTTTTCTCCTTCGCTCTTGCGATAATCGCGATGCACGTTCGTGATTTTGAATCCGCCCACGTCTTCGGTTGAGCCCTCCGGCTTATCAGCAGTCCAACCCGACGGCGGCTCCGGCAGAATCGGCAGTAACTTTTGATAATCGATAGCGTCAGGCACGAGGACCGGTTCATTCTGTGCGCGCGCTGCACCGAGCCCAAGTGCCACAACGAGCGCCAGCGCAAAAAATCCGGCGCGCGCCGGAGAACAAACACGAGCTGTTGATTTCATGTGAGCGCTTCCTGCGCGAGTACTATACCCGATTGACTTTACCTCAGCTGTCAAGACGCTTGCGGGATGCGCATATCCGAGTGCGAATTCGCTCAATTGGTAACTGAATCTGTCGCCTCTCCCTTTTCACGGGAGAGGGTAGGGTGAGGGTTTCGTCTAGGACCTCTACGCTATGGCGAAAACCCCTCACCTCAGTCCTCTCCCCTTGAGCGAGGGGAGAGGCGAATCGCCGCAAAGCCGACACCTGCTTCCATCCGCGAAAGCTTTTGCTGCAACTTCTCACGATTACCGAGCGCCGAAGATCGTATTTGTAATCTGCATTCTCGCGGTGGCGTCGCGGCTGATTTTAATTAATCAGCCTTACATCGATCACTGGAGCTGGCGGCAAGGCGACGTCGCGGCGATCGCGCGGAATTTTTTGCAAAACGGATTTCGTTTCGGCTATCCGCAAATTGATTGGGCAGGCAACGCGCCCGGTTATGTCGGAACAGAGTTTCCAATTTTGCCCTTCATCGCGGCGGTTTGCTACAGGTTTGCCGATGTGCACGAATGGATCGGGCGAATTCAGGCGGTTATTTTGTTCGCGGGTTCGTTGCCATTTTTCTTTTTGCTCGTTCGCGAGATCTTCGGAAGCACAGCAGCAGTCTGGGCAAGTTTCTTTTATTGTTTTACGCCCTTAAATATTTTCGCTGGTCGTTCATTCATGCCGGATGTCCCGTCGCTTAGCTTCGCGATTGTCGGGTTGTATTTTTTTCTGCGCTGGGTCCAGCATGGTGAATCCTGGTCATTCTTTGTCGCCGCCATCGCGATTTCGCTGTCGTTACTGATTAAAATCACGAGCATCGTTATCGTTGCGCCGATTTTATATCTGGTTGTAGGGCGTCTGTGTCAGCCCCGAAGGCTTTCGGGGTTCACAATCAAACGCCCTACAATTTATGGCGGCGCTCTTTTCGCCGCGATTGCGCTACTACCGTCTGCGATTTGGTACTGGCACGCGCATCAAATTGCGCAGAAATTTTATCCCCATCACTTCTTCGGTGCCGGCGGGATTCAAATCGAATCTTTCTCCTGGTATTGGCATATTGCACAACAGACTTTTGTATCCAGCCTCACGCCGCTTCTCTCAGTGATGGCGCTCGTCGGTTTGTTTGTCCCGCAGTCTCGGGATCGAAAATACTCTCGCCTTTTTCATTGGTGGCTGGCTGCCATGATTGTTTTCATCATCGTCGTTGGGTACGGAAATCGGCACCGGTGGTACCAACTTCCTGTGGTGCCGATCGCCGCTGCGTTTGCAGGCGCCGCTTGCGCGTTTGTCAGCCCGAAAATTTCTTCGCGAGTCATCTCAGTGACATTGTCAGTTATGCTCGTGAGTGCGTTTACAACCCTCGCGTTCTGGTACGTGCAACCGTTCTACCAATCATCTGCTGCGCAACTTCGCGATGCGGGTTTCGAATTGGAAAAAGTGACGCGGCCCGATGCATTAGTCGTAGCTGCGGACATGGGCGATCCGACCATCTTTTACTATGCCGAGCGCAAGGGCTGGCATTTTCTAGAGCAGAACGCGATTTACAACGGCAACCCGGACGACAGCGAGCAGGCAATCGAGAATCTTGAGCGGTTGCGGCGCCGAGGAGCAACGCATTTTGTTTTCACCAAGAATACTTTTTGGTGGTTGCATTCGTATCCAGAATTCGTTGCGCACTTGACCAATAACGCAAAGATCATCGAGTCGACGCCCGAATTTCGAATTTACGAACTGATTACAGCTCGGTGAAAGCGGTCGCCGTTCTCTGATTTTCGAGTGTGTCATGCCGAGCGAATGCAAACAATTGTTGTAGGGCGTTTGACTCGTTCGCTTCGGCTCAGTCGCTCTAGCGATCGCGCTGTGCATCATGCTGGCGGGGCTGCCAGTTTCTTATTTTTGGAGCTGATTTACACGTTCATTGTGGCACAGGCATCTTGCCTGTGGGGCAACCGGGCGTCTCGCCTGGTGAAGCTTATCGTCGGCAGGCAAGATGCCCGCCGGCCGCACAGCCAGGATGGCTGTGCTACTTCGTGTTACCCTGGATAATTCATGAGACACAAGCATTCCGATTACATGCATTGGTCCAAGACGCAGAGCCGTGCGCGGTTCAATCTCGCAACGAGCGGCGTGGCTCCATTTCCTTTTCGCGAGTTGCCGATTGATCTGAAGGAGCTCGAAATCAACGGTGACAACAGCTATGGCTACGCGCCGTTGCAGCTAGCGATCGCCGCGCATCACGGTGTCGATTCCGACTGTGTAGTGGAATCTGCCGGCACATCGATGGCGAATCATCTGGCCATGGCGGCGATCATCGAGCCCGGCGACGAAGTTTTGATCGAGCATCCGGCGTACGGTCCGATTCTGGACATTGCGCAATATCTTCAAGCAAACGTGAAGCGTGTCCGGCGCGCTGAAGAAAACGGCTGGACGATCGATCCCACGTTGCATCACGCCGAAGACGCGCCTCATCGTCATCACAAACCTTCATAATCCCACGAGCGCGTTCACGCCGGATTCGGTCCTGCGCGAAATCGGCGATATTGCCCGGAGCGCAGGAGCGCTTGTGCTCGTCGATGAAGTTTATCTGGATGCAGTTTACGAGAATACACCGCGAACATCTTTCCATCTCGGGGCGGAATTCGTAGTGACCAGCAGCTTGACGAAAGTTTACGGTGTCAGCGGTCTCCGATGCGGCTGGATTTTAGCGCAACCCGATCTCGCGTGGAAGATGCGCCGTCTGAATGATCTTTACAGCGCGACACCGGTTTTTCCCGGTGAAGTGCTTAGCGCAGCCACGTTTCAATATCTCGATCTTCTTCGTGAACGCGCGCGCCCGATGGTTGAGGCCGATCGCAAATTGCTCCGCGATTTTTTGGCAGAGCAGTCAAAC
>Ga0193722_1000330_pt1 | contig 10321 bp, 9 predicted proteins | sample H2m1metaG_FD_143044 | JGI IMG/M metagenome (GOLD analysis project Ga0193722, IMG submission 143044) | Soil microbial communities from a riparian zone of the East river system, Colorado, United States - H2m1 | ecosystem: Environmental > Terrestrial > Soil > Riparian zone | place: USA: East River...
CATTTGCCCGATTTTTTAACGAGCGGCAGTTTCAAATTGTGGGAATGCCAAATACCCTCTTTGGCGATTCACGCGACATCATTCCCTATTTTGCCCCGACCTATTTCTTTAAGAACACGATCGATGGAGAGAAACTCAATGAGGATAAACTGACGAATAATTATTCTGAGTTCCCCTCCTTTCAGCGGACAGGGTCGGGCTTGAACAGCACGGCGGAAGACATGGCCAAATGGATCATCGCTTTGCAGCAAGGCAGACTGCTGACGACGAAGGCGGCCCTCAACACACTGTGGACCGCAGGCACCTATAACGATGGTAAGGCAACACCCTGGGCATTGGGTTGGGGCCTGACAAAATTTCGTGCGAAGCACAAGGCCGTGGGCATGTCGGGGGGTGGACGTTCCGCTTTTCTTGTCTATCCCGATGATGATCTTGCCATTATTGTATTAACTAATCTGGGAGGCAGCTCCCCTGAAAATTTTATTGAAGAACTGGCCGGTTACTACAATCCGGACATACCGGCTTCTGATCCGGTTACAACCCTTCGTATTCAATTAAAGAAACGTGGATTTGAAAAAGCGATGGACGTAGTGAAAGAAGAAAAGAAAAAGGATCTCACCTTTCAACCTGCCGAAAATGACTTGAATGATTGGGCCTACCGGATGATGAGCAGCGGGCAAAATAAAAACGCGATGGAAATTTTCAAACTAAACGTTTCTCTTTACCCGAAAAGCTGGAATGTGTATGACAGTTACGGTGAGTCTCTTTTAAGGAATGGACAGAAGGAAGAGGCCGTAAAGATGTACCGGAAATCGGTTGAACTAAATCCAAACAACCGGGGTGGGAAAATAGTATTGGAGCAATTGATGAAATGAAAGTTTCATTTCTCAACGGAGTTTTTATACCATCGCTACTTTGATAACGTGGAATGGATATTCCGGAGCATGCTGACCCCGGTTGCCGGGACAGCTAGGGGAAGTTCCCCCTCTAGGCCTGCTGTAATTTCGTTCCGAGAATAGCACCGGCTTGAGCGAGGTGGTCTTGTGTGAGACCAATCAGAGAACTTGTGACAATCAAATGCTCCTTCAATCCTGGTGGGAGAGCACGAAGAGAATTGTCGTCATCAATTATGATGAAATCCTTACCTACATTAGGCGTATCAAACCAATCTATAAGCTCGTCTTTTCTCTTTCGGGAATTATCGGCTGCGTTTAAACAACTTAGCTTATTGATTTTGATACCTCTTCTTTCAAAAATTTTTTTCCACTCTTCCGGATTAAAACGTGATTTGTGAGAAGTGGTCAAAACGATCTGAGTATCCTCAGATAGTATGCGCTTCAACGTTTCAACGGCCCTCGTACTAAACATAGGAAACCCGTCCTCCAGATTTTCCGGAGCTTTCCAGCTTGCAGCTGGAACCATTACACCATCTATGTCTAGAAAAAGGAACATCGTAGCAAAAATACAAATTATCTAAGCAATTAGTTCCATTAGCTTTTCAAGGGGTATTTCGTTGTAGTGGGCGTCCTGTTCGTTAAGGCTCTTTATGTGATCCACTGTGTCCCAATCCTCGTCAACCAATTCGACTACTTCCCACTTCGTTACTTTTTTAGCGGAAGTGAGCGGACATTCTACCCTTTCTATTTTGACATCTGCAGGTAATGATGCTAAATATCGGTGGTGACCGTTCACAATGATGGATTTTTCTGCTACCTGAATGGAGTCAAATTTCAGGCCTATTTTCAACTTCTTATAGATTCTGTGAACTATCGGGAAACTAATTCTCTCCTGTGAAGGGCGAAGTACGATTTTTCCTCCCTGCAACAGACCTAGTACCTCGTCTTTGTTCACAGTTTTTTTAGTTTACCTGGACAACATGGCGAAACTTTCCATTTGCCTTGAGGTCAATCAAAGGCCGTGGCTCAAATTGGCAAGTTCGTCTGACTTCGAACTTCCCGGAAGGATTTTGCATCAACATCCACTGTCATTTACCAATAATATCTTTTCGAATTTCTTTGAAGGCAACTCGTATGCCCGGCATCAGGTTCTTTTTGGCTTTTCGAACTTTCGATTTATTGTAAGCCATCGCCGGCTCTTTGACTATGGAGCTCTTGCTGACCAGCACGCCCGTTTCCTCTTTCTTCATCAATTCGCCCAATGCACGATCTTCAGTTAGCCCTGCCTTTCTTTTCCGGCGTGAGGTCTTCACAAGTCTTATAGAAACCCCTGGCGCAGATTTCAACTTTGCGATCAAGCGCTTGCCGGAAACGATTTTTTCGTCGATTGTAACAGTGAATGTCGTCATACAACAAATTTACAATTTCAAATCGCAAGTCATCGTGACCTGGGTTCCGGAAAACCAGACAAAATACTGCTGTTCCTAGTTCCACGCCCTTGTTGGTGTTTGCGGAGGAATGTGCGCGGAGACACCAACAAGCATTCGAGGCCGGCTCGTTTTCAATGTGGAATTACCCCAAAACGAGTGAGGTATTCCGGTAAACCGCCCCGCCTGACTTTCGTTCCTAGAAGAAGGAAAGCCTTGCTACCAAACCCTCACAAAATGAAAATACAAATCAACGATCCAACCCGGGATAAAGCCTGGACAGTAGTTCTGATCCTGATCCGCTTGTGGCTCGCCTATGCAATGATTAGAAATGGAAATTCAGTGATCAGTATTTTTACCTCGGAAGAAGAACGGGTCTTTTTCAGGAAGTGGTTTGGTGACGAGTTGGGGTTTCCCATTCCCCTGGTCATGGCGACGTTAGCAAAGGGGTCAGAATTTCTGGGAGGAATTTGTATTCTGCTGGGGTTCTATACAAGAATTGCAGCGTCCTTTGTTTCTTTTACCATGTTGGTCGCCACCCTGACTGCCAACCTTGGAAAAGATTTTAACATTGACGGTGGTTTTACGATTTCTTATTTTTTGTTTGGACTCGTTCTTATTGTGTGGGGTTCTGAAAAGTTTGCTTTGGATAGCTTGTTTCACAAGAGAAAGGGTATGTCTCTTGGGTAAGTCCTATTTCGGCTATTTCCAGTTTGGCCACCGAGTAAATAGAAAATAAGTTTGCCGAGTTTTGGTTTGAACCCCCTGAAAGCTATCTTTGCAGCCTTATTTTATTGGTCCGGTAGTTCAGCTGGTTAGAATGCCTGCCTGTCACGCAGGAGGTCACGGGTTCGAGTCCCGTCCGGACCGCATAAAACCTTGAATACGCTTTGTATTCAAGGTTTTTTTATTTAGCAAGTCAACAAAATCAGAAAAAATATTTTTTTTAACATGAAAAAAGCACCTTGATTCACGGCGCTTTTTTCTCTTTTGTCCTTCAAAATTACTGCGACTACGGTCTTAACGAAGCGATAAATCTTTCTATGTCGTCCTTTGTATAGAGCACTCTTTTGCCCGCTCTTTTGGGAATGAGTTTACCCTGAACCGATTTGTTCAGGCGTGAAAAAGATACTTTAGTCAGCCGGTAAGAATCCGGGGGTCTGTGCAACTAACCTCCGGATTCCAAGACACTTCGGAACCTGCAACCCACAACCTCATTTCAGCGTCTACCGGCATAATCGAAACACTAAAACTTGTGAAGGATGAACCTAATGAAAATAATAACGCTGCCATTATTGCTTTGCCATATTGTTTGCAGCCTGTTCGCGCAACAAAAATCTGCTAATCCCGGTATAGCCGCTTTTGAAAATGGATTGCGCGTAGACGTGCCTTTTGTTTGGGCCGATAGCGCAGTGAAAAATTATAGTTTGGAGGAGCGGATGAAATTCCACCATGTTCCATCAGTTTCGATTGCCGTGATCAATCATGGCAAGATCGAATGGGCAAAGGCATACGGAAAAGCTGATATTGATCATAGTAAACCTTCTGATGTGAACACCCTTTACCAGGCAGCTTCCATCAGTAAGTCTATCAATGCTTTGTGCGTCATGAAACTGGTGCAAGACGAAAAATTATCGTTGGATAAAGATATCCGTTCTTATCTAAAGACCTGGATCTTTCCGGACAATGATATCTCCAAAAGCTCCACCGTCACCTTGCGTAATTTATTAAGCCATACCGCCGGACTCAACCTTCATGGATTCAGGGGTTACGCAACAGGTGAAGTCATACCCACGATCAATCAAATGCTGGAGGGTAAAACTCCTGCTAATAACGAAGCGGTGGCAACGATTTTCAAGCCGGGCACGAAACAAGAGTATTCCGGAGGCGGTACGTTGATCACAAAAAAGATCCTCCTGGACAATATCGATCCTGACTATGCCGCGCTATTGGATAAAATGGTTTTAAGGCCGCTGGGAATGCACAACAGCAGTTTCGCGCAACCCTTAAACAAAAAATGGAAAAATGTTGCGTCGGGGTATGATCAAAACGAAAAAGCAATAAACGGAAGTTATTATATCTATCCCGAACAGGCTCCGGATGGTCTGTGGACTACCGCATCTGATTACGCCGAGTTTATTATCTCCGTACAGCAGTCACTAAAAAACAATCCTCGCGCGTTATTGCATCAGTCAACAGCAGAAATTATGCTGACCCCGGTTCTGAATGATGCCGCACTGGGTGTGTTTGTCAAGGAAAAGGGTGGTGAAAAATACTTTTGGCATGAAGGCGCAAATGTGGGTTTCAGGTGTTCATACTACGGCAGCTTTTCAACCGGTAATGGCGTTGTCGTCCTGACTAATTCAGATAATGGCAACGCGTTAATTAATGAGATCATAAACGACGTGGCAAGGGTTTATGGATGGAAGGATTTTTATAATCCGGTTGTTATAAAAAAGGTTACTATACCCGACAGCCTTCAGGATGAATATGCCGGAGAGTATCGGGTAGAAAGTCCGGCAATGAAAATTTCGATCGTAAAGACAGCAGATGGTCTTTTGTTGACGGCCAGGAGGCCTGAGAAGATGTATTTTACAAGTAGGAATAGCTTCTTACTCCTTTCTGCGCCTTCTCAGCTATGTGAGTTTACCGCAGACGGACTGCTGTTGAAGGAGGGAGGGAGGATTTTGTTCAGCGCCAAGAAGATTAAGTAGAATATAAAAAAATCGGTGGACTAGTTCCCCAAAACTGTTCTCCTTTTAATATTTCGATTCGAGATATATTCGTGAAAACATTCACTGACCCTAATTGCTGCCCAGGTAAAATCACGATTTACCTATTTACACATTGGGCATCTTATAGCCGTTGTTGTACCGGGCATTGATATATCCGTTGGCCTTCTCCTCTTTAAATTTCGATGTCGCTTCATCCCACGTCACTTTTCCTCCCGTGCGGTAGGAAATGTTTCCCATCTGGCAAACCGTGGCGACGTGCGCTCCGGCCTGAATGGGGCAAGCCAGGTCGCTCAGTTTTCTTCCTTTCACGACGTTGATAAAGTTTTGCGTATGCAGATCCAGGCCGTTCCCCTTGTTGGGCTGATGGGGAAGCGATTCCATCCGCTTTTCGTCCGCAATCACTTCCCATCCTCCCCGGTCCAAGACCAGCGTCCCGTTGTTGCCAATGTAGGAAATGCCATGGTCGCGGCCATAGTTTCCATTGCTAATGCCCTGGGCTTGTTCCCAGATCATGTTATAGCCGTCAAACTCATAGACGGTCGCCAACGTATCCGGTGTTTCATGTGGACCATTGGGGTAGGCATACTTCCCTCCAAGGGCTACCGCCGACTTTGGAAATTTCGCATCCATACCCAGTAAGGCATAGTCAATCAGGTGAACTCCCCAGTCGGTCATTAAGCCCCCTGCATAATCCCAGAACCAGCGGAAGTCAAAATGGAAACGGTTGGGGTTAAATGGCCGCTTCGGTGCAGGTCCCAGCCACATGTCATAGTGAACACCCTCGGGTGCCGGACCATCGGGTTTTGTTTCAATGGCTTTCATCCACCCCTGGTAGGCCCAGGCCTTCACGGTACGGATCTGTCCCAGCTTACCGGATTTGACATAGTTGAGGGCCTCCACCATGTGCGGCTGGCTACGCTGCCATTGGCCCGCCTGCACGACTTTGTTGTGCCGTTGCTGGGCTGCCACCATGGCTCTGCATTCTTCTATGGAGTTGCCAACAGGCTTCTCCACGTACACGTCTTTGCCGGCGGCGCAGGCGTCGGTCATGATCAAACAATGCCAATGATCAGGCGTACCAATAATGACTACGTCGATGTCTTTATTCTCCAGCAACTTGCGATAATCCACATACGTCTGGGTCTTAATTCCGCCCTTGGCGAGCTCGTACTTTCTAAAGTTCAGCACATTCTCATCAACATCACAAAGCGCGATCACCTGCGCTTCCGGGATCTTGATCATCGAGCGCAAGTCGGACCACCCCATACCGTTGATGCCGATGACGCCAATGTTGATCTTGTCATTGGCCGAAACCATTTGTTTGCTTTTGGCGAGGGCGTCCCATGGAAGTGCTGCCGTGAGTCCCAGCCCGGCGACTGCACGGGAAGACGATTTTAGAAATGCTCTGCGGGAATTTTTCATAAGGGTGAGATTAATGTCCGGTAGTTGAATCTATTCTTAATTTTTCAATCATGGTTCTGCTAAGGGATTCCGAATAGGCGCCATAGGCATCGACGATGACCCCCTTCGCCCCTGTCGGGGAACTTATCGCATACAATACCGCGCTGTCATCGGGATCGGTCATTCCTTCAAACCGGTGGACCTCATCGACATGAAACTCGGACGGGCCCAATACCAGTTGAAGGGGAAGACATTCTATCCACTCCGGGTGCAGGTTGAAATCGTGAATATATCCCTTTTTCTTCAATCCGGTGATCGCTTCGCTCAGGGTATCGTAGTTTTTCATGGCTATGCGGGTAAATGACTTTCTAAGGTAAGGCCTTCGACTAGAAATAAAAATACTATTTTAGAGGTTTCGTATGGCTCCATGAAGAAGATTTCCCTCCTGTTTGTGCTCCTCCTGAGTGTGGAAATGTTTTCGTGCGGCTCATCCCAAAAGTCAACTCCGGTCGTTAAACCCCGCTACCATCACGTCTGGCCGATCCATCGCTGGAGAATTGATGTTCCGGTTGGCGCCAGGCATATTAGGTTCCTTGAAAGGAAGCGGACTAAAGTTGTAAAGATGTACTAAATACGTAGTTGTAGGCAGGAATCAGTAGGCAATAGGCAAAAGCCAGTAGGCAATGAGTTCCCCGCTCCTTGCTAGTTGTTCCCAAACTCAAAATTTTCCATGCCCCTTGTCAAACGCCTACTTTTCGCTGGCCATCTCTGAAATCATCAGCCAATTTCAATCCCTTGTTGTCTCCTTTGCTTACTGCCCTTTGTCAACTTCCTACTTTCACTTGTCATCGCTGAAATCATCAGCCAATTTTCAATCCGCTGTCATCCCCTTTGCCTACTGCCTGCTTGCTCACACCAGTCCCTTCAGCAACAACTCCACATTTCTCCTGAAAAAGAACTTCAAATTCGTCTGTTGATTAATGTGCGCTGTAACGACCGAGCCATAAAAAATAGTGGTCAGGATGTTGGTGACGTCGCGGGTGGACGTTGTTTTTGTGATCTCCTTTTTGAAGATGGCTTCGAGGGTAAACTTTTCAAACATCTGGTCCACCGATTGTATCTCCACCGTATGAATGTCCGCCATTTCCGGGAACAACAATTTTTTCTCTTCTACCTTAACGGGAAAAGGTTTGGGAGCCCGTCTCAGGTCGGCTAAATAACCAAAGAGGCTGAGAATGATGCCGGGATGGTCATCGCAGTCTTCACTTAACCTGTCAAAAATAAACAGAACACCTTGCATCCCTTCCCGGGGTTTCTCATGAAGTTCCACCGCCCGGCGCAGGCACCAGACGCGAAAAAAATACAGGAGGATATCTTCCTTCTGCGGAAAGTATTTGAACAGGGTAACTTTGGATATTTTTGACTTGTCGCATATTTCATCGACATACAAATCATCGAAGGATTTCTTGCCAATCAGCTTCAAAGTCTGATCCAGGACACTCAACTTCAGGCGGGCTGCTTTTTCTTTTCGTAAGCTCATGGCATGTTCGTCGTGAAATAATACATTTATGCGTTAAAACTCAAATTCTATTCCATGAAGCGCATCCTGGTTCCACTATTGGCTTGTTTGATAGTTGCTTGCCAGAATTCTGACTCGGGTAAAAGAATGGTCTCCGGCCTCGTTGCCGACTCGGCCATGGTGGTCAGTGCCCATCCTTTGGCTACTAAAATAGGTGTAGAAATCTTACGAAAAGGCGGAAACGCGGTCGATGCTTCGATTGCTGTTCAATTTGCTCTCACCGTCGCTTTTCCGGAGGCAGGAAATATCGGAGGAGGAGGATTCATGCTGCTGCGAACGAAAGACGGCAAGGTTGTTTCACTCGACTATCGGGAAAAGGCTCCTGCGAAAGCCACTACGGACATGTTTCAGGATAGGTCGGGAGAAGTGATCAAGGATTTAAGCACGGCGGGGCAACTGGCCTCCGGCGTTCCGGGTTCGGTGGACGGCATGGTGGAAGCCCACCGGAAATATGGTTCACTGCCATGGAAAGACCTCGTCCAACCCGCCATTGATCTTGCGCTCCGTGGCATCGCCCTTACCCCCTTCGCCGCGGAAAACCTGAATGCCCTTCAGGATGAACTTAAAAAATACAATTCCGTCCAACCGGAATTTCTGATCAACGATTGGAAACCAGGCGATACGGTTCACTGGAATGATCTGGGTCACACTCTGGAACTCATCCGCGATCAGGGGCGCGCCGGGTTTTATGAAGGGAAAACGGCGCAACGCATCGTGGCCGAAATGCAACGCGGAAAAGGAATTATCACCGAAGACGATTTAAAAAGCTATAAATCAAGATGGCTCACTCCGCTTACGGCCTACTATAAGAACTACAAGATCTTTTCTGTTCCTCCTCCCTCCAGTGGTGGAGTAGCCCTTATTCAATTGCTCAAGTCCGTTGAACCTTTCCCAATAAAAGAGTGGGGCGTGAACACGGTCAAAACAGTCCATCTCATGACGGAGGCCGAACGAAGAGTCTATGCCGACCGTGCCTCGCACCTGGGCGACCCGGCTTTTTATGCCGTTCCCGTTACCACCCTGATCGATGATCACTACATCGATGAGCGAATGAGCTCGTTCAACGCGGACAAAGCCACGCCCAGCACAGAGATCATGGCCGGAAAAATACAGGGTCACGAGTCGCCGCAAACAACGCACATCTCTATTGTCGATAAGCTTGGAAATGCTGTAGCGGTTACCACCACCCTCAACGACTGGTTTGGGTCGAGAGTAGTGGTGGCAGGAGCAGGTTTTTTTCTTAATGATGAAATGGATGATTTCAGTATCAAACCCGGTGTCCCAAATATGTATGGTGTTGTCGGTGGACTTGCCAATAAAATTGAACCGCACAAAACCATGCTCAGTTCGATGACGCCTACCCTCGTGGAAAAGGACGGCAAATTGTTTATGGTGGTGGGTTCACCGGGGGGACCGAAGATTATCACGGTTGTTTTTCAAACCATCCTCAACGTCATTGAACATGGCATGACCCTCCAGCAGGCTGTTAATACAAAACGATTTCATAGTCAGTGGCAGCCCGATGATATCATGGCAGAATACAAATGCCTATCCGCCAAAGATAGCCTTACCCTCATCAGTATGGGCCATCACTTTTCGCATTTAGAAGGTACCGGTTTTGGAAGGGTCGATGCGATACTTGTCTTGCCCAACGGAAATCTCGAAGGGGCTGCTGATTATACACGGGGGGATGATCGGGCGGAGGGGTACTAAATTTAAAATTTCATAAGTCCAATCTCAACCTCAGGAAAACCGGCTCCCTATACATCTTATCCGGTGTAAGCTGGGAGTAGCTGATTTCTACCCAAAGTTGAGGCACCACCCAGATCGTGACCTTTTCATCGAGCACGTTATTCCTGATTGGCTTCTTCGCCTTGGGCAGTTTTTGTAACTCGGTGTAGATCTCTTTCATCATGGCATCATCGAAACCCGTGCCCACTTTGCCGCGATAGTGAAGTTCATCGTTTATTTTGTCGGCGATATGGAGTGCTCCAAAGGTTTGCCCGCGATTGCCTTTGCCCTGCGTATAGCCGATGATCAAGGACTCCGCCGTTTGGCGCACTTTGATCTTTAGCCAGTGGTCGCTTCTGCGGCCGGGCATATATTTACTTTCTTTGCGCTTGGCCATGATTCCCTCCAGCCCGTGTTCCCGGGCCGCCTCGAACAGGGAGTTGCCATCCTCTACAAATTCACTTACGCGATAGGGCGAATCCGTACGAACGACATCGTTGAGCCATTCCTTGCGCTTCATCAATGGATCGTTGACCAAACTGCGGCCATCCA
>Ga0193722_1000331_pt1 | contig 10309 bp, 6 predicted proteins | sample H2m1metaG_FD_143044 | JGI IMG/M metagenome (GOLD analysis project Ga0193722, IMG submission 143044) | Soil microbial communities from a riparian zone of the East river system, Colorado, United States - H2m1 | ecosystem: Environmental > Terrestrial > Soil > Riparian zone | place: USA: East River...
CTCCGAGACCGTGCTAGCGTGGGCGGATCAAAATGGCATGCTGATCATAGCGGAGGCCGGCAACTGGCAGCTTACACCGCGGCAGATGGACAACGATACGATCCGCATAAAATTCAAAAAGCAATTTACTGAAATGGCAGAGCGCGACTGGAATCATCCAAGCGTAATTGCCTACAGTGTGGGTAATGAATACCAGTCGACAACCCCCTCCGGTCTGCGATGGACTAAAGACATGATCGATTTCGCAAAAGAAGTTGACCCCGGTCGTCTTTACACCTTTGCCAGCATGATGCTCAACACCCTGCCCAAAAATCCGGAAGAGGAAGCAAGCCAGTATTGTGATTTTGTGTGTGCCAATATCTATGGAAATCACGCAAAGATCCTTGATCATATTCACGGGCTCTATCCCGGGAAGCCCATATTATTATCCGAACACGGTGCTCGCGCCGATGGCAAAAATGGCGAAGGGGAACAGGTTGAATACCTCAGGAAATTTATTGCGGAGATACGTCAGCGTCCCTATGTGATCGGCGCCTCCTGGTGGGCCTTTAATGATTATCAAAGCCGGTACCCCGGAACGAATAAGGATGGCTATCGGGGATGGGGGCTCGTGAGGGCCGACCGCTCGCTTCGTCCCGCCTACACCCTGCACCGTATTGAAATGTCACCCGTTGTATTGAAGAAAAAGGAATACCTGCGAAATGTTAACGGTACCAATACACTTATCGTCTCAGTTGAGAATCGCGCTGACTTTCCGGCGTATGCCCTTCGCCATTATCAGTTGAAAGCCGGAAATTTTTCAATGATGCTTCGGGACCTGGCGCCGGGACAACGTATGGAAGTGACAATTCCAGTTCATGGTTTTGAAAACAAAATTAAAATAGAAATAGTAAAGCCAACGGGTTTTACGATCACAGAAAGTACGATTGATTTGAATTGAATTAAAACATGATTAAGGAAGACGCATCTATAAAGCGAAGTTTAAAGACCGTTCCCCTATCGGCTGATCTGATCGTGACCGGCGGAGGGTTGTCGGGAACATGCTGTGCCATTACCGCTGCAAGGGCGGGGATAAAAGTAGTGCTCATTCAGGATAGGCCGATACTCGGCGGCAACTCTTCCAGCGAGATACGATTGTGGGTATTGGGTGCAACATCGCACATGGGGAATAATAACCGGTGGGCGCGTGAAGGTGGCGTCATCAACGAACTTCTCGTAGAAAATACCTGGCGCAATCCGGAAGGCAATCCCTATATATTTGACACGGTAATACTGGAAAAGGTAGTCAACGAAAAAAATATCACCCTGTTGTTGAATTGTGCCGTCTATGAAGTGAATAAGACCGGCGATTCGATCAGCATGATCAAGGCATTCTGCAGCCAGAATAGTACGCTTTATGAATTGTCTGCGCCATTGTTTTGTGATGCTTCGGGCGATGGAATCGTGGCGTTTCTGGCTGGAGCCGCATTTCGGATGGGCGCCGAATCCAGTACAGAATTCGGTGAAAAATTTGCACCGACGGCCGAGTACGGGGAACTCCTGGGCCATTCCATTTATTTTTATACCCGCGACACCGGCAAACCCGTAAAATTTGTTCCACCGTCTTATGTTCTTGACGATATAACCCGGGTTCCGCACTATAAAAAATTCAATACAAAGGAATTTGGTTGTCAGCTTTGGTGGATCGAATACGGGGGGAGACTGGACACCGTTCATGATACGGAACAAATTAAATGGGAACTCTGGAAAGTCGTTTACGGCGCCTGGAATTACATTAAGAATTCCGGAAATTTTCCGGAGGCAGCTACCATGACCCTGGAGTGGGTAGGGACTATTCCCGGCAAGCGCGAGAGCCGCCGTTTTGAAGGCGACTACTTACTGAAACAACAAGATATTATTGAGCAGAAGCAGCACGAGGATGCCGTTGCGTTTGGCGGGTGGTCGATCGATCTCCATCCTGCCGACGGTGTTTTCAGTGAAAAGCCGGGGTGCAATCAATGGCATAGTAAAGGAGTCTATCAGATTCCATACCGTTGCCTGTATAGCCGCAACGTTTCCAACCTTTTTTTAGCTGGAAGAATTATCAGCGTGACCCATGTGGCATTCGGTTCATCCCGTGTCATGGCCACCAGCGCCTGTGTTGGTCAGGCCGTTGGAATGGCAGCCGTATACTGCGCACAAAATAAGGTGCCGGTTCGCGCCCTTCTTGAGAAAACGCGGATGATGGAGCTTCAGCAATCCCTCTTGAAGGTAAATCATTACATTCCCGGAATTGAATTGCATGATCCACTGGATTTGGCCGCTCAGGCAGAAGTGACCGCCTCCAGTGAAATGATATTGCGCGAACTGCCCTTCAATGGACGATGGATTCTCCTGGATCATTCCGCCGGTCAAATGCTTCCATTAACGCCCGGATTGCCTTTAACGCTTACGGCAAGGGTGAACGCCAGTGATGAATCCGTTCTGAATGTTGAATTGCGCTGCAGCAGTAAGGTGTATAACCATACGCCCGACGTCATTCTGGAACAAAAAGAGATCCGCCTCAGGCAGGGTGATCAGGATATCCAAATCCATTTTGAGAGAACCCTATCGCAGCCGGGCTATGGATTCATTTGTTTCCTCAAAAACGAAAAGGTGAAGTTGATGAGCAGCCGAACACGGATGAGCGGTATTCTTTCCGTTTTCAACAAAGTCATTCCGGAGGTTTCTAATTTTGGGAAACAGGAACCGGGCGAGGATATCGGCATCGAAACCTTTGAATTCTGGTGTCCCGATCGTCGCCCCTCAGGAGAAAATATCGCCCTTGCCATAGAACCGGGGATCCGCGAATTTTCCGCGAATAATCTAACCAATGGCATTGACCGTCCAGTCTCCCGCCCCAATGCATGGGTGGCTGCAGAGAATGATGAATCGCCTTCCGTAACACTGTCCTGGCCCGGCAAAGTAAAAGTATCCCGTATCGTGCTGGGTTTTGATACGGACTACGATCATCCTATGGAATCCGTTCTGATGACCCATCCGGAAACGGATATGCCTTTTTGTGTCCGGGATTTCCGGATTTTGGATGAAAGTGGAACCTTGCTGTATGAACAAAACAACAATCACGAGGCCATCCGTACGATTGAATTTCCGAAGGCGATACAGACCCGCCGGCTCAGGGTAGAAATGAAACGAAAATCAGCCGATATTCCTTGTTCCCTGTTTTTTATCCGATGCTATTCCTAAGAAGTGAACCAAAGAGGCCGTAGTATCTTTGTGTCTTTGTGGCTTGTTTAATAGGGGAACAACTGCAAAAATAGTTCTAATTTCATGTCCAATCGTTCCCATGTCATTTGTTATGGGTGTATAGTTAAAATATTCACTAACAATTAAAAATCTAAAAAGATGGAAGAATTCGTATTGATCATGAGACACGAAGACGGTAGTAAGCTCGCTTCGCCGGAACAAATGCAGAGTTGGATGAAACAGACCATGGACTGGATCGGGGGCATCGCTGCCCAAAACAAATTCGTCGCGGGTACGGGATTGCCTTTTGAAGATGCCAGGGTAGTCAGGCCCAATAACGTCGTCACCAACGGACCCTTTGGCGAGATCAAGGAAACAATCGGAGGATACATTATTGTCAAGGCTAATTCCGTTGATGAAGCAGTCGAGTTTGCAAAAGGCTGCCCTGTTTTACAGGGCGAGGGCAACAGTATGGAAGTACGGAAAATTGCAAAAGGAGATGGAGTTCATTGAAAGCGATAGACGCCTCTGTATCTTTACAGAGGTATTTTTCATTTATGGAGCAGGAATTAATACCCCATTTATTCAGGACAGAATTCAGAAAAATAGCGACTGTACTTTGTAAGCATTTTGGTATTGCCCATATTGAAATTGCAGAAGACATTGCCAGCGATACGTTTCTACTGGCGGTTGAAACGTGGACCTTTAAGGGAATTCCGGAAAACCCAACTGCCTGGCTCTATTCAGTTGCAAAAAATAAAGCTAAGAATCACATCAACCGGAACCATATTTTTGCGGACAAGGTCGCCAGCCAGATAAAACAAACGGCATCGGAAATTCAGGAAACCGAAATTGACTTGTCCGACCGAAATACGACGGACAGTCAGCTACAAATGTTATTTGCCCTTTGTCACCCGTCGATCCCGACGGAGGCCCAGATCGGTTTATCGCTTCGTATTCTTTGCGGATTTGGTATCGATGAAATTGCAAACGCCTTTTTATCAAACAAAGAAACCATCAACAAACGGCTTTTCAGGGCGAAGGAAAAATTGCGAATGGAGAAAGTACAAATTGAATTTCCGGGCGAAGCGGAGATCAATAAGCGATTGGAAACTGTTCTCACCACCCTCTATTTACTCTTCAACGAAGGCTATTATTCTGAAAGCCAGGACACCGTATTGCGGGAAGACCTTTGTTCGGAGGCCATGAGATTAACTCGTTTGCTCATGAAAAGAGAACAAACCAATCAACCCATGGTCAAGGCGTTGTTTTCTTTAATGTGCTTTCACTCCTCTCGTTTTAAGGCCAGAAAGAATGAAAATGGCGAAATCATTTTATATGAGGACCAGGATGAAACGCTCTGGGATAATGAATTGATTGCAAAAGGCGGTTATTTTCTTCAACAGGCTGCTCAGGGGAATAAACTATCAAAATATCATCTGGAGGCAAGTATTGCATATTGGCATACGATCAAGGCCGACACGAAAGAAAAATGGGAAGCTATTTTACAACTGTATAATCAATTATTAATAACGGAATACTCTCCTATAGCGGCACTCAACAGGACATTTGCACTTTCAAAAGTAAAGGGTAAAGAAGAAGCCATCGGGGAGGCGGAAAAGCTGAAATTAACCGACAATCACTACTACTATACCTTGCTGGGAGAACTTTACAGGGACATCGACAATGAGAAATCGAGGTCCAATTTTAAAAAAGCCCTTTTTCTGGCAAAGACACGGACAGACAAGCAGGTAATTCAAAAAAAGATTGATGCATCAAAATAACCGCCGATTCACAGTTTGAGCAGATGCTAATCGGGTTGCCCTCCGCATAAAAATAAGCAGGCTTTTTTTAATCTGGTAACAGATAATTAATCTGGTCGGTTGTCGTTTTCATTATCTTAGACGTCGTTTCTGATTATGCGAAGGACAACGATCGGTTTAGTTTTTTTTATCTTTCTGCCATTTCTTGGCCGAGCCACGCACCTTCGCGGCGGAGAAATCACCGTGCGGCAATTACAATGCGGCTCGCTCAAGTATGAGATTACCCTGACAATTTATATAAACACTGCATCGGCCATCAATGCCGGTCAGGGTACCTTGTCGTTTGGGGATGGGTTGTCCCTGGTCGTTCCGAAGCTGAGCAGCATCCTTGTCGATGCTAATTTTGAAATCGGTAAAGCAGTCTTCCGAACCACTCACCAATTTGCTGCTCCCGGTTCCTACACCATCAGTTACATGGAACAAAATCGAAACGCTGGTATTTTAAGCATTCAGAATTCTGTGCAAACTCCTTTTTACGTGGAGACGGAAATAATGGCAAGTTTGACGGTATGTAACAATCCTGTGACATTTGAAATTCTACCCATTGACAGGGCTTGTCACGGTTATTCATTTACACACAATCCGGGAGCAAGCGATTTGGATGGAGACAGTATTTCGTATGAGTTGGTGGCCCCGGAAAAAAATGCAGGAATCCCCGTTGACGGATACAAGACTCCCAATGACATTACTTTTTATTCGGGCGCGGACTATCAAAAATCCAATGAAGCGCAGGACGGTCCCCCGACATTTCAGATCGATGCCCTGTCCGGAACGCTTACCTGGGACGCTCCTGGTGAAATTGGGGAATACGTGATTGCTATCAAAATTTCAGAATGGAGAAAGGAAGACACGACCTGGATCAACCTCGGCTATGTGATCCGCGATATGCAAATTCTGGTTGAAGATTGTCAAAACGGCAAACCGGTCATGGGTGCCCTCGCAGATGCGTGTGTGAAACCCGGAGATCATTTATCAGTAATGGTCAGGGGCCTTGATCCAGATGGTGATAATGTCAGGATTGAAGTTTTTACTGTCGATAATTTTTCTTCCTCGCCTCCTACGTTCGTAAATCAAAATCGGTGGCAGTCCACAGCATCACCGTTTGATACAGCGAATGTCAAATTGGAGTGGAACATCACCTGTGACCTGGTTCGGGACCAGCCCTATAAAATTGTATTCAAAATTACCGATCAGCCGGCGAACGGATTTCGGCTTGCCTCCTTTATGACATTGAATGTTTCCGTGGTGGGTCCCGCTCCTGTTTATAAAACGCTGACGCTGGATTTGGCAAAAAAAACAATGAAGATCGAGTGGGAGCCGTATCCTTGCACAAATGCTTCGGCAATGGAAATCTGGAGAAGAGTCGATGAAGGGCCGAACGGAGGGGCTACCTGCCTCCGCGGCATCCCAAGGTCCTGGGGTTTTGAAAAAATAGGAAGTGTTTCACTGGATACGTTTTACCTGGATCATCAGTTGGACCCCGGTGCGAAATATTGTTATCGCCTGGTAGCCCTGTTTGAAACACCGTTTCGCAGCCAAAGCATTGCATCCCTGGATACCTGTATTGGACCGATCATCGTGGATGCCCCTGTGGTGACCAATGTATCAGTTGATAAAACGGATTTAGCGTTGGGTGAAGTGTCGGTCCGGTGGACGTCACCGTTTGAGATCAGCAAGGTAGAATTTCCTCCACCGTATGAATATGAATTGTTCGAAACCGAAGACAGCGTGCATTTCACCAAAGTCACATCAACACGAACAACCGATACAACCTATGTCGTATCCAGTCTGAATACGAAAGAAAAGTCATATGGGTATAAAGTGGTCGTATATTCACCCAACGGAATCGCACACGAAAACCCGGTCGACACAAGCGCGCTAGCATTTTATCCGAGGCTACGCACGGAACCAAAGGAGAAGGGTATTTACCTTTATTGGGAGGCATTGGTTCCGTGGTCTAATCAAAGCCAATATTTTCCATGGCACTATATCTACCGAAAAGAGGAAGGTACATCGTTTGTGTTGATTGACAGTATCAATGTCAATGACCTTGCGATTGACCGGGGGTTTGATTACCTGGACGTCGGAGCGTTTGACCACAAGCCTTTTCAGTCGAATAGTATCTACACCTACAAGGTTGAACCCCAGGGTACGTATGGGAATCCGAAGATCAAGGAGCCGCTCGTCAATTTTTCGAATGAGGCGTTGGGACAACCTATAGACAGAACGCCTCCCTGCAAACCATTCCTGACCCTGGATAATAAAGTCTCCTGTGATGCTTTTATTAGTAATACGCCTTGCGATTTTCTCGATTATAAAAATTCGCTTCATTGGGAATACCCTGATGGCTGCGGTAATGATGTAGCGTACTTCAAACTATTCTATTTCAGTTCGCCCCCAAGCGACTCAACTCAGATAGCCGCGACCGAGGATTTCTCCTTTTTGCATCGCAATCTAAACTCTTTCTCGGGTTGCTATAAAATTCTCGCCGTCGACCGTGCCGGTAATGTGGGGCAGACCAGCGACGAGGTTTGTAACGACAATTGTCCGCATGTCTTTATTCCTAATGTTTTTACTCCGGATAACGAAGACGGTATTAACGACTCTTTTCCCGGATTCATCAAAACTTCAAATCAAAAAGCCGATCCCGTTACCTGCCCCCGTTTTGTGAAGTCCATCGATCTGACGATTTTTAATCGATGGGGAGAAGAAGTTTACTTCATCAACACGGCGTCGCAACAATTTTCATCCGAATGGTCAGGACGGGATTCCAGCGGCAGGGAACTCCCGGCCGGAATTTATTTTTATAAGGCGGACATCAATTTTAATACGATGGACCCTGCTCTCCAAAATCAGAACAGCCGGGGCTGGGTCAATTTGGTGCGATGATACCTCAATCTGAAAAATTCTAAACCGCGGAGGCACAGGGGCGCAAAGTAGGCGCAGAGGGCAAGGGATAATTGGTTTGACCTTTCAGACAATGCCTTTTTAGTCAGCCCCATTTTTTTTTGATCTTTGCGCCTCCGCGCCTCCTGCGGTGATATTTTCTTCGACGGTTCTCAGATTAATATTTGTGAATCTGTGGCTGATTATGTCTGGCACTACTTTAATTTTGCGGGGATTTCAAAAATCAAAAAAATGAGCAGGATATTCGCTATTGGCGACGTACACGGGTGCAGCAAGACATTTCGCAAAATGGTGCTGGACGAGATCAACCTGCAAAAATCGGACGTCCTCTATTGTATTGGCGACTACATCGATCGCGGAAATGACAGCAAAGGGGTCATTGACCTTATCGTCGAACTGCGGGCAAAAGGCTTTACCATCCACACCCTGCGGGGCAATCACGAACAGATTATGATGGATTCGGGGGAAAGTAAAGAAATGTTCCGACTCTGGATGCTCAATGGCGGCGACAGCACCCTCAGGAGTTTTGATGCCGATTCGTACGACGATTTCGCTCCGGAGTATAAAGCGTTTTTTGAGAAGACCGAATTCTATCTGACGGCAGAGCGGTATATTTTTGTCCATGCGGGACTCAACTTTAATAGCGCCGATCCATTCGCGGACAAGGAGTCCATGCTTTGGATCAGGGGTTTTGAAATCGACGACCGGGTGCTCGGTAATCGTATTATCATTCATGGTCATACCCCAACGCCATTAGACTCGATCCTCGCACAAGACGGCAGAAAGGTCATTAACATTGATGGTGGATGTGTGTACAAACAACGCGAGGGATTGGGAAACCTGATCGGGTTGAATGTTCTGGAGCACAAATTTATTGTTGTGGGGAATGTGGATTGAGACCCCACCCCCCACCCCTCTCCGAGGCGGAGAGGGGAGCCTCCCACAGAGAGGGGAGCCTGCGACGCAGGAGGGGAGATTCTTCGATTCTAGTCTTCAACAATTCATTGGAATTGTTTAATAATTTGGGACAAACCACCGATCACCGCTTACCGATCACCGATCACCGATTTTTCCTTATCTTCGTCCAATGCAACCCAACTCCCTCACCTTACCCTCGCTCGCAGACACGATTACGGTTGACGAGGCTACGATAAAAGGATTTCGCAAAAATGGACATGCGCTGGTTCGCGGTATTCTTTCGCCCGATGAGGTCGCCGCCTATCGCGAGGTCATCCGTATGGCCGCCAAACAATTCAACACCGAGAAAAGGAAACTGGAAGAGCGCGATACGTATGGAAAAGCGTTTCTGCAGATCATGAACCTGTGGGAAGTGGATGCGGCTGTAAAAAAATTTACCATTGCCAAACGGTTCGGAAAGATCGCAGCCGACTTGTTGGGTGTGAAGAATGTACGGGTCTACCACGATCAGGCTTTGTTTAAAGAACCCGGGGGCGGACCCACACCGTGGCACCAGGACCAATACTACTGGCCCGTCGATACCAACAATACGATTACCATGTGGATGCCATTGATCGACATCACGGAAGAAATGGGTATGCTCACGTTTGCTTCCGGCTCACACGCCGGCGGCCTGGCCGGGAACATCGCCATATCCGACGACTCCGAAGCCCTGCTGGACCAATACGTGCTGGAGAAAAAATTTGCGGTGACGCGTCCGAAGTTCATGAGCGCCGGTGATGCGAGCTGGCATTACGGACTGACGTTGCATAAAGCGCCCGGCAACCATTCGACCTTGTTGCGCGAAGTCATGACGATCATTTACATCGCCGACAAGGCCCGCATCACGAAGCCCATTAATGACAATCAGGAAGCGGACCGGCTCCGGTGGTTTCAAGGCTTGCCGCCCGGCGCACCGGCCGCATCACTGATCAATCCGCTGGTGTTATAATTTCACCGTTTTTCTTCCTGTCTTGAGTTTTGTCGTTGTTTCACGCACGGCGATCGCCGGTAATTCTTTTTGATTTTTCTTCAGATAGCTTTCCAATAGCAGCTTGTGGTGGTTGACCATGCTTCGCAGCACCCACGAAATCGCTTTGGTGATCAGGGGCTCTTTTTCATGTTTCAGGCGGTCGACGTTTTGAATGGCGATTGCAGCAAGCCTCTTGTCTTTTACCCGCCGCAGGGGTGAGCACAGGAACACCAGCGAAGCTCTTCGTTTGTTGATGTTTTTACTTTTGGAAAGGCGGACAAGAATTTTTTTCCAGGAGACGAAATTCGCTGGTATTGCGGTAATGGTATAATCGCCTGTGCAGACGGAATCCACTTCCGCCCAGCCGACGAGATGATCCAGCCATTTTTCGAAAGAACGTGGATCAAATTGGCGATGCTGCTGC
>Ga0193722_1000332_pt1 | contig 10301 bp, 4 predicted proteins | sample H2m1metaG_FD_143044 | JGI IMG/M metagenome (GOLD analysis project Ga0193722, IMG submission 143044) | Soil microbial communities from a riparian zone of the East river system, Colorado, United States - H2m1 | ecosystem: Environmental > Terrestrial > Soil > Riparian zone | place: USA: East River...
CCAGGGCTAGCACCATCAGGATAACCACCGGAACGACAAATAACTCCCATTGCAATCCGATCCGGAACGCAAAACTGCTCAACCAGGAATGAACTCCATATAAGGCCAGCGGCAGTGCAATTACGGTGGCGATCATGATGAGTTTAAGGAATTGCCACGACAAGAGTGACATAATGCTGCTCACCGAAGCACCCAGCACTTTGCGGATGCCGATCTCCTTCAGCTTCTGTGTAGTGGTGAACGAGGCAAGTCCCCATAGCCCCAGGCAGGCAATAACGATGGCAAGGAGGGCAAATAAACTGAAAATCTTGCCGAACTGCTGATCGGCTTTGTATTGTGTATTGAAGAAATCATCCAGGAAGTAATAATCAAAAGGATTGCCTGGAAAAGCTTCCTTGTACTGCGTCTCCACCTGCTTGATGGTCTCGCTCATGTTGTTGCTGCTAATATGAATTGAATAGGCCCGCGACGAAATGGTATCTGCTTTGAGCAGCCATGGACTGTGATCCGTTTTCAATGAATTCCAGTGATAGTTTTTCAGCACGCCAAGAATCGCCACCGTATCGCTGCCGAGTATAATTCGTTCGCTCAATGCATTTTCCGCCGTTCCCAATCCAAAAGCGGTAAGCGCCGCCTCATTAATTAAAATCGATTTCATATCCGATTTTATTTCCGGATTGAAAGCCCTGCCTGCGAGAATAGTAATTCCGTAGGTTTCGACGAAGTCAGGGTCAACCCACACCACACTTCCGGTCTTGCTCTCTTCGCGTTGGGCACCATCCTTTCGCATACCCGTTCCCCAATTATAGCCTCCCCCCGGAATCGCACCGGAGGTGGTCACGTTGATAACACCGGGGATTTTCTTCACTTCATTTTTCATGGTGATGAGCCGCTCCTTCGCCACTTTGCGATCAAGTATTTTCGGGCCGTTCACAATAAGCATTTGGTTCATCGTAAGGCCCTTGTCCTGATTGCGCATAAACACCAGCTGGCGATAAACGGCAAATGTACCGGCGATGAGAATCAGGGAAGAAGCAAACTGGAAAACAACGAGCGCCTTGCGAAGGGAGAACCCTCCCGTTAATTTTTCCGACTTTCCCTTTAGTACTTCCGTCGTGTTAAATGAAGATAAAACGAACGCAGGATAGGCCCCGGAGACAAATGACCCCAGAACAAACAACCCCATGAGGATCAGCCAAAACCGGGGGTCGGCAAAATCAAATGAAAAATTCTTGCCCACAATTTCGCCCAGCGCCGGAAGAAGTCCGATGGCGATCAGCACGGCAATGGCGACACCGAGTGCATTCACCAGAACGGCTTCAAATACAAATTGAAAAATGAGCTGGCTTCGTAAGGCACCCACTGCCTTCTTGATGCCCACTTCCCGGGCTCGTTCCATGGCGCGCGCCGTCGAAAGGTTGATGTAGTTGATCCAGGCGATCGCTAAAATAAAAATCGCAATGATGACAAAGAAGTAAATCGTGTTGACGCTCACCGTGGCACTCGTTTCATAATCTAGCCCTGGATGCAAGTGAATATCGAGGATGGGTTGAAAAGTAAGCACATCTTTGCTGTTGGACTCGGCCAGGTCCTTTCCGCGGTATTTTTGAATGAACGCAGCCATTTTCGCTTCCAGTTTCTTCACATCTGCATGCGGATTCAACTCGACGTAGGTATGGAAATTATTCCATCCCCACCCATCGTCATGTTTGTATTGGTCGTTTTGCAGCAGGTTGTGCGTGGGAAAAAGGAAATCGAATGTGAAATGTGAATTTTGCGGGACCTCGTTGATCACCGCCGTAACCTCATAGTCCCCGTCAGCCCATCCTCCTGAAACCTGGAGAATTTTTCCCAGCGGATCTTCGTCTTTTTTAAAATATTTATCGGCTGTTTTTTTTGTGATGACCACCGATTTGGGATTGTCCAGGGCCGTGTTCAGATTACCCTCCAGGGCGGAATAGGTAAAGACATCCAGAAAAGTAGAATCAACAAACTGCATGCTTTCTTCATGAAAGGTGGATGGATCCCCCGCATCTCTTTTATACGTCACGACAGCGCCGCCGTACATAGGATGGGTTCGGATATAGGCCTTTACTTCCGGTTCATCTGCCAGTAAGGAAGGACCCTGCGCATAGCCCGATATGACGCCGCTTCCGCGGAATTCGCCATTCCTATAACTTGAGGTGACCGTCCTGTAGATCCGGGATGCATCTTTATTAAAACTGTCGTAACTCAATTCAAAATCAACATATTTCAGAATGACCAGGCACACTGCAACGCCGATCGCCAGGCCAAAAATGTTGATAAAGGAATACAGCTTTCTTTTCAGCAAGTTGCGGACGGCGAGGGTAAGGAAGTTTTTAAACATAGCGGATCATGTTTTGGAATACCGTGGTATGATGTAGGATGGCCAATTTAAGTTGCACGAGGGAGGCATTTTTTCTAAGTCTCATCAAAAAAGTCTTTGTAGGGACAAATGAATTCCCGTTGAAGAAGGCGCATCGTCCTCTTCGAGGCGATGCTGGACCCGTTGTCAAGTATCGTCTCCCGAAGGGGAAATCAAGTATTGTCTTCCAGAGGGGAAGTCAAGTATCGTCTCCCCGGAGGGGACGATACGTTCTGGCTCAAATTGTCGTTTCGCCCTCGGAGAGGAGCCAGACGACAATTCGTTCCCCTAATAGCGCATCGTCCTCTTCGAGAGACGATGCTGGACATACAAGGGATTACTCCAATAATGGGCAATGGTTACAGGGATGTTCCTCACAAGGAGTCCGGAGTCCTCTCCGACAGGTTCCAGGTCGTTAGCTCAACTAGCCAGAAGGGGACAGAAATTTTGACCTTGAATCTTAAATTTTAAATCTTAAATTTTAGGGTTCAAAATTCGAATTCTGAATATGGAATGAAGAATAATGAATTCTGAAGTGTGTAAGGGCATCTAACATGATTCACTCATCAATCTTAAATTTTAAATTATCATGAAACGCAGGGATATTCTTAAGAATTTGGCAGCCGGTGCGGGAGCAACCTTGCTGACCTCAGGCCTGACGGAAACCATGGCCGGATCAAGACCAAAGCCGGCTGTCGTATCGTCGGCTACAATAAAAGATGTGAAAGTCATTCTTACCGCTCCCAACAAAATCCGGCTGGTGGTGGTGAAGGTGATTACGTCAGAACCCGGTTTATACGGAGTCGGCTGTGCAACCTTTACGCAGCGCGCCCTGGTGGTACAAACTGCAATTGAAAAATACCTTAAACCATTTTTGATCGGCAGAAATGTCGATGAGATTGAGGACATATGGCAGTCTTCCTATGTAAGTTCCTATTGGCGAAATGGTGGCGTTCTTTTCAATGCCATGAGCGGTATCGACATGGCATTGTGGGATATAAAAGGGAAGCAAGCCAATATGCCTGTGTACCAGTTGCTGGGTGGTAAAGTTCGCCTTGGCGCCAATTTGTATTATCACGCACAAGGAGCAGACCAGGCGGAGCTGGATGATAACGTGGCAAAGGCGTTGAGCCTGGGCTACCGGTATGTACGGATACAGATGGCGGTGAAGGGGTATGCCGGATATGGTGCTCGGGGTGCATCCGGAACGCCGGGTAGCGCAGTGGGTGATAAGACAACCGTTTCGGGGCCTACCCACCCGCAGATCATCTTCGAGCCCGCTCCCTATGTTCGCCAAACGCCGAAAATGTTTGAACACATCCGGGTGAAATTCGGAGAGGAAGTCGAGTTGCTGCACGATGTCCACGAGCGCATCACCTTGCCGCAGGCCATCCAACTTTGTAAATCCCTGGAGCAATACAATCCGTATTTCATTGAAGATCCGTTCCCTCCCGAGCAGAATGATCACTTTAGGGTATTGCGGCAGCAAACCTCCGTTCCCCTTTCCATGGGAGAGTTATTTAATTCCGTGCATGAATATGTCCCCCTGATCCGGGATCGGCTGATTGATTTTATCCGCATCCACATTTCACAGATCGGCGGCCTTTCTCCTGCCCGGAAAGTACAGGCATTATGCGAGTTCTTTGGCGTGCGTACAGCCTGGCACGGGCCCGGCGATGCATCCCCGATTGCTCATGCCGCACAATTGGCCCTGGAATTGTCGAGCTCTAATTTCGGTGTCCATGAAGGATATGTATTTCCAAAAGAAACACAGGAAGTGTTTCCAGGTTGTCCCGAAGTAAAAGACGGCTACATGTTTGCCCAGGAAAAACCGGGACTGGGTATGGACATTGACGAAGCGGCCGCCGCTAAATTCCCCTTTGATGCCGGGAATACCTTTGACTACAGTTGGGGAAGCACCAGATTGAGGGATGGCACGGTGATCCGTCCTTAGTCGCTTTCTCTGCTCTTACTTCCTCCCTCCGTTTCGGAGAGGGGCCGGCCTGCCCGCCGAAGCTGTCTCAGCGTAGGCGGGGGGTAAGGTTTCTCAATTCCTCCGCAATTTTCCGATCGTTGGACAACCTTGGTACTTTGTTCTGGCCTCCCAGTTTACCCCTTGATTTCATGTAATCAATAAAAGCATTTTTCTTCAGGATGGTAATCTTCAGCGGCCGGAGGATGGCGCCGGAAATCAAGTCATCATAATAGGCGTTCAATTTGCGCAGCTGATGGTCAAGTTCCAGGGCAAAGGCCTCCGGGTCGCCTGGTGCTTTTGAAAATTCGATCAGCCATTCATGATGCGGCAGACCTTCCGCAGGTGCGACGTTGGGTGCAACGGTATATTCCACCAATTCAACTTCCGGAAATTTCCGGCTGGCTGACGTCATAGCCTTTTCCACTTCCTCCCCGATCACGTGCTCACCGAACGCCGATATGAAATGGCTGATCCGCCCGGTGACGACCAGCCGATACGGATCTTTCGATACAAACCTGATGGTATCCCCGATGGAGTACCCCCAAAGCCCTGCATTATTATTGATGATCAGCGCATAATTCTTTCCAAGCTCCACCTCTGCTATGCTCAACCGGGAGGGGTGTTCGGCACCGTATTCGTCGGCAGGAATAAATTCAAAAAATATTCCCGCATTCAGCAAGAGCAACAATCCCGCTTCCCTCTGCACATCCTGATAGGCGATAAATCCTTCCGATGCCGGGTAGGTTTCAATGGAATCAATTTTCTTCCCGATGGACTCAAAGAGCTTCGCCCGATACGGTTCGAAATTGACGCCGCCATAAACAAAGACGGAAAAATCCGGGAACACGTCTTTTATTTTCTTGCCGGTCCGGGCCTGAATGCGGTCAAAATACATTTGCACCCAGGGAGGAATACCGGATATCAAGGTCATGTTGACATCCAGTGTCTCGTCAATGATCTTTTCCAATTTCTGTTCCCAATCCTCTATGCAGTTGGTATCATAACTTGGTTTTTGATTCGACCTGAGGTATCCTGGCACATGATGGTTGACGATACCCGATAGCCTTCCGGTTTTTATCCCCGCTTTCTCCTCCAGCACCGGACTACCCGATAAAAAAATCAGACCGCCATCCAGAAAAGATGAGTTTCCGGTTTCGTGAACATAACCGAGTAGTGCATTGCGGGCGCCGTTGATGTGATTCGGGATCGAATCGTTGGTAAGCGGAATATACTTGGTTCCCGAAGTTGTCCCCGACGTCTTTGCAAAATAGGTGGGTTTCCCCTTCCACAAAATATCGGCTTTGCCCTCCAGCACCTTGGCGATGTAGGGTTTGAAGGATTCGTAGTCGCGGATGGGCACCCGCCTTTTGAAGTCGTCATAATTTTTGATCGACTCAAAATCATGATCCCTTCCAAAAAGCGTGTGTTTCCCTACTTCGATGAGGGCATGAAATACGTTTTGTTGAGACCGTACGGGCTGCGACGCCCATTTTTTTGTTTGCCTGGCAATATAGGCTGCAAAAGGCCGGGCCAGTACCGAACGTATTCCCATAGTCTCAAAGGTAGGAGTTGAAAAGGATTGATTTTACTGTCATTCTGCCATTTCTACCCTTTTTTTAATTTGGGATGATTTTTGATCAATACAGGTAATGCTAGGGGACCCACAATTATTAAACACATCGACACATAGAAACATAGGAAATAGTAACAAATAATAAGTCAATAATATATTCTATATTAATACATGAAAACATTCCAAACCATCATCATTGGATTCGTTGCAGGGCTCGCAGGGGCTTTTGTATTTTATACTTACCAAACAGAAAAGCAAAAACGGGTGGAGCCGGCTGCTCAGTACCAGGTTGCCCGCTTGGATGCGACCGAAGCGTACCGACCGAAGGCAACTGGTTCCGTACCGTCGCCAGCAACTCACGTTGATTTCAGCGATGCCGCCGCGAAGGCAACGCCGAGTGTGGTATACATCAATAGCATTTCGCAAAGCGGATCTTCCGCTTATTCGTGGGAAATGCTGTTTGGCGGTGGTGGGCCGCAGACTCAGATAAGTTCCGGCTCCGGAGTGATTTACAGTGCCGATGGATATATTGTTACCAATAACCATGTCGTGGAGTCAGCAGAAAGGATTCAGGTGATCTATAATAAAAAAGTATATGACGCAGAATTGATTGGAACAGATCCGTCTACCGATTTGGGTGTGTTGAAGATCAAGGAGGAAAATTTGCCCGCCATCACGTTAGGCAGTTCCAAAGACCTTGCTGTAGGCGAATGGGTAGTCGCGATCGGGAATCCCTTTTCACTTTCCTCTACTGTGACCGCAGGAATCGTAAGTGCGAAAGGAAGGAGGATTAACATCGTGGAAGACAAGTTTCCTATTGAATCGTTTATTCAGACCGACGCGGCGATCAATCCTGGAAACAGCGGCGGTGCCCTGGTGAACAGAAGTGGGAACCTGGTGGGAATCAACGCCGCGATTCTTTCCAGGACAGGTTCGTATACTGGGTATGCTTTTGCTATCCCGGTCGATATCGCTAAAAAAGTGGTGGGTGACATCATTAAGTACGGTGCTGTGCAAAAAGGGATTTTTGGAGGGAGCGTGGTCGACTACGATTATCAAAATGCCTCTAAATTCGGATTGGATGCCAACGTAAAAAACTTCAAAGGGGTACTGCTGCAAGGCTATGAAAAAAACCTGGCGGTCAGCGCTGCGCGCGAAGCGGGACTCCGGCCGGGAGACATCATTACCAAAGTAAATGAGGTGGAAACCAATTCCGAAAGTGAATTTGAAGAAGAATTGAGTTACCGGTCTCCGGGAGACAAGGTTACCATTACCTATACGCGCGATCATGAAACCAGGTCGGTTGCCGTCGTGCTGCTCAATAAATACGGAGACACCAACCTGATCAAACGCAAGTTTTACAGCGATGCCACGGTGGGTGCTACGATGGAAGAAGTTGACTACGGCGTAAAAGTATTCAGGATCAAAGAGGGCCTGTTCAAAAAACTGGGGATCCCGGAAAACTACATTATCATTTCCATCAACCGGCAGCGTATAAAGGATCCGCAGGATGTGGTTGACTTCTTCAATAAATACAAAGGACGCGTATCGTTGTATGGTGTGACCAGCTCTAAGCAGGAAATGCCACTACAATTTATGTTACAGTGACGCGGCTGGTTTCCCGCAGATCGCGCGGATTTACGCGGAGTCGCGGCATGGTGTCCCGCAGATCGCGCAGAGTTACGCAGAATGGCGGCGCAGTTTTCTACATGAAATCGCCCCGATTCTTAGGATAAAATAATAAACGTACTTGGGTAAAATATTGAAATTCAGGCTGTTGCGCCCGTCCGATCTGCGTAAATCTGCGGGAAATTCTTTCGTGATCTGCGGGAAATTCTTTTCGGGATCTGCGGGAGATAATCCGGTATTAGGAAGCCATTCGCAATTTCAACTTCTTACTCAACTCCTCTACCGAGTTCTTGAAATTCGCATCGGTCTTCATCATGTCTTCGACTGACTCTAAGGCGTGAATGACGGTACTGTGGTCGCGGCCTCCGAAATTTTCCCCGATCAGCGCCAGGGTTAGTTGGGTATAGCGTTTGCAGAAGTACATCGCCAACTGCCGCGGAATAACGATCTCCCGCTTTTTTACTTTTGCTTTTAGCAGTTCAATGTCGACTTTGAAGTAATCGGCTACCGTTTTCTGGATAAAGTCCACGCTGACGTCGGACTGGATTTCTTTAACAATATTTTTTAATACTTCTTTGGCTAGCTCAAGGTCGATTTCCTTCTTTAACAAGGTAGCGTGGAAGATCAATGAATTCAGAACGCCCTCCATGTCGCGCAGGTTTGTATCCACGCTGTAGGCAAGGTACTCGGCCACTTCCGTGGGAATTTCAATCCCGTCGGATTCCATCTTATTGCCAATGATCGCCAGCTTGGTCTCAAAGTCCGGCTCTTGCAGGTCGGCGGTCAGCCCCCATTTGAACCGGGAAAGCAGGCGTTCCTGAAATCCCTTTAAATCACGCGGTGCACAATCGCTGGTCATGATGATCTGCTTACCCGACTGGTGCAATTGGTTGAAAATGTGGAAAAACATTTCCTGGGTTTTTTCCCGGCTGGCCAGGAACTGAACGTCGTCCAGGATCAGGAGATCTACTTGTAAATAATAATTCTGAAATTCCTGTATTTTATGATTTTGAAGGGCATTCAGAAACTGGCTGGTGAAATCGTTTTGATCTACGTACAATACAATTTTGGACGGCAGGTTTTTCTTTATCTCATTTCCAATCGCCTGAACCAGGTGAGTTTTCCCTACCCCCACGCCTCCGTAAAGCATCAACGGATTAAATGAGGTGACACCCGGTTTTTTGGCCACGGCCACTCCGGCAGAACGTGCGAGCCGGTTACAATCACCTTCAACAAAATTATCGAAGGTATACATGGCGTTCAGCCTGGAATTAACCGTAAGCGGGTTCAGGGCCTTGAAACTGAAGGGGGAGTAATCCTCCAGGTTGCCGTGAGGGCTCACCTGCTGAACGTTATTGCGCTTCAGACCATTCCCGTTGGGGTAGTTCACCATCAAGGGAGGATTGCGCTGGTTCCCACTATCGACAATCACTGAGTATTCCAATCTGCCGGAACCGCCCAGCACTTCGTGGATGGCCTTTTTTAACACGGGTACATAATGTTCTTCCAGCCACTCGTAGAAAAATTGCGAAGGTACCTGAATGGTCAACACCTCACCCTCATTGCGCAACGGAAGGATAGGCTTAAACCAAGTATTGAAGTTTTGCTCATCAACATGCTGTCGAATGATCTCAAGGCAATCATTCCAGGCGGTGGTAGAATTAACTTCCATTGAGTGGGGAATAAGGTTACCGAATTTTTGAAGGGAGACAAAGGTGTAAAAAAATTGCGAACAAAAAACAAAAGTGATCCTTGATTTTTCTAAAAGTTTTTTTCAGAATTTTTTATTGAAAAAATCCAACAAGAAGGTAAGCACAAAGTGAGAAATTTCATGCGCGCTCACTGGTTTTTTTTCTAAAAAGGTTTTTTTGACGCGTCCTTGCATTAATGCAAAGTAAAATTCAATTTGAAACTCAGATCACACCGTTCAATGCCTCCCTCTATCCCTGCCAAGAAAAAAAATGGCCCATTCGGTCATTCTTCAAAAAAAGAATGGGTGGAGGCCGCAAAACAAGAGTTGGGCGTCGACCATCCCATTGAAGAATTGATCCAAAAAATTGACGGAATCGAACTCTTCCCTTATTATGATCAAGGTGATCTTCCTTCCTCCATTGATTTTCAATTGCCTTCGTCCCAAAATGAGGTTGCAGAACCGAGGCATTGGGTCAATATGCCAAGGATCGTTGTAAATGACCCTTCGATAGCTAACCTTGAGGCGCTGAAGGTACTTAACAGCGGGGCGGATGGAATCCTTTTCGAGCTGCAAGGGTCTCCCAATGCAGATGTATTGTTAAGAAAAATTGAACTGCCTTATTGCCAGACCGCGTTTTTGGCCGATATCGGACATGAAAAATTCTTTCTTGACTTTTGCAGCCTGGTGAATAAAGAAAAGATCAACCCCTCTTCCTTACAGGGTGCTATTTTCTGGAAAGAACCTCCAACTATACCCGTTGAGCTAATGAAATGGTTTAACGGCTGGACGCAATTTCACGCGATGGGTATTGTTGTTGAAGACCAAGCCTCACCTTCCACCGGGATCGCTAGCTTACTTGCCAAGGCGGTTAAGCAAATTGATAATTCCGTCAAGAATGGAATCGCAATAAAGGATGCCTTGTTTGCCGTTGCCTTTTCCATTTCCATCGGCACGGACTTTTTTCTGGAAATGGCCAGACTCAAAACAGTGAGGATACTCTGGCAACACGTGGCCAACGCCTACGATCCAAATTCATCCTCATCCA
>Ga0193722_1000333_pt1:0-5000 | contig 10288 bp, 7 predicted proteins | sample H2m1metaG_FD_143044 | JGI IMG/M metagenome (GOLD analysis project Ga0193722, IMG submission 143044) | Soil microbial communities from a riparian zone of the East river system, Colorado, United States - H2m1 | ecosystem: Environmental > Terrestrial > Soil > Riparian zone | place: USA: East...
TAGAATCTATTTGATTCTTCAGCATGGAGGTCAATATCTCCAAATTCAAGGAGGGAGAATGAAAGAATTAAGCGTAAAAAATATATATATATATCATAATCATCTAAGGAGGGTGAAATGAACTTGTTGTGGAACGTGATACGTAATCTGAGCGGTATTTGTAAGAAAATCAAAGCAGATTTCTTTGATAGAATCTATTTGATTCTTCAGCATGGAGGTCAATATCTCCAAATTCAAGCCGATCGATTCTATCGAATAGATTGGGAAAATTGGATTCAGAATATAAAGAATATTCAAAAAAAAAAAACTTATCGCTTGTTTTCTAGGAAAATAAAAGCATATTTCTTTGATAGAATCAATTTGATTCTTCAGCATGGAGGTCAATATCTCCAAATTCAAGCCGATCGATTCTATCGAATAGATTGGGAAAATTGGATTCAGAATATTAAGAATATTCAAAAAAAAGCTTATAGCTTGTATTCTTACTATCACCTCCATTTTATCCTTTTTCCTTTGATAGAGATTTTGTTACCTTTGCAATATTTCTTTTTCTTGAGAGACGTGATAAGCACCTTTTTAATTAGCTTAATTGATTCCTATATACCGGATACAATATATGCGTTCTGTCCGGAGATGCATTACTTCTTTTTTAAATTCCTCTTGATATTTCTCCTAGTACGTATCTGTCGAAGGATCGATCAAGAGGAAAATAGGATTATCTACATATGTTATTTTTTACTTATATTTACTATTTATTTTAGATATTTTTAAAAAAAGAAACTATTTTTGGATGCGAAATTTTTGATTTTGTAATTTAAAAAATTACAAAATCAAAAGATAGATAAGATTTCTATATATATATAGAAATCTTATCTATCTTTTTACTATTTTCTATATATATATCTTCTTTTTACTATTTTCTATATATATATATTCTATAGTATATAATAGAAATTTGAAGAATCAAAAATATTCAAAAATGGGATTCAAAACTAAAAAAAAGAGAATCTTACTATATGAATTCAAATTCTTGTTTATCAAATTATTTTTTTATGGATCAAAAAATATTTGATAAATTATTAATTATTAGAGAAATGGATAGAAAGAGTATTCTAGGTAACTGGTAATTAAAAGAATTTGGATTCGTATCTTAAAATTATTCCGATTTTTATCATATGTTCTATACTACAAACAAATATGGGATATTCTATTCAATATGGGTGGGATATTCTATATTTTTTTGTATGTTTGTATTTATTTTATTATGTTATGATATAGTAATTCTGTTATGAAGAGCTAATAGTAAATAGTTAAGAACTAGGATCCCAGTAGTTTAGGAAAGAATTCTGATAAATGCACAATTTGTGTTCTGAGAGCCCGCTTAGCTCAGAGGTTAGAGCATCGCATTTGTAATGCGATGGTCATCGGTTCGATTCCGATAGCCGGCTTTTTTCTCTCTTTTTTTTTTTTCATTTTTGACATTTTGACATAAGGGATAATCTCTTTTTATTTTAGGAAAAGAAACAGAATAGGGAGTTCCTTTTCTGTAGAACAAATCAAGAAAATAACCGCCTTTTTGATTTCTATAGATATACAATAGAATTAAATTCGGATACTGATAGAATCTTTCCAATTCTTTAAGTAGACTACACTATTTGTAGTACAATACTTTAAGTAGATTTCACTTCATTTAGAATATTTGTCATTTAGTTTAGTTTTAATTTCTCTTTATGAGATTTTCCATTTAAAAAAAGGAGTGTTTATGTCACGTTACAGAGGGCCTCGTTTCAAAAAAATACGCCGTCTGGGGGATTTACCAGGACTAACCAGTAAACAGCTTCCAGTTAGAAGAGAACAATCGGGCTCCAGTAAAAAATCTCAATATCGTATTCGATCTCAATATCGTATTCGTTTAGAAGAAAAACAAAAATTGCGTTTTCATTATGGTCTTACAGAACGACAATTGGTGAAATACGTTCGTATCGCTGGAAAAGCAAAAGGGTCAACCGGTCAAGTTTTACTTCAATTACTTGAAATGCGTTTGGATAACATACTTTTTCGATTGGGTATGGCTGCGACTATTCCTCAAGCCCGTCAATTAGTTAACCACAGACATGTTTTAGTTAATGGTCGTATAGTAGATATACCAAGTTATCGTTGTAAACCTGAAGATATTATTACAGCCAAGGATGAACAAAAATATAGAACTCTTATTCAAAATTCTCTTGAATCAGCCCCCCGCAAACAATTGCCAACCCATTTGACTCTTCATGCATTGCAATATAAAGGATTAGTCAATCAAATAATAGATCGTAAATGGGTTGGTTTGCAAATTAATGAATTGCTGGTTGTAGAATATTATTCTCGTCAGACTTAAACCTAGTTAAAATAACTAGAATTTTGATCCGAGGATTTTTCCCCATTCGTGTATAGAAGTGGGTATAGGAAAATTGTTATTCCTTGCCCACTTTATCCACAATTTTCTATATTACATAAACAAATTAGGAATAGATAATCCATATCAAAGTTGCAATAATGTTATCTATTATTATTTCAAACATTGAGGTCAGTAACATTGATGACCTTGGTAAGGGTGCGGAAAGAGAGGGATTCGAACCCTCGGTAAACAAAAAGCCTACATAGCAGTTCCAATGCTACGCCTTGAACCACTCGGCCATCTCTCCTACATAATGATTATGCCCCTAAACGGAGTGAATAGTGAGGCATTTATATCCCATTTGCGTAGGCGCACACAATCAAATCAATTGAAACTAAAAAAATAGAAAGAATTTTTTTTTTTTTAAAAAAACCTACTTCAAGGCCTACCGTAGAATAAAGGAATTTGATTAATAAGTCCATTTTTACGTTATTTCGTACTGTATTGTACAATTCCTTTGTTTGGGGAATTATTTTATCACGCGATAAAAAAGGAAATTTTAGAATGGATTGCTACCTATGACTAGATCTCGGATAAATGGAAATTTTATTGATAAGACCTTTACCATTGTAGCCAATATCTTATTACGAATAATTCCGACAACTTCTGGAGAAAAAGAGGCATTCACTTATTACAGAGATGGTGCGATTTGATTATTATTATTTTTTTTTTTACCGATCTCAGTCTTAGGAGAAAGATACATTTTTCAGAGAGAAATAAAAAAATTTTGAAAAAAAACCTACGCTTGCTGAAGGTGAAGTTTGGAAATAAAACAATTCATCCCTTCTGTCGTGTATTCCCGATTAATGCAGCCTCAATATGCTTCAATTTTAGGTTTATAGTATTAAGCAAAAGGTTATACCTATATATACCTATGTATGGGGTTAGGTTAATCCTACTCCACTAGTACCAATAGGCGGCATGGGGGAAGAAGCACTACGCTAGGGAATCAACAACAGGAGAAAACTTTGTAAAAAAATCCTTCCTTTCTTATCGGGATCGGGACTAACTAGAATGGTTGGGACAATAAACATCCATCTCGTTCGTATTTTGGATACCCATATAACCATCGAAGACTGTTGAAGTGACTAATTCCGGGAAATGAAGCGGCGTTGAGGACAAAGAAATTGTTGAAGTTACTCTTTATCCAGTAATAACTTACTAAATGTTAATAAAAGATCCTTTACAGAAAGGTTGGCTAGAGATTTCGTGTAAAAACACTAGTCCCGCTCAGTTGATAATGAGAATATTGCAATCTTTTTTGATTGGATTCCATGGATGTTTATCATTATCCACATAAAGGAGGAGCCGTATGAGATGAAAATCTCACGTACGGTTCTGGAACGGAGATTCTTTGAACCGAATGACGACCGTAACGGATGTCGGCTCAATCTGAAGGAAATTATGCGGAAGCTTTACAGAATTATTATGAGGCTATGCGACTGGAAATTGATCCCTATGATCGAAGTTATATACTTTATAACATAGGCCTTATCCACACAAGTAACGGAGAACATACAAAAGCTTTGGAATACTATTTTCGGGCACTCGAACGAAACCCTTTCTTACCGCAAGCTTTTAACAATATGGCCGTGATCTGTCATTACGTGCGACTATCTCCACTATAGAAAGAAAAAAGAAAAGAACCTCCACTAATAGTAAGAAATACTAGACAAAAAAAGAAAAATAGGCTTTCTACATATATATCGTTCGAAACAACGATTTTTACGAGCTGTAGCAAAGAAAGAAACTTCATAGAAGTAAAAATATGAAGGAAATACAATATCTATGCCTAGATACTTTTTTCTATGGATAAAAGATCTAATTGATAGAGGAAGCACCGTAAAGATCAATTAACAAGGTTTTTGGCCGATACAACAAGAACTGCTCACTTATATGATGATAGATTAGGAATCAACTTATGTAATAAAGTTGATCCCCTAAGGTTTTGAGCAGCGGTGTAGTATCAGATCCCAAAGATAGTAAGTCTTTTCTTATGACGAAAAGTCTTTCTCAAAGATTCTATAGAAATAGATATATCCTATATTTCATATAGGAAATGATATATGAAATCGAGATAGTTACCTTTCAGAAAATTCGAATAAGAGCGTTAGTATGAATGTCGATGCTTGATTCTTCAGAAGGTAGGAGAAAAGATAAAACTAAAAACAAAGGATTCAATTGAATTATTAATCCAAATTCAAGTTTGAAACTCATGTAATTAACCTCTTTTCTTGTTCTTCACTCCAGAAAAAATGGAAGATCAAAAGAATTGACTGTTGAGCCGTATGAGTCAGGAAACTCTCAAGTACGGTTCTAAGGGAAGGATTTTACTCACCTATTCCGACCGCGGAGAACAGGCCATTCGACAGGGAGATTCTGAAATTGCAGAATCTTGGTTTGATCAAGCTGCTGAATATTGGAAACAAGCTATAGCCCTTACCCCTGGTAATTATATTGAGGCACAGAATTGGTTGAAGATCACAGGGCGTTTTGAATAAGAACAGTCTTTTTCTTATTTTCTTTTTTTTATTCTAATTCTAATATTCTTCTCTCTATTTTC
>Ga0193722_1000334_pt1 | contig 10286 bp, 6 predicted proteins | sample H2m1metaG_FD_143044 | JGI IMG/M metagenome (GOLD analysis project Ga0193722, IMG submission 143044) | Soil microbial communities from a riparian zone of the East river system, Colorado, United States - H2m1 | ecosystem: Environmental > Terrestrial > Soil > Riparian zone | place: USA: East River...
TATCGGAGCTACGCCCGCCCATGGCGTAAAACTTCCCGTTGTCCGGGAAAAATGCGCCAGCGAAGCGAGTCCCGACACTTGGCAGGTCGGCACCTGGCCCCCAACTGCAGCTGCCCGGAGTTGGCGTTGGCGATACCGCGGGCGTTCCAGTCGGCGTTGGCGTGGGCGTGCCGCCACCTACAAAATTGAATTTTCCGATTCGGGTGTGCCAGTTAAAGGCGCTCGTGTTAGCGTAGTATTCGCCTACGGTCCAGAAGGTCGTGTTATCGGCCGGATCGATCATCGTCATGCTATAATCGCCCCAGCGGCCGTTCGTGCCGGTCTGGCTGCCAGCGCCGGTGAACAATGTAGCTTCCCCTTGGCCAAGGTTACTTGGCGGGTCGGAGGAAAGACGTCCCGCATAACGGATCCCAGGGAACGCGGTTGAGCTTGACGTTGCATAGCCGATAGCCGCGTTGCCGTTTTGATCGGCAGCGATGCTGGGCATAAACCGGTACAAGCCGTCGTCGTTATTAGTCCATGTTTGCTGTTGAACAGGGGTGGCGGGAAACGTGCCGCCGGTCACATCGAATTGATACCAGCGAACACCCGTTGGCTGGGTGCAGGCTGCGTCGGTACAAACCGTATTGGATGCCCACAACGACTCTGTGCCACCGTCAAACCGATACGCCACCGGCGTCATGATTTTATCGCCAAGGGTTTGGATTCGATCGCCCGTTCCCTGCTGCGGCACAATTGTAAAGCCAGCGGCAGACGTGAAAGCATCAACGAACGGGTCAACTGCTATCTCGGCGTTCGGCGTATGATTGGCTCCGACACCGAAAGTCGAATTTGCAGGCGTAACAAAATCAACATGGAAAAACCGGGCGTGGACTTGAGTCAGGCTCACGCCGCCGTTAGCCGGGCTGTCGATGGCCAGCACCATTTCATCTCTACCGGCAGGTGGCGGATTGGCCGTGCGAAAGTTCGCGGGAACAAAGCTGTAAGAATCGCCCACGCCTGCCAAACCCAAGGTAAAGGCGATGGCGGTGGGGTTGGCGTCACCATTGAGCATCGCCGCGCGGTCGAACGCAAAAACGCGCACGCCTCGGAAACCCAGGCTCGGGCCATCAAACAAATTGACCGTCAAATGATAAGCACCGCCGGGTTGCGGATCATTTGACAACGCCATCTTGGGGTAATCGCCGACCCAGGTAGGTTGCGACGGCTCATGTTGGACCGCATAGAGAAACCAGCCGCCGGCGACGGGGTCATTGGTCTGAGACACGGCGATGCATTGAAAGAATGGGCCCGAGCCAGGAAGGCCGGGGAACGCGAAATCGCTGATCACCCAGCGGTCAGCGATCTGATCATACATGACAAATGGATCGCCATCGTTTTGATTTTGACACGGCGTGCCTGTTAAGGGGGCAAACAATGTGTTGTACGTGATCGGGCCCGCCAGCATGGTCCCAGTTTTGTCAAAAACCGCGAACGCCGAGTTGATCGCTTCCACGTAATGATTCGGGCCGACATCGCCATCGGTGTCTGGCGGCGCGCAAGCGCAGAATTGGGCTGCAGCGCCCCCCTCAAAGGTCAGAAGCGGCCCCGGCATCGTGGGCGTCGGCCGCCAGAGATTTTTAATCAGCCTTTGCAACCATGGCGAGGAGGGAGCAGCCGTTGGTGGCGCGCCCTCGCCGTGCGGATAGCGGGTCAGGACTCTTTCGTCGAACTCCTCCTTTGGCGGGGCGTAAGGGAGGTTTCGCAAGTCCTGGTCCTGACGGGCCGGGCCGACCATTTGCACGACATCCGGCTTCTGCGTGCCGGGAGCGTCCTGAGCAACGTTAGAGCGAGTGCTCTGTTGGGTTTGTTTTGTGCGATTGCCCTGTGCGAAGAGCGCCACAGCGATGCCGAGCAGACAAAAGACAGAAGCAGTTAAAATGCGTAGATTAAAAAAGGCTGATTGCGAAGTGGATTTCTTTTTCATAGATGAAGTTGATTTACCCTGCGAAGTAGAGTGTTGATGCTATCGGTTATGCTGGAAGCGTGTCAACATTTTTTTAAATTTTTCACGAAATCTTATTCCCGAACCGGCCTTTGCCGGACAGCGACTTACGCGGAAAGCGTCCGCCTTCAGTCGCAGCGCAAGCTCCGATGCGACCCCGCCTCCAAGATTCTATGGGGACGCGGCTCCGCTTGCCGCCCACGCGGGGAACCTGGAAGCGGAATTATCTCTGGCGTGAGGAATGAGAGCGCCACCGTCCCTTGGTAACGATACTGTTACTATTTCGCAAAGGATGCGACGAAAAGCTGAGGTTCGCGAATCACGCGGATCGGCGCGAATTTTTCTCAATCTCTCTGGCACTCTGCGATCTGCCTTTGGCGTAATTCGAGTGATCCGCGGGCAGATCTGATCCAAAATCCGGAAATCCGCCTATGGCGCAGCCGACCGGAGTCAGCGACCCCGGTTACAGCCGTTCAGCTATAACGTCACGGACTGGGCCTCGGCAGCGGAGTAGGACGAGCTCTCGGCGTCGGCTTCGTTCGGGGCGTCGGTGTTGGGCGTGGCGTAGGTGTGGGAGTAGTCGTAGGTGTCGGTGTAACACTGGGCGTAGTTGTTGGCGTGGGAGTAGAAGTTGGCGTTACACTTGGTGTCGCAGAAGGAGTGGCGGTCGGTGTAGGCGTAGGTCCACCGGTGGGAGAAACGCGCACGTAATAAACGTCCTGTTCATGCCCCCCGACGGCGTTCGGATTGACGTTGTAAGTCGCGGCATACGCGACGTTGCCGCCGGTATTGTCTGATACAATCGTGATGTAATCGCCTATCTTCTGATTTTGTGGAAAACCTGCTTGAGGATTAAACGAATTAGTCACCTGCACGTTAGGCGCCCATGTTACGCCACCATCAGTGCTCCAGGAATAGAATAACTGGCAATCGGTGTTGTTGGCAGCGTTGCGCGTGTCCAGCCATACTACGTCAATACGCCCATTCAGCGCTACGGAAAGTGTGCCGAAGATGTGCCACTTATTCTCGTTAATTGGATCGTCATTGATCCTATGCGGAGCACTAAAGGTTGCGCCGCTGTCGGTACTGCGGGCAAACATCACGTCAGTACCGTTGTTAGCACTGAACGGTTCGACGCTTGCCAGCACATAAACGTTGTTGTTAGTGGCCGTCCCGGAACGGTCCACAGCCACGAACGTCTGTCCACAAAGTCCTATTCCATTTATGCCGCCCTGAATGAGGTCGCCACCCAGGTTGACTTGAGTGGTTTGGTCGAAAGTTGGGGTGACGTTCCCGTTCTGGGCATTGATCGAACGGATGCAATAAAACGGGCTCCCTCCTCCGGCAAGAAAAAGGTTGCCGTTCGTGTCCACATCGAGCGCTCCCGTATCGGCATTGTTCGGAACATTGATCGGCGTCATCCAAGTGGTTCCACCATCCGTAGAGCGAGTGAACTCTCCGCTGTCGCAAGCGAAGAAACCGGTCCAAAACTGATACTGAAAGCCATGGCCCATACCGCCGGTCTTATCGATGGTAAACCATTCCTTGTCGCCGCCATGCCCGGGGCCGCCCTGAAGCCACGATTGCCCGCCATTGGTCGAGTTCCAGACATCGTCGCAGAAAAAGGACTGAGCCTGGTCCGACTGCAGACTGAGATAGAAAAATTTACCGGCCTCATCGCAGTGCGTCACAGGGTCGCTGCGGAAGACGTTATTTTCCAACACACTGGGGAACGTCCACGTCGTTCCGCCGTCCGTCGTATATCCCCAGCCAGCCTGCCGAAAGTCGGAGTTAATGCTGTTGAACTGCCTCCAGGCGATCACCATCTTGTTGCCATCCGTCGGGTTAACTGAAATGGACGGCTCATTTGCGCAGTCGCCTAGAATGTTGTTGCCGTTTGCATCCACGTTTGCCTGGAAGCTGGTGAACACGCCGAATTGCGAGATCGTGCGGGGCGAGGTCTCTATTTTCCGGGGAGGCGCAGGCGGCATGTTATATTTTTCCAGCGGCTCGTTGAAGGGCTGCTTGCGTATGGGTGCCAGTGTTTGTCCCGAAGCGCTAGCAAGGGCGAGCGGTAGAAGCAGCACGGTAGCTATTAGCTGATGGTTAATGACTGATAGTTTTTTCTTCATGGCTGAGTGAGTGACTGATGCTTAATACCTGACAGTAACGTTTTTCCCGTGGAGCGGCAGAGGAGCGTTAACGTTCGGCTCTCTTTATCCAGGACAAGACCTTTGTCGAGAATTATCTCCGAAGGCTTGGTAACAGGATTGATAAGGTGATGGTTGGCGGTGGAGGGCGGAGCTCCGCGACGCCCAACGAACGTCCCATGATCCCCGCGGGCTCGCAGGAGCTCGCCCCTCCATATATTTCTTCTCGCTGACAGCGGAGCGGGACGATTTAAGAGACACGATCTCCGACACATCCCAGTGCGCCGTTTCTGCCAATCACTAATCACTTTTCACTAATCACTACTCTCCTCACGGCCTCGGCCGCGGAGTCGGACGCCCTCTCGGCGTCGGAACACTCCTCGGCGTGGGGGTTGGCCGTGGAGTAGCTGTGGCTGTTGCTGTAGCAGTCGGTGTTGCTGTTGGGGTAGCTGTAGGCGGTGGTGTTACTGTAGGCGTGGGTGTACTTGTCGGCGTTGGTGTTGCAGACGGTGACGCTGTCGGGGTTGGCGTCGGCGTGGCGCCTTGGCCGCCCGGGAATACCCGAACGTGGTAAACGTCTTCTTCGTGCTGGCCCCGGTTTGGATTGAAGTTAAAGGTGGCGGAGTAAGCCACATCACCTCCGGTATTGTCCGATACAATGGTGATATAATCACCTATTTTTTGCTGGTTCGGGTAGCCTTCGAAGGGATTAAACGAATTGCTTACCGCCACGTTAGGCGCCCAGGTCACGCCAGCGTCGGTGCTGAAGGAGTAGAACAATTGTGAGTCGGTGTTGTTAGCAGCATTTCGCGTGTCATACCACACCGCATCCAGCCGTCCGTTGGGCGCTACTGCGAACGTGCCGAACCAGTGCCACTTGCTAGGATTAACCGGATCGTCGTTGACCTTGACCGGCGCGCTAAAGGTTGCTCCGTCATCGGTGCTGCGGGCAAACATCACGTCGGTTGTGTTCCGCCCCGGCGGTATCACGCTAGCCAGCATGTAAACGTTGTTGTTAGTTGACCCGCCGGAGCGATCAACGGCCAGGAACAACATTCCGGTCAGTCCTACTCCGTTGATTCCTCCGCCACCGAGGTCGCCGCCCAAGTTGACCGGGGTTACCTGGTCAAAAGTAGGAGTCTGGCCTCCGATCTGTGCATTACTCGAGCGAACGCAGTAAAAGGTGTTCCCTTCCCCGCCGACAAAAACATTACCATTGGTGTCCACATCGAGAGTCCCATATACAGGTTCTTGAGGAATCTCGATCGGCGACTGCCAGGTGACCCCGCCGTCAGTGGAACGTTGGAATTCCACGAAAAAGTTGTTATCACAGTTAATTCCGTCGTCTGCCTGATATTGAAAGCCGTGACCCGGACCGCCGGTCTTATCGATAGTGAGCCATTGCTTATCGCCTCCTCCCGCTCCTTGGTCCGGTGATCGTTCCACCCAGGACTGGCCGCCGTTTGTCGAGCGCCACAGGTCGTCACAAAAAAAAGACTGATTAACGTTCGACTGCAGACTGAGATAGAAGAAATTACCTATCTCATCCGATTGTGTCACCGGGTCGCTGCGGAAGACGTTATCTTGCAGAACCCCAGGAAACGTCCAATGTACGCCGCCATCCGTCGTATTGCCCCAGCCTCCCTGCCGGAAGTTAGAGGTAACATCATTGAACTGCCTCCAGCCAATCGTCATTTTGTTGCCATCCGTCGGGTCAACGGAAATCGTACACTCGTTCGCAGCATCGCCGATGATATTATTTCCGTTCGCATCGACGTTCGCCTGATAGCTGGTAAACACGCCGAACTGCGAGATCATTCGCGGCGAGGTCTCGATTTTGCGAGGCGGTGCGGGCGGATTATCATATTTTTCCAGCGGCTCCCCTCGAGGCGCCTTGCGTGTGGGCGCCAGCTGAGCTGAAGCGTGAGAATGCGCGATTAACAGGGACAGACAGATGAGTAGGCCGAGTGAAACTGTGGAGCGTTTCATAAATATTTGCGTGGTTCCAGCGTTGAATTGATGAAGCGGATTAAGATTCACGAATCTCGATCGCTTCGCTGGCGCTCTTCGTAATCGCAAATGGCCGCATTGTCGAGAAGTTTCTGGAGAATCTAGTAACCCGAGCACAACCATTTTGGCTGTAGGGCGAGCCCCTACACCTGGGAGGCAAAGCACCTGTGCAACGCTTCCAGTTGCCCCGGGTCCAAGTGATCAGGGATCACTAAACACACGGAACTCACGGTCTCGGTCTGGGAGTAGGTCGCCCCCTTGGAGTAGGAGCGGTCCTTGGAGTAGGCGTAGGCCGTGGAGTAGGAGTAGCCGTGGGAGTTGCTGTTGCCGTTGCCGTTGGCGTAGGAGTAGCTGTAGCTGTCGGCGTTGGCGTAGCGCTCGGTGACGCTGTTGGAGTTGGTGTCGGTGTGGGCGCCTGTCCACCAGGGAAAACCCGAACGTAGTAAACGTCTTCTTCGTGCTGGTTTCGATTCGGGTTTTCCCTGGTGGAGGCGGAGTAAGCCACATTGCCGCCAGTTTCATCGGAAACGATGGTAATGTAATCACCAATCTTATTTTGGTTCGGATACCCTTCAGACGGATTAAACGCATTGCTTACCGCCACGTTAGGCGACCATGTCAGGCCGGCATCGGTGCTAAAGGAATAGAAAAGTTGTGAGTCCGTGTTGTTCGCAGCATTGCGCGTGTCATACCAGACAGCATCGAGCCGACCATTTGGCGCTACCGAAAACGTGCCAAACCAGTGCCACTTGCTAGGGTTAATCGGGTCGTCATTGACTTTGACGGGCGCGCTAAAGGTTGCTCCGTCATCCGTGCTGCGCACAAACATCACGTCGGTTGTACTTCGCCCTGGCGGCGCTACGCTGGCCAGCATGTAAATGTTGTTGTTAGTCGGTCCCCCGGAGTGATCAATGGCCAGGAACAACATTCCATCGAGGCCTGCTGGATTTATTCCGCCACCAGAGAGTTCGCCGCCCAGATCAACCTCCGTTATCTGGTCGAAGATCGGTGTCTGATCGCCGAGCTGCGCATTGCTCGAGCGCACACAATAAAACGGGCTGAATCCTTCGCCGCCGACAAAGAGGTTCCCATTGGTGTCCACGTCGAGTGTTCCATCTGTAGGCGAATTAGGAATAACGATGGGAGCCTGCCAGGTGATCCCGCCGTCGGTAGAGCGTTGGAATTGCACGCCGCCGCCGCTACAGTTAATGCCATCGCTGGACTGGTATTGGAACCCGTGCCCTGGGCCGTCGGTCTTGTCGATCGTGAACCACTGCTTGTCGCCCCCTTCCGCGAGTCCGTTGGGCTGCAGCTCTGTCCAGGATTGGCCGCCGTTGGTTGAGCGATACATGTTTTCACAAAATGTCTCAAGAAGACTGAGGTAGAAGAAGGTGCCTATCTCATCCGAGTTCGTTACTGGATCGCTGCGAAAAACGTTATCTTCCAATACACCCGGAAATGTCCAGTGGACGCCGCCGTCGGTGGTATATCCCCAGCCGCCTTGCCGGAAGTTGGATAACACGCTGTCAAATTGTCTCCAACCGACTGCCATCTTGCTCGGGTTCGTTGGATCAACCGAGATGGAGCACTCATTCGCCGCATCACCGACAATGTTCTGGCCATTAGCATCGACGTTTACCTGGTAGCTGATGAAAACGCCATGTGGAGAGACCATCCGCGGCGAACTCTCCAGCCGATAAATGTATGCAGGCGGATTATCGTATTTTTCCAAAGGCTCCTTTTGGCGCGGCTTCCAGGTTGGCGCGAGTTGGGCTGAAGCGCTGGAAAGTGCAATCGTGGAAATCGAGATCAGCATAACCGCGGATAATCCATGGCTGTTACGTGATAGTCTTTTCTTCATGGCTGTTTATAAGTTAGAGCTGCAGCCGTCCCAAACGTGTACCTACGAAGATGCAGACACCCCACTGGGACATGGCTACAACATGCATCCGCTGGCTTGTCATCACTAATCACTTCACCGGTAACAACGGGCCTGGGCCAGGTGGCGTTGGGCGAGGCGGCGGAGTCGGACGACCTCTCGGGGTCGGCATAGTCCTCGGCGTTGGGGTTGGCCGTACCGTCGCTGTAGGAGTAGCTGTGGGTGTAGCACTAGGCGTCGCCGTTGGAGTCGGAGTTTGCGTAGGTGTGGGCGTGGGCGTCGGTACGCCAGATGGGGAAACGCGCACATAATACACGTCTTCTTCGTGTTGCCCGCTGTTCGGATTGAAGTTGAACGTGGCAGGATACGCCACGTCGCCTCCGGTATTGTCCGACACGATCGTAATGTAATCGCCTATCTTCTGCTGCACCGGATAGCCTTCGAAAGGAGTAAACGGATCGCTGACCGCCACGTTGGGTGCCCATGTCAAGCCACCGTCAGTGCTCCAGGAGTAGAATAATTGCGAATCGGTGTTGTTCGCGGCGTTTCGCGTGTCCAGCCATACCGAATCGATACGTCCATTGGGGGCTACTGCAAGCGTGCCGAACCAATGCCATTTGCTCTGATTAACCGGATCGTCCGTGATCCGTTGCGGCGAACTGAAGGTCACTCCGCCATCCGTGCTGCGCGAAAACATAATATCGCTCCCGTTGCTTGCGCTGAATTGCTGCACCGTGGCAAGCATGTAAATATTGTTGTTAGTGGCCGTGCCTGAGCGATCCACTGCCAGAAAGATTTGTCCCGCAAGTCCGCCTGGATTTATCTGTGCGCCAAACAACACGCTACCGCCAAGGCTGACGGAAACGTTTTGATCAAAAGTTGGCGTGACGGCCGGGTTTTGCGCGTTGCTGGACCGAACACAGAAAAACGAGCTGCCAAAGTCTCCGCCGCCGATGAAAAGATTGCCGTTGGTATCCACGTCGAGCGTTCCCCACACAGGCTGGTCGGGGATACTAATTGGATTCATCCATGTGACCCCGCCGTCGGTCGACCGGCTGAACTGCCCGAAACCAGCGCAAGGAGCGGCCGTGCTCCAGGCCTGGTATTGGAAGCCGTGGCCTGTGCCGCCGGTCTTATCAATTGTGAACCACTGCTTGTCCCCTCCTCCTGCCTCTCCGTCGGGTTGAAGACGCGTCCAGGTTTGGCCGAAGTTCAGCGAGCCGTACATGTTCTCACAGAACGACTCGAGAAGGCTGAGATAGAAAAAGTTTCCTGCTTCATCGGAGCCCAATACCGGGTCACTGCGGAAAACGTTATTCTGCAACACACCGGGAAACGTCCACGTCGTGCCAGCGTCAGTTGTAAATCCCCAACCGCCCTGGCGAAAGTCGGACTGAACGCTGTTAAACTGTCTCCAGCCGATTGCCATCCTGTTGTGATTTGTTGGATCAACCGTAATTGAAGATTCGTTAGCCGCGTCACCGAGGATGTTATTGCCATCCGCATCAACGTTCACCTGGAAGCTGGTGAACAGGCCAAATTGAGAAACCATGCGCGGCCCTGTTTCCAGCCGGTAGATGTACGCAGGCGGCATGTTGTATTTTTCCAGTGGCTCGGTCATGCGTGGCTTGCTTGCCGCGCCCTGGGTCGTTCCCGCAATCGAACGCGGGCGCGGATCTGCCTGGCCCGAAGCGGGGACTTGGGCAAAAGCTGACGGCAGGTAGCCGATCGTTGTTAGGACAAGAGCGGCCGATAGTTGATAGCTAATAGTTGATAGTCGTTTATTCATCGTTGTATGTCTAGCTGGAGCGAGGTGACGCAGTGGCATAAATAGTGGCGGCCCGGATGGACTGGCCATAAGTCCACACATCGGACCGATCGTCCTGCGGCGAACCGGTGACTGCATGATTCACAAGGTCGCTTAAAACGAAGCGCTCTTCGCTAGTCAGAATCGACTTGATATGCATGGATGTTTCCTGATTAACCCTATTTCCGCCCATCTCTTTCGACTCCCTTCCCCGAGACCCGCTGTAGGGGAAGCTAACAGCTTCTCCTACAGAAGAAGGGCGCTCTCGGCTAAGGACGCGGATGCGGTGTTGGGCGCGGCCTTGGCGTCGGCGGAGGCCGGGTCGCCGAGGGTGTTGGCGACACAGGTGGTGGTGTGATTGTTGCCGTTGCTGTAGCTGTAGCTGTCGGCGTCGGACTAGGCGCCCCGCAAGGACTCACCGGACAATTGAAGATTTCCAATGAAGCGATCGGAGCG
>Ga0193722_1000336_pt1 | contig 10283 bp, 10 predicted proteins | sample H2m1metaG_FD_143044 | JGI IMG/M metagenome (GOLD analysis project Ga0193722, IMG submission 143044) | Soil microbial communities from a riparian zone of the East river system, Colorado, United States - H2m1 | ecosystem: Environmental > Terrestrial > Soil > Riparian zone | place: USA: East River...
TCGATAGTCACGTTCATGACGATGCGATAAATCCAGGTGTAAAAGGATGACTGACCGCGGAAGCGTCCTATCGACTTCCATGCTTTTATGAAGCTCTCCTGAGCCAGATCCCATGCGTCCTGTTCGCTGTGGACCATGTTGTAAATCATGCCGAATACTCGTGTGCGGTAGCGAGTTACCAGCTCGTCGAATGCTTCGGTGTCACCGGCCTGGCATCGTTTTACCAGGTCCAATTCCGATACATCGGACTGCGCCAGAGTCGCTTCCGTTTGCATGATTGGACGGAGCGCGCCCTTATTTCATTCAACGCTGAAAACTGTCTGGGCCGAAACGGCGGCGCCACTCAGCGCGATATTCACCCATCAGGCTTACGATGCCATCGCGGACTTCAAAGAGTCGTTGCTGCAACACCAGATACTCCGACCGGGTGATCAGACCGTCGGCCTTTCGCAGTTGCGCTGCTGCATTCATTGAGATCGTGATCGCCTTCAAGGCCCGTTTCAAATACGCGATGGTCATCCCGATTTCGTCCAGATGATCACCGCTCAACGCTGCTGCTAGCTTCGCGCTGGCCAGAGCCGCGTGAGTAGCCAGCTTAACGGCTGCGGGCTCGTTCTGAAGTGTAGGGTTTTGATCGAATAATTGATCGATCCAGAGCGTGAGATCGAAAGCAGCGCGATAAAGATGGTGCTCCTGGAAGGTTTCGCCGGAGGGAACTGTATTGTCGACGTCGGACTCTTCCTCTTCGGCAGCGGTTTCATCCAGAAGCGCGTCCACCTCCGCACTCCAGTCTTTTTCATCCAGCAACTGCGTCCAACCCATTTCGCGCGCGATAATTTCGTCGCGGCGCGGATCATCAAGATATGTTTCCAGCAACTGCATGTACTTTTCGGTCTTCCCATCTTGTTGCTGAAGAAAACGCTCCCAATCGTATTCGTCCCACATGCGTTCAGGCTCGCCCCAGTTGCCGGCCATGCAGAACTAAACGCGAGCTTCTCTTTCCGCGCAAAATTTTTTCGTGGCGCCTTTTTTGGCATCAAGCCTCGACTTCCGCTGGTTGCATTGGGCTCCGTGATCCGTAGATTCGGCTTCGTGAATAAAGGTGCTGCCTGGTGTGGGATGTTTGCGTTGGTAATCGCGTGGCTGCTTTCCGCTTGTGCCTCGTCACCCCAGGAAGGCACCGTAACAGAATCGGGGGCCGCAATCGAACCACCCATGACATCTACCGCAGCCCACTTCGCACGGCCGTCATATGCTCCCGTGGGTGACACGTCAATAAGCTCTGGGCACTCGGGATTCTGAATTGGGGCGACCATCGTTGAGACTGTAGCTACGGTCTTGTGAACGCCATCCCTTCCGGCTGGTTGCATCAGAGAGGCCGCGCACATAGGTTTCGGATCAGTGATTAAACAAGTCGCAACGACAGGCGTTCTGGTTTTGCTGACGTTCTTACTCGTCGCCTGTGCGTCGACCACTAGTGAAACGCTCTCCGATCCGTCGTCCTCGCAATCTGGCGCACCTGTTCCCGGAGAAAAAATGTCCGATGACCAACGTTACGCTCCGGGTCCGATGGGATCTGGCAACGTGAAGTGGTGAGCGTTATTCGAGACGGCCCTCAGAGACCGTCGCTGCCGGTAGCGCCATTCGTAAAGTGCACCAGCGCTTCATGGACGCCGGCGCCATGGTTTTTCTGTGCGATGTAACCGCCAGCGTTGCTCACGGCAATTTGCACTTCCGGAATGGCATTCGCCGGACACGACGGCATCGCCGCGAATCTTCCGTCGAGCATCGACACATCATTGTAGTGATCGCCCGCCGCGAAAATGTTTTCGCGCGCGACATCCAGTAAACGCGCCAACTCAGCCAGCGTTGCGCCTTTGTGGTAATCAGCGTGACAGAAACGCAGGTAAACCCCATTGCGCTGGTAATCCAGCTTCGGATGACCCGCACGGGCCTGCCGGATAAAGTCCGTGATGCGGTCCAACTCTTCCTCGCTTTCGGCGGCGAGCCCTTCAAGGCCTTCGGAGTTATAGATCAGACGCGCTTTCGTTTGGTTCGTAGCGAAATCCACGAATTCTGCCAGGACCGAACCAGCAGAAGAAAACAAGTTGGCATGATCGCGCGCGCATCGGTGGTTCCAATCGCCGAATGGTTCCCATTTCTCGCCGTTTTGCCCCGGACGAAAAACATCGCGTTCGGTCGTGAGAATGAAATCCGGACGAATTGGGAGCGAGAACTCAGCGAGACCTTTTTCGAGCAAATCGACCGAGCGCCCAGTGTTGATCGCCCAGATCGCGCCAGCGTCCTGCAGTTCGCGAATCAACTCCATACATCGCGAGTCGAATACCGGTTCAGTCGCACGCGAAACAAGCGTCCCATCAAAGTCGATACTGAGGAGCCGAATTGGTGAACGCATGAGAAACCAATTTAAGAATTGATTTCCGAGAAGCAATGCGTCGATTGTTTCAGAAGCGTAAAAATCGGATGAAATCGGCTTACGAACTCGCTATGGAACGGCTTCAAAAAACGGCACCATCGCTCTCGCTCACTGAGGAACAAAAGAAAGAACTCGCTGAAATCGATTCGAAATATCGCGCGAAGATTGCCGAGAAAGAGCTCTTCCTGGGAGATCAGATTCGAAAGGCACAGACCGAGGGCAAGCTCGACGATATTGATTCTCTGGAGAAGCAACTCGCCTCCGATGTCCGCCGGTTACATGAGGAGTGCGAAGCAGCCAAAGAAAAACTGCGCGCCAGCTTTGCGAAACTGTAGCTGCGTCTGTGTGAGACGCGCACCGCACGTGATGCAAACATCTCTGCGCCTCGCACAGCGAGGCGGCTACAACAATTATCTCGCCAGCGAAGTAGCGTTCTCGCGCTTAGGCGCGTGGTCGCGCCCACCGCGTTTCGGCAAATCGGGATCGAGAAAACCGAGCATGTGCGCGTGCTTGATCGTGCGAACGCCTTCCTGCTTCTGCAGGTGCTCGATGTTACGGCGGAATTTTTCCATTTTAGTCCAGTGCACCTTTGGACGGAAATGATGTTCGGCGTGATAGCCGTTATAGAAAAACAGCCAGTTGTAAATTTTTCCGTAGCTGCTCACGCCCCACGCAATTGGCTTGTCCGGATTCGCGCCGTAGTGCCGGTAGTAGCCGTTCAAGTAACTAAAACAATGGCCGAGATACCAAAACGGCAGGAAGTACAGCATGAATCGCCAGTTAATGAAGTGAATCGGATTTGTCGGTACGATGATTGCCATGACCAAAAGCGTCGTGGCGAATGCCGTCAGCTCAATGTTGCCCCAGAACTCATCGCCGTTCTTCCGTTTCCGCAGGTCCTTGCGGATCGCACCGACGTCGTCGCGGAAGAAACTCAGAAAAACATAGCTCCACGGATTTTCGGCCTCGCCGTCGTGGCCGTGCCTGTAGATCGATAACCAATCAATCGTGTCACCTTTTTCATCCTGCCGGTCGGAGTTCCCCTTGTGATGCTGCATATGCACGGCGTCGTACATGGTCTGCGAAAAACAACAAGCGATGGACTGGGTGATTCCAAAAAGGCGATTGAGCAGTTGTGAGCGGAAAAATGGGTTATGAATGAAGTTGTGCCCCACCCCGTTGATGTTCGCATTCACCATCAGCGAATAAACGAACCCGAGAATCAGCATCACCCACAGCGGTGTATGCGGAAACAAAAAGTAGAGCCCGAAAAGATAAACGAGATGAAAAAACCCCGCCGCGACCGGAACGGCATCCCAGCGTGTATGCGCGAAGAGCTTGGAATTTGTGGTCGGGCGTTCTATTCGGATCGCGTCAGCAGCCATAGTTCTAATTGGGTTTGGGGGACCTAAGTACCTTGGCGGATAACCGGGCTTTGGCAAGGTGGTAGCAGTATTAAGGGCCTGCTTCCCAGCGGAGAATCCGTGGTTCCTGTTCCTGTTGCCCGCCGCCAAATCCGGATTTGCTAATTTTCATCGCGTCCGCCTATTGTAGCGGCTCTCAATGTTCGCGCTTCAACCTGAACTAAAAGTCTTCACCGGGTCCGCAAACCGCGATTTGGCCGAGCGAATTTGCAAGTACATCGGCGTGCCACTAGGACAGGCGACGATCAGCTCATTTCCGGATGGCGAGACATACGTCAGAATCGAGGAGAACATCCGCGGGCACGACGTGTTCATCGTCCAGCCGACTTCGCCGCCGACCAATCAGCATTTGATGGAGTTGCTGATCATGGTGGACGCGGCGCGACGCGCAAGCGCCGACCGGATCACGGCTGTCATTCCATTTTTTGGATACGCGCGCCAGGACCGTAAAGATCAGCCGCGCGTGCCGATCACAGCGAAGCTAGTCGCGAATTTGCTGCACGCCGCGGGCGTGAATCGCGTGCTCACGATGGACCTGCATGCGCAACAAGTACAGGGCTTTTTCGACATCCCGGTGGATCACCTCTATTCGGCGCCCGTATTGATCAAGTATTTACGCAAGACAATGACGGGCAAAACAACTCTCGTTTCTCCCGATCTCGGCGGGCTGAAAATGGCGTCGGCATACGCAGAAGCACTCGGCGCCAACCTGGCGATTGTGGCGAAAGAGCGCAAAAGCGCCACTGAGACTGAAGCGCTTTACCTAATCGGCGACGTGGAGAACCACGACGTGCTGCTGGTTGACGATCTCACTGAAACGGCGGGCACACTTACCTCGGCTGCTGCGATAGTGAAAAAGCACGGCGCACGCAACATTTACGCTGGTGTGGCGCACGCGGTCCTGGTGGACGTGGCCATTCCGCGGTTGCAAAAATCCGAAATTACGGAATTAGTAACGACCAACAGCACGCCTGTGCGCACCGTGGAAGGATTTAAGATCACGGTGCTCTGTGTCTCCGAGCTTCTCGGAGAAGGCATCAAACGGATCCACAACGACGAATCGGTGTCGTCGCTGTTCAACATCGAGAACGAAAAAAATGGCAAAACAAGTTAAGCTTAAAGCAGAACCGCGCCCGGACGTGGGACGCTCCGCAGTGCGCAAACTCAGAGCGCGCGGATTCATCCCAGCCGTCATCTACGGAGGCAACGACAAACCACAACCGCTACAAGTCTCCGCGCGGGACATTAACGCGATGATGAGCCAGGCTTCAGGAGAAAACGTCCTGGTCGAACTCGAAATTGGTGGCGACAGCCAAAGCCGCACGGCGCTTGTGCAGGAAGTTCAACACTCTCCTGTCCGTGGCGAGATTCGTCACGTCGATTTTCACGCCATCTCCATGGATCAGCTGATCCAAGCTGAGGTGCCGCTTGAACCTGTGGGCACGGCCGTTGGCGTAAAGACTTTTGGCGGATTGCTCGAGCAGAGCTTGCGCGAATTAGCAATTGAATGTCTGCCTGGTGATTTGCCGGATCGGATCACGGTGGATGTTTCGCACCTGAATATTGGCGATGCCATTCACGTCCGCGACATTCAACTTCCACAGGGTGTAACGCCAAAGGTGCAGGTCGATTTAACGGCCTTCTCCGTGGTGGCGCCTGTGGTTGAGGAAGCACCAGTCGCAGCGGGAGCTGAGGCTGCCGCCGCAGAACCGGAAGTGATCACCGAGAAAAAGGAAGAAGGCGAAGCTGCTGCGCCTGCTCCAGCTGGGAAAGAAAAAGCTCCAAAAGAGAAAGAGAAGAAGTAATCCATTTTCGGTTTTCGATTTTGGATTTTCGATTGCCCGCGCGTGGACGAAACAGCAATCCGGCTCATCGCTGGTCTCGGAAATCCCGGCTCGGAGTACGCGGCGACGCGGCACAACATCGGATTTATGGTCGCGGACCAGCTGGTCGCGCAGTTTGGATCGGCTTGGGAAAAATCCGCAAAATGGGATGCACTTTCGGCGAAATGTGGAGCTGTGCTTTTAGTCAAGCCTTTGAACTTCATGAATCGCAGCGGTCATCCACTCTTCGCCGTTGCGCATTTCTACAAAATCGAGCCACAGGAAATCCTCGTCGTGCTAGACGATTTTTCTTTGCCGCTAGGTCGTCTTCGGCTGCGCGAGCGGGGCGGTCCAGGGGGCCATAACGGCCTTGAGTCGGTCATCGCCCAATTTGGAACGGAAGAAATCCCACGTTTGCGTATCGGGATTGGGGCCGCGCCACGAGAAGGGTCAGCCGACTACGTACTGAGTCGCTTCTTCGATGAGGAGAAGCCAATCATGCGATCTACCATCGATCGCGCAGTGGAAGCGTTGAAATGCGCGATTGACAACGGTCTCGTTTCAGCCATGAACACGTTTAACAAATCTGAAGAAATATGAATCGTCGTTATGAAGCCCTCCTGGTGCTAAACACACAGGCCAAAGATGAAAACGTAAAAGAAATGATCGAGCGTCTGGAATCCGAGTTTGAGAAGGAAGGCGCCAAAGTCGAGCAGGTCCAAAAGATGGACAAGCGTCACTTCTCCTATATGGCTGGGTCGCTGGATTCCGGTTATTACGTGAACTTCATCTTGAACACCGATCCTCAGTCGATCGTACGCCTACGGACCAAATTCAAACTGGATCCTGACGTTTACCGCCAGCATTACCAGCGGCTCGAGGAGAACAAGGAGAAAGCTCCAAAAAAAGTGGCAAAATCGAAATGATTTCGCTATAAGCGGCCATGGCGAACCTCAACAAAGTTCTTTTGCTTGGAAATGTCACACGTGATCCTGAAGTGCGGTACACGCCCAAAGGCAGCGCCGTCTGTGATCTCGGCGTAGCGGTGAATCGGGCTTACACGACTGACAGCGGCGAAAAGCGCGAGGAAGTCACGTTTGTCGATGTTACCCTCTGGGGACGGACAGCAGAGGTAGCCAGCGAGTACCTGAAAAAAGGCAGACCGGTTTTCATCGAAGGGCGGCTGCAAATGGACACTTGGGACGACAAGCAAACCGGACAGAAGCGAACGCGCCTGCGTGTGGTGGCCGACAACATGCAGCTGCTCGGAGGTCGGCCTCCAGGCGGGACGGAGGCGCCCGGAGAAAGCCGGCAAACCAGCGCACCGCCTAAAAAATCGGCGCCTTCCGAACCTGACGAAGACGAGATTCCGTTTTGAGGTAGCGGCGGTTCACCGAACCGCCTTGGCGATTGAGGTCAATCGCCGCTACCCATTGTCGGATTTGAGATGAACGCGACCGAAGCCTGCATCGCGCTCAACATGCTACCGACGGTTGGGCCGGTGCGGTTGCGCAAGTTGCTGGAGGTTTTTCAGGAACCGCAACAAATCCTTGCGGCCAAACGTAGTGACCTTCGCAAAGTGGAAGGAATCGGAAATGAGGTCGCCGATCAAATCTCAAATTGGGAATCAACGATTGATTTTTCCGCCGAGCTTCAACGGATCCGCGATTTCGGTGCGACTGTTATCACGCAGCAATCGGCGTCGTATCCCCGCGCGCTCCGCGAGATCCATGCGCCGCCGATTGTGCTCTATGTCTGGGGCGAACTCCTGGACCGCGATCATCACGCCATCGGCGTTATCGGCGCGCGGCGCACAACCCATTACGGCACGGAATCAGCCAAGAAGCTCGCCTACCAACTTGCGTACGCGGGGCTGACCGTGATTAGCGGATTGGCACGCGGCATTGATACGGCTGCTCACCAGGGTGCGCTCGCGGCGAAAGGCCGCACCATCGCAGTGATCGGCTCCGGATTAGCCAAACTTTATCCGCCGGAGAACGGGCCGCTGGCGGAGAAAATCCGCAGCGGGAACGGCGCGATCGTTTCCGAGTTCTCTATGGACATCGAACCAGATCGACAAACATTTCCGATGCGCAATCGGATTATTTCCGGATGGAGCCACGGCATTCTCGTCGTGGAGGCAGGATTGAATAGTGGTGCGCTTATCACAGCGGCGCAGGCGCTGGAACAAGGCCGCGCGGTTTACGCTGTGCCCGGCCACATCAACGCGCCGAGCGCGATGGGATCGAACCGCCTGATTCAGCAAGGCGCAAAGCTGGTCATGGATGCATCAGACATTCTGGAAGACTTGGAGATCTTGTTGCCTGAGGCGAAACCGTCTCCCGAAACCGCTGCCCGGCCGTTGCCGCCGCTTTCAGACGAGGAGCGCCGAGTCTATGAATCAATCCATGCGACCGAGACCTCCATCGACGACATCGCGGCGCGGAGCGAATTGCCAAGTGCGGCCGTTTCATCTACACTTTTACAGCTAGAACTAAAACGTCTGGTCAAGCAATTGCCCGGAAAATACTTCGTTAAACTGGGCTAGCCAGAGAGTTACCGCGGCGTTGCACGCCTCGCAAACTGCCCTGACTTGCAAAGCCACCGTAAGTGAGTTCGATTGCTGCCCCATGTCCAAGTCCCTCATCATTACCGAGAAACCGTCGGTCGCCGGCGATATCGCCAAGGCGCTTGGCGGCTTCAAAAAAGGCAAGGACTATTTCGAGAACGAAAGATATCTGATCTCGTGGGCGGTCGGCCATCTTTTCCAGCTCGCCGTCCCTGCCTCGATGAAAGCGGAGGACAAATGGGACATGAAAAAGCTGCCCATCATGCCGCCGGAATTCGAGCTAGAGCCGGCGGACAAGATGGGCAGCCGCGTCAGTACGCTACGAAAACTCATCAAAAGCAAAGACGTTTCCGAGATCATCAATGCCTGCGACGCCGGCCGTGAGGGCGAGTTGATATTCCGCTACATCGTTCAGTACGCGGGCACGAAAAAACCTATCAAGCGTCTCTGGTTGCAATCGATGACGTCGGAGGCCATCCGCGGCGGGTTCGCCCGACTGCGTAGCGACGACGAAATGCAACCGCTGGCAAGCGCGGCGCGAAGCCGCAACGAGGCTGATTGGTTGGTCGGTATTAACGCGACGCGCGCATTTACGCTACGACTCAGCGGCGGACGCGGCAGCACTGTCACTTCGCTCGGGCGAGTGCAGACGCCTACGCTGACCATTATCGTCGATCGCGAAAGCAGGATTAAGGAATTCAAGCCCCGCGAACTGAATGAAATCATCGTCACTTTCCGCGCGACAACCGGCGAATATCCAGGGCGATGGTTCGACGAAGCGTTCAACAAAGAAGAAAGCGAGGTCGAGAGAACGAGAAGACTGCTCACGCGGCTTCAAGTGAATCTGCCGGATGCCGAGGAACGGCTTGATCCCGCGAACGGATCGCTCTGGGACGAGCACCGCGCTGCGCCCCGACTGTGGCATCACGAAATGGCCGAGGCCATTCAGCGGAAGTGCACGGGCAAAGAAGGCATCGTTGAGTTGGAGGAAAAAAAGCCTAGTACGCAGATTGCGCCTCAGTTGTATGATCTCACGAGCTTGCAACGCGAAGCAAACAATCGCTTCGGTTTCTCCGCCAAACGCACTTTGCAGATCGCGCAGGCGTTGTACGAGAGGCACAAGGCCATCACTTATCCACGCACCGATTCGCGCGCGTTGCCTGAAGATTACGTACCGACGGTAAAATCGACTTTGGGCAAACTCGAAAATCCGTTCGCGCGAAGAGTGCTCGACAACAATTGGGTCAAGCCTAACAAGCGAATTTTTAACAACGCGAAAGTCGGCGACCATTTCGCAATCATTCCCACCGATACCGTCCCGCATTCACTCGATAATAACGAGCAGGCAATTTTCGACATGGTTACCAAGCGTTTTGTGGCCGTGTTTTTTCCAGCGGCACAGTACGAGAACACGACTCGAATCACGCGTGTGGAAGGCGAGCCTTTCAAAACCGAAGGAAAGATCATGGTCGCGCCCGGATGGCTCGAGGTTTATGGGCGCGAAACTACCGCGGACAAGCCCGAAGAAAACCTGCCGGCCGTCCAGCAAAGCGAACGGGTCGAAACCGTGCGCATTGAGATCAACACCGAACAGATCAGGCCGCCCGCTCGTTACAACGAGGGCACGATCCTCGGCGCGATGGAAGCGGCGGGCAAACTCGTGGAGGATGAAGAACTGCGCGACGCGATGAAGGAGAAAGGCCTCGGCACGCCCGCCACGCGCGCATCCATTATCGAAACACTGATTTCAGCTCATTATCTGATTCGGCACGGTAAGGAACTTCAGCCTACCGCCAAGGCCATTCAGACGATTACCCTTCTCAAAAGCGCGGTGCCGGAATTGACCAGCCCTGAACTCACCGGCGAATGGGAATTTCGCCTGCGCGAGATTGAACATCGGAAGCTCACGCGCGACGCGTTCATGCGCGACATCCGCGATCTGACGAAGGATATCGTGGGCAAAGCCAAGCATTTTCATCCTGACGAGCACATGCCTGACACTGAGCCCTTTGGCCGGTGCCCGAAGTGCG
>Ga0193722_1000338_pt1 | contig 10266 bp, 10 predicted proteins | sample H2m1metaG_FD_143044 | JGI IMG/M metagenome (GOLD analysis project Ga0193722, IMG submission 143044) | Soil microbial communities from a riparian zone of the East river system, Colorado, United States - H2m1 | ecosystem: Environmental > Terrestrial > Soil > Riparian zone | place: USA: East River...
ACTGACAAATAGTTACCAAGATGACTTAATTTTCAATTAAATTTGATCGGAATCGAACAAATTCATTAAAAAAATGGAGGAGGCTTTCGAAATTACTACTACCCATTCTAAATCTTAAATAAGTTTAACATGAAAAAGATCCTTGTCCCTACCGACTTCTCGAAACCATCGATCATTGCCGCTGAAGTGGCCGTTGATATCGCTAAAAAAGACGGTGCAGAGGTCATTTTTCTGAATGTGGTAGAGGAGGCCACAGAGGGCTCTTTCAATGTCGGAGGGGAAGTCTCCAAAGGCAGTATGGAGGACCGTCTGTTTACATTCAAGATGATTGAAAAGGCAAAGAAACAGTTGCAAAAAATGGTTTCCGACCCTGCTTTTTCTGCCGTGACGGTGAATGGAGAGTTGCGTGTTGGCAATCCTTTTCATGGAATGCGTACCATCATCGTCGAACAGAAAGTGGACCTGGTGGTGATGGGTACCAGCGGCCGGACCAAGCTCGAGGAAATGCTTATTGGATCCAACACCGAGCGCATTATCCGGTATGCGAAATGCCCGGTTTTAACTGTCCACAAGAAACCCGTGAGTTCCGATTTTAAGAATATCGTCTACGCCACCTCAATGTCCCCCGGGGAAGAGGTCTTTTCAAGGATTGTGAAACGCGCGCAAACAATTTATGATGCGACATTGCATTTGGTACGCATCAACACCCCCGCCGATTTTCAAAAAGATCACGTCGTAAGAGAGTACATGGAAAAGTTTGCCAAAAAACTCCAGTTGAAGAAGTATACCATTAATATCTATAACGACTTTTCAACGGAAGACGGAATTATCCGTTTTGCCGATCAGGTTGACGCCGACATGATTGCCATGGCCACGCACGGCCGGACCGGATTTGCACATGTTCTAACAGGAAGCATTGCAGAAGAGGTAGCCGGTCACTCTATTCGGCCGGTGCTTACCTTTGTTGTGAAGCACTAATCGGTGATCGGTGATCGGATAGCCCGGGCCTTGTATCTAAGATCATTGCCACACTATTAGTAACTTTGCATCCTCGACCGATTACCGATCACCGATTACCGATTTCGATGAAGGACTACTACCAAATACTGGGCGTCAGTCGCCAGGCGGAGAGCGAAGAGATCAAACGGGCATTTCGCAAATTGGCGATTGCATATCACCCTGACCGGAATCCTTCTAAAGAAGCGGAATCATTTATTAAAGAGATTATTGAGGCCTACGAAGTACTGGAGAATCCGGCCAGCAGAATGCTATACGATAGCCTGCTCGACGGTAAGGTTCCCGTCGACGCCGACAAGTCGGCGCGACCCCACCGCGACCCGCGCTACAGGAAGCGGCCGCCCGATCCGAATTACAAAAGTGAAAAACAGCAGATGCTGGAGATGATGAAGGCCTACTTGCCCATTGCCTTATTCAGCTCCTGGATTACATTGGCTGCCGGCATCGTCTTGATCTGTGATTTCGTCATGAAGCCGATCCAACAAACAGAAGTCATCACCGCCTTTGCCAGGAGATCGTACCGGAGCGAATCGGAAAGATTTGCGACCGACCGGGGAAACGAATTCAAGATCAACCGAAACCAGGCAGGAAAATTTCTGCGGGGAGAATCCCTTACCGTTTCGTATTCCCCCTGGCTGAATATTCCGATTTCATTTGTAAGCAATCAAAACCACGAAGTCATCAAGATCCCGGCCACGCTTTACGGCAATTTTCTGTTCGCCCCCCTCTTCCTTATCGCCGCTTCGGTCACGGGAGTCGTCTATCGGAAAGGAATCCTGTTCCGGTTTAATTTAGGGATCGTCAATTTTCTGCTCTTGATCCTGAATATTTTATTTTTGTTTGTTCATCATCTCCATTTGTCATGAAAAAGAAAAATGATTGGAAGGACAGGGAAGGCGTCGTGTATTCTACGGACGCGGGTTTTGGCTATACGGTGAAGAAGGAGCTGGACGCCGAAACCCTGCCGGTCCAAAAACAAAACCTGAAAATAACGCTTGATAAGAGCGGACGAGCAGGTAAACAGGTGACCTTGGTTTCCGGATTTATTGGAAAAACGGGTGATTTAGAGCAGTTGACGAAACATTTGAAGGCAAAATGCGGCGCGGGAGGGTCATGTAAGGACGGTGCGATTTTGATCCAGGGAGACGTCCGGGATAAGGTAATTCAACTTCTGATACGGGAAGGATATAAAGCGAGAAGGGCAGGGTAACTGACAGGGCACTCTTTCGCAGGTTTCTGCAAACATAATTCATGGGTAAGGTTTTGGCTGAAAATGGCAAAATCGCCAATGGTCTCCTATTTATCTTTGGAGCTATTGTAAGTCGTATGGGTTATCGTTTCAACCGGTTAGTGTGCTTTTTCTTACTCTTTTCTCTTGTGGGATATGCCCAACTGGATGAGCGGAAGACCGTTGGAGCACGGCGTCAGGCGGCCGATACGACCAGGGTCAATGTCCTCGTTCATCAAATCTTCAAACTCCGCGAAACTGATCCATCCCGAGCCATCAACCTCTGCCTGGAAGCCATCAGCCTGTCGCATCAGCTCGGATACAAAAAGGGGATCGACCAGGCTACCACCAGCCTGGGCTGGATTTATTTTCGCCGTGGAGATTATGTAAAAGCGCTGGAGTACACCATTGATGCCCTCAAAATCAGCGAGCGAATCGGGGATCCGGTAGGAATCGCGCACAGCCTCAACAATTTAGCCGCCATTTACAACGAAGAAAAGCAATATGATCAGTCCCTGAAACACCTTAAAAGGGCCTTGAGAATAGCAAAGCAACATGGCGATCCGAAGACGATTGCCCGTTCCCTAAACAACCTGGGACTATTGTACCTGACGGCGTTTCATAAATTAGACTCTTGCCAGGCTTACGCCACAGAAGCGTTGATGGTGAGTGAAAAGCATAGTGATGAATATAGCGGTGCCCATTCCAACAAGATCCTGGGCGATCTCCATTTTGAAAGGGACGATTCAGAGAAAGCGTTAACGTATTATTTCCGTACGCTTGAATTATCCGATGGGGTCACCAATTCGTTGAAAGTGGAAACCTGGAACAAGATAGCGGAGACATACATTCGTCAACACAAGTTAGCGGAGGCTATCCCCATTCTCACAAAGAACCTGGAGGTATCCAAAAAATACAGCTACCGCGACGAATTGGCTCGATCATACCAACTGTTGTCGGAACTTTATCAGGAACAGGGAAAATTATCCTATTCATTGGAATCCCTCCGGCGGTACACCGCGCTCCACGATTCGATCTATAATGAACACAATGGGATGCAGTTGGCAACTCTGCAAAGTCAATTTGATCTTGATTTAAAGCAAGCCCAAATTGAATTGCTGACGAAGGACACGCAGCTGAATAAAAAAGAAATCAGCCAGCAACGGATCCAGCTATACGCAACGATCGGAGGGCTTATCGGCATTCTGCTGATCACGTTCCTGCTTTTTTACGTTAACCGGAAGGTAAGCCAAAGCAATGTATTGCTCGAGCGTCAGAAAGACGCGCTGGCCCGGAAAAACAGCGAGGTGGAATTGAAAAGCATGGAACTTCGGCTGCAGGCGGAACAGTTAGCGCAATTAAATGCTACAAAAGACAAACTGTTTTCCATTATTGGTCATGATTTCCGGGGGCCCCTCAACAGGCTCAAGGGAATGCTTGAACTGGTAGAAAACCGAAACATCAGCCAGCAACAATTTGCTTCAATTGCCACAGCGTTGAAATCCAATCTTGATTCTGTCTCGACGACGTTGGAAAACCTGCTGCATTGGTCGCTTGCACAACTGCAGGGCATTCAAACTAATCCTGTAAAGATCAATTTGCAGGCGATGGTCGAAGAACACGTTGCCTTGTACAGTGAATTGGCGAAAGCAAAAAATGTAAGATTGGAGAATGAAATTTCTGACCTTCTGGCGATGGCCGACGAAGACCACACCCGCGTGGTGCTTCGAAACCTGATCAATAATGCCATCAAGTTCAGCCTGCCGGACGGTGTAGTCAAAATCTCTTGCCGGGATGAGGGTTCCTTCGTCAAGATTCAGGTAGCGGATACCGGTGTTGGAATAGAGCCTGACCAGCTGCGAAGCCTTCTTTTGAAAGAAAAAGTTCCTTCCACGAAAGGAACCCATCACGAGCGAGGCGCAGGCATCGGACTGATGCTTTGCCAGGAGTTTGTCGAGAACAACGGAGGGAGCTTGAGTGTGGCAAGTGAATTGGGCAAGGGGTCTGTCTTCTCGTTTACCCTGAAGGCAGCGTAGGAGTAACAAGTGGGCAGTAGGCAATGGGCAAAGGGCAGTAGGCAATAATTTCCTCAGACTTGGTTATTCACCCCTTCCGGCACGAGCATTCTCAACGACTTGGGTTGAACTTCGATTAAAAACCGGCTTTCCGGTTCCATCGCTTCGCCGTCGATGTGGTACGGCATAGGCCTGTCAAAGTGTAGTTCAATTTTCCCGGCTTGTATGATTTCAACAAATGCCGAACGGTCCAGTGTGCCGTTAAACATTTTTTGCGCAAACCCAAAGACCCTCGCAAACGGCACCTTTTTAATAACGCAAACATCGATCTGTCGGTCACATACTGAAGCGTGAGGCGCTACCTTGGCATTGTTGCCAAATTGCGAGGAATTAGCAAAGGCAACCATAAATGCGCTCCGGGGCACGGGTTGGCCGTCGACTTTCATAATAACCGGAAATTCCTTGAAGCTTCGAAATTCTTTGATCACAAGTCTGGCATATCCGATCAGGCCCCTCTTTCCGTCCTTGCCAAATAAGCCCGCTACATGTCCATCAAAGCCAATTCCCGCTATATTGACGGAAAGGCGACCGTTGACCAAAACGGTGTCCATTTTAATGGTTTGGCGAGAGGAAAGTGTCGCCAGCGATTTCATGAAACTCATGGGTATACAGAGGTGCCTGGCCAGCCCGTTGCCGGAACCCTTCGGCAAGATGCCCATCGTTGCAGGGGTGTTGACTATTCCCTGCGCGACTTCGTTCACCGTGCCATCCCCACCGACTGCGAAGATCGTACGGAAGTCTTGTTCGACCGCTTGCCTGGCCAGTTCGGTGGCATGTCCTCGTTCCTTGGTAAATTCAATTGAACATTCCAGATTGAGTTGGCCGCAGGCCGTAATGATCCGTCCTTCCACTTCCGGCCGATAGCTTGCGCCGGAATATTTATTGATTATGAAAAATACCTTGTTATTTTCGCTCATCGAAAGACGACAGGAGAACAAAGCTACGGAAATGACTTTAAAACTATGGAAGAGTTCAAACCCCGAAAGATAAAATTCAAGGCCTGGAATACGGAATCGCATTTGTTGATGCGACTGAATAGTATTGAATGTAATAAAGGGGAGTTATTTAAATCAAACCATATTTTATTACAGTTCACCGGCTTGTATGACAAGGAAGGTGAAGAAATTTACGACATGGATATCATGCTGTCGGGGTACGATAAGTTCCTTGTATTTTGGGATGCCGCCAAAAACGGATGGTACTATTCGCCGTTGCTACAGCTTAGTTTGCGGGAGTCTTTTGTGGCGGGCGTACCGGAAAAAATGAGACGCTTTTGTAACCATTTCGAACTATAGTCTCGAACGGGTTTCCCGCAGACCTGTCCGACGAAGCCTTAGCGTAGTCGGATCACGCAGATTTTCGCAGAATAATAATCTATTTTCCACTGCCTACACGAGGCTTCGGCAGGCAGGCGGTCGCATCAGGCAAGAACGAGCTACAGTTGGTTCTGCCGGCCTTTAAGAATATTTATACATCTAATTGCTTCTGTTTCTGGACATTAATTCTTGTATTTATCTGCGTTGATCTGCGAGATCTGCGGGAAAATGCGAGAATTAGGCTTTCTTGCGTTTGGAGTCGATGTATTTTACGGCCTGGCCAATGGTTTGCATTTTCTCTGCGTCTTCGTCCGATATCTTTATGTCAAAGGTTTGCTCAAAGTCCATTACCAGTTCTGCATAGTCAAGCGAATCAATCCCCAGGTCTTTTACCAAATTGGCATCCGGGGTGATCTCGGATTCGACTATGCCAAATTTTTGAATGAGTATATCGGTGATCTTCTTTTGAATTTCCTGCATATGAGCCCTAATAATTGCTGTAAATCTAGAAAAACTTTCCCTTTTTCTGCGTGCATCTGCGCGATCTGCGGGAAACATATCTCAAAACCGCAGAAAAAACTCCGTCCCCTCCCCCACCGTCGATTTTACCGTAATCGAGCCTTCGTGACGGCGCATGATCTGGCGAGACAAACTTAGGCCAATGCCGGACCCGGTCTTTTTGGTTGAATAGAAAGGAATAAAAATCTTATCCAGGGCTTCGGGATCAATGCCGGGGCCATTGTCTTTTACACGGATCACGACCCGGCCTTTTTCGTTGGTATACGCGTTGAGGGCAATATGTTTGTCATCCTGCTCATCGAAGGCCTGGATCGCATTCTTGATTAAGTTGATAAGCACTTGTTCAATCATGTGCTTGTCAGCAAAGATCTTCAAATGTTCAGGTTCTACCTGGATGGTGCACGTGATCGACCTGTCCGCCAGTTCCTTTTTATGCAGCATCGCCAGTTCTTCCAGGAGACTTTTTGCTTCTACCGTGGTGGACTTCGGCGCCGGGATGTGGGTCAGGTTGCGAAACTCCTTTACAAAGTGGATCAGCCCTTCACTCCGCTTGGTGATGGTTTGCAGGGAGAGGTGCATATCCTGTAATTCATCTTTTTTCAGTATCGCTTCAGGCCCCTTTTCAATGCGGTGTTTCAAATCCTCTTCCACGATGCCTGCCAGGGAAGAAATGGGTGTAACGGAATTCATGATCTCGTGGGTCAGCACGCGCACCAGGTTCTGCCATGCCTCCATTTCTTTTTCCTCCAGTTCGTTCTGGATGTTGTTCATGGAAATGAGTTTCACTTCCTCCCCGCGCATGGTGAGTTCGATCGCAAAAATGGAAAGCTGCACGGATTCGTCGCCGGTCTTCAGGCGAATCAGCTCACGTCCTCCCGTTTTCAGTTTTAAGAAAACTTCCACAAGCGGGTCGCTGACAACGCGAAGGTCCTCCACTGTCTCGGCCTTGGTTACCCGCAGCAGCCGCTTGGCCGCCGTGTTCATGATCTGAATAGTCCCATCCTTCTTAAAGGTGAGCAGGCCGATTCCCACGTGTTGCACGATGTTTTTGAAGAACTGGTATTCTGAATCACGTTCTGTCCTGGAACTTCTCAGTTTGGCCAGGGCATCATTCAGTTCCCGGTGCAGGCGTTGAACTGTTGGATCATGGCTGTCGGTTTTGAAAGAAGAAGATAGATCGTCGAAGCGGATGGAGTCTAAAAACGAAGTCATGTTATCGTTTGATTTCTCCAGTGCCTTGACCAATTGGGACACCTGGAAAAAAATAGCGCCAAGCAAACCAACGATCAGAATAAAATTGGACTGAGTAACGGTAGCGTAGGCGAAACAGAAAATGGTGGCTACCAGGATCGCCACACGGGTCATCACCGGCGAGCGCCAATTAAATTCCATATTTTTCCATCCTCCGGTAAAGCGAAGCCCGGGTCAGGCCTAATTCATCGGCTGCTTTGGAAATATTGCCATTGTGTAATTGAATAGCCTTAATGACAGCCGCTTTTTCCACTTCGTCGAGGTTAAGGGTATCGGTGGCTACATTCCCATCGACTTTACGGCTAAAGAGAAAATCACTTTCCTGAAGGGTCGTCGAATCGGCCATGATCACGGCGCGTTCCAGTGCGTGTTGCAATTCCCGTACATTGCCCGGCCATGGATATTTTTTTAGTTTGGTGATGGCTTCCGGTGTAATCGACAAAACATCTTTTCGGTATTTCTTTGAATAATAATTCAGGAAATGGTTGGCGAGCAGGGGAATGTCTTCCACCCGTTCGTACAGCGCCGGGATATGAATTTCTACCGTGTTGATACGATACAACAGATCCTGTCGGAACCTTCCTTCTTTTACCATCAGCGCCAACGGCATGCTCGTGGCACAGATCAACCGGATGTCGACGTCCATCGATTGGTTCGAGCCAACGCGTGTTACTTTGCGTGATTGAAGAGCGTTAAGCAATTTGCTTTGCAAGCTCAGGTTCAAGTTGCCAATTTCATCGAGAAACAAAGAGCCGCCGTTAGCCAATTCAAACCTTCCCGGCCGGTCTTCGCGGGCATCGGTGAACGCACCCTTTTTGTGACCGAAGAGTTCACTTTCAAAGAGCGTTTCGGTTATCGCACCCATATCGACCGAAACAAACGAATTATCCTTGCGCAGCGATTTTTGGTGGATGGCGCGGGCGACTAGTTCCTTGCCCGTGCCGTTTTCGCCGAGGATAAGAATGTTGGCGTCCGTCTTGGCCACCTTATCGATCAGGTTGAAGACATCTTTAATAGCCTGACTTTGTCCAATGATATCGCGGAAGGGCTGGCTGATCTGTTCTTCCAGCATTTGTTTGGCCTTGCGAAGTTTGTCGACCTCGTTATAGGATTTTTTGAGCCGGATGGCAGTCGATATGGTAGCGATCAACTTTTCATTTTGCCAGGGTTTCAGAATGAAATCCGTAGCGCCCTCTTTCAATGCCCGCACGGCCATCTCCACATCGCCGAAGGCCGTGATCATGATCACCACGGCATCGGGATCTTTTTCCTTGATTTGGGCAAGCCATTGAAATCCCTCCTTGCCGCTCGTTGTATCCTTGCTGAAATTCATATCCAGCAGGATCACGTCATAGGTATCGTTATTTAAGAGAAAGGGAATTTTATTGGGATTCTTTTCAATGATAACATGATAGTTATACTTCTTGAGGAGCATTTTTGCCGCCAGCAAAACGTCTTCATCGTCGTCAATCATCAGGATTTTACCGCCTTCGTTCACAAGATCTAGGTTTAGGGGTTTACTACATGGAAAAACTGTGCCAGTGCCAGGACGACCGGAAACGCGGCTTTTTTGGGACTATTTTGTTCTTTAGTGCACAAAGATGTTCATAAATGAACACTTTAGGAAATGGAGCAAAAAAGTCTTGAACCGGGATTAAACGGATTGAGCGGATTAAAATGGACTAGGTGGACACTGCATCACGGTTCGAAGCCGTATTTCTTATTGAGAAGGCGTTTGAATTGAAGGCTTTTTGCCCCGAAAGATCGGGATCTCTTTTTCCCGCTCAAAAAGAATGGAGTTGTTTGCTAACTCCAGAGCAAGCGAACGTTGATAGATCACTTCCTGGAATCCCTGCCTGCGCTGAAGCTTCGGCAGGCAGGCATTTCCCAGAGTCTTGTGAACCGTCAATGCACAGCCAATGATCTTGTACGTCAGTTCCTCATGCCTTAGTAGCGCCATTTTGAGAGCATTTTGCCCTCAAATCAATATCAGAAGACCTTCAAACCCAAATCTTTAACACAAGGTTTTCCTGACAATTTCCTAATCGCCCAACCGCTCAGTTCTCTAATCCGTTCAATCCGTTTAATCCCGGTTCAAACCTCTTCATTGGGATTCATTGGAAGGCAGCGGGAAATGCACTATTTTTCTCCCACGTGAACCTCCCATCCCAACTGAATAACAGCATGAGATCCAGAACTAAGTTTTGCTTTTTGTTTTTGTCCAGCATCATACTGGCCAATTCATGCGTTCCCGGAAAGATTACCTACGGGCCCGATGTGTATAAGGCCGATTCCACCTTCAAAGTCGTCGGATATCTCGGAGGAGGAAATTTTGAGCAGATCGACTCACTCGAATTGAACAAACTAACCTATTTAAATCTGGCTTTTGGCAACCCCGACAAAGATGGCAATCTCATTTTCGACGGGAACTACGATATCACCTCCGTTGTAAAAAAAGGACATGATGCGGGGCTTAAGGTATTCCTCTCATTGGGAGGAGGCGGCACTCCGGATACGGCCATTTGGAAATCGGTATTGCTGCCTGAAAATGCGTCAGAATTTATTGCAAAACTCATGGACTACGTCGAACGGAATAAGCTGGACGGTATAGATGTGGATATTGAAGGGAACCTTTTGCCAACGATCCTGGAAACCTACAATCCTTTTGTCGTTGAGCTGCGACAGGCCTTACATGCAAAAGGGAAAGGCATCACCGCGGCGTTGGGGGGTACAACCGTACACGAATCCGTCAACCAGGACGCCCTTAACGCTTATGATTTTATCAATGTCATGGTTTATGACAAGACCGGAATATGGAAGCCGGATGTTATTGGGCCCCATTCACCGTATTCATTCGCCG
>Ga0193722_1000339_pt1 | contig 10250 bp, 9 predicted proteins | sample H2m1metaG_FD_143044 | JGI IMG/M metagenome (GOLD analysis project Ga0193722, IMG submission 143044) | Soil microbial communities from a riparian zone of the East river system, Colorado, United States - H2m1 | ecosystem: Environmental > Terrestrial > Soil > Riparian zone | place: USA: East River...
GTGGCCCTACGTCGGCGTGCGCCAATTCCCCTGGAGTCCCTTATGGTGTGCCAATAGTCTCAGGTCACACATATGCCTGGACTATCTCAGGCGGAACCATTGCAAGCGGGGCTGGAACAAATGCTATCGTAGTGAATTGGGGGCCAGCTGGGATAGGGACATTGCTGGTAGCTGAGACAGTCACCTCCACAATGTGCACAGTGACAACAGGAAATTATAATGTAACGATCAATCCATTGCCGACCCCCGTCGTCACGGGTTCAACCTCCACGTGCACCAATTCCTTTGGTGTATCCTACAGTACACCTTTTGTTGCCGGCCACTCTTATGCATGGACAATTTCAGGCGGGTCCGTTGCAAACGGGGCTGGAACAAATGCCATCAATGTCAATTGGGGAACAGTCGGGACTGGAACATTAACAGTGGCTGAGACGATTACCTCAACAACCTGTACGGTGACGACCGGAAATTATGTTGTAACAATCAATCCGATGCCGGCCCCGGTAATCACGGGCTCAGCCTCAGCCTGCGTGAATTCACTCGGTGTATCGTATAGCACACCTTTTATTGCCAGCCACTCTTATTCATGGATTGTGTCAGGCGGGTCCGTTGCGAGTGGGGCTGGAACAAATTATATCACAGTGAATTGGGGATCAGCTGGGACAGGTACATTAACGGTGACTGAAACCATCTCATCCTCCTGTGCGGTGACGACTGGAAACTATAATGTGACAATCTCATCTACCAATAGCTTCATTCTATCCATCACAGGAAATACTACATTCTGCCAGGGAAGCCATGCTGCGTTGTATGCCAATACCGGGAGCAGCTATTGCACCTTCCTGTGGAGTTCAGGCCAAACCACCGCGAGCATCTCTCTCACTTCGGCGGGTGTATATTCGGTAACGGCCACTGATATTTTTACAAAGTGCAACGCTACCCAGCAAGTTACGGTAAATATGTATCAGCCGTCCGGGGGTGGCACAATATCATCTTCACCAGCCGCTTGCATTTCAGACCCGGTTACCCTGACGGCCAACCCTACAGGGTCGATTTATCTTTGGTCAACAGGAGCCGGCACACAAGCCATCACGGTCAGTACGCCTGGAAATTACAACGTTTCCATTAACAACGGGCAGAGCAAAGGGTGCCTCGATATCTTCAATTGTTATGAAGTACGTTTAGGGCCAAGCAACCACGACGATGAAGAAATAGTTATGCCCACTTCGGACAATTCTCTAACGGGAGGATTCAAATACTATCCAAACCCGTCAGACAAAGAATTGACCATTCAATTGGAAAATGTGGTTCAAAACCCGGTCATTATTTCTATCATGAATACGTTGGGCCAAATTGTCCATCAACTGCAGTTCGATAAAGGGGAGCAATCAAAAACGGCAGATACGCAGAATCTAATTCCCGGAATGTATTTTATCCACGGCAACATTGACTTGAGAGGGGTCGTTCGGAAAAAAATAGTTGTAGTTCATAATGAATGAAATGATAGGAAAAAGGCCTTTTCCGACGAAAAGCACGGCTTTTTCTTTTTCAGTACGCATATTTCGAATGTGACTGCCTTTGTGTAATTTGAATGTTCAAAGTTAGTGATAACCACTTGTCTATAGCATGGAATTGTTTCTCAAAGCGGATACCTGGCTTGCACTCCTTACGCTGTGTTTTCTTGAGATCGTTTTAGGCATTGACAATATCATTTTCATTTCGATCACGTCCAACAAATTGCCGGAGGACATGCGCAAAAGGGCCCGGAACACCGGTCTCTTTCTCGCCATGCTGGTACGCATCTGCCTCCTGCTCGGCATCACCTGGATCATTCAATTCACCGAACCGCTCTTTACCATACCCGCCAATTTTTTGCTTGACCACGACAAAAGCTTTAGCGGCAAAGACCTGATCCTGGGATTCGGAGGCCTTTTCCTGATCGCCAAAAGTACCATGGAGATCAACCATGAGATGGAGGGCGAAGATGATGATGATGAAGACGGAATACCCAAAAAGAAACCACAAGTCACACTCTTCGGCACCATTGTACAGATCATTTTGCTGGACATCATCTTTTCCTTCGATTCCATTTTAACGGCGGTCGGGATCGTGGACCCGGACAAAGTGTTAATCATGATCATCGCTGTGATCATTTCGATCGTGGTGATGATGTTTTTTTCCGGTCACATCAGTCGCTTTATCCAGGAACATCCATCGATGGAGGTGCTGGCCCTGGGATTCCTTATCCTGATCGGCTTTATGCTGTTCCTGGAGGCACTCGAATTCAAGGTCCCCAAAGGCTATATCTATTTCGCTGTCGCTTTTTCACTCCTTATTGAGTTGACCAACATCCGGGTGAAAAAGAAACGAAAGAATAAGAGCAAAGTGGTGAAACTCAACAAACCCTATACGGAAAAGGAAGTGAAAGAAGTGGTTAATGATTGATCTATGACAGAGGATGAACTCCGCTTTCCCATCGGGAAATTTACGCCGAAAGAAAATTATACAGCCGAAGATCTTCAACAGGGTATCCGCCGGATCGAGGCCCTGCCGGCAAAAGTCGAAGAAGCAGCAAAGACGTTGACTCCGGCGCAACTCAATACGCCGTACCGGGAAGGAGGATGGACACTCCGGCAAGTCCTGCACCACATTCCCGAAAGTCATATGAACGCCTATATCCGGTTCAAATGGGCACTCACCGAAGAAACCCCTACTATCAAACCCTATAATGAAAAGGCCTGGGCTGAGACTCCGGAAATTGTGTTGGACCCCCGGATCTCCATCGACCTTTTAAAAGCCCTGCACGTCAAATGGGTGGCCTTGCTGAAAAGCCTCAGTCCAAAAGACCTGCAAAAACAATACCTCCATCCCGACACGAAGCGCTACAACCGCCTGGATAACATGATTGGAATGTATGCATGGCATGGGGAGCATCATCTGGCTCACATTACATCGCTTAAGGACCGAATGAGGTGGTCCTAGTTTGTTTTGTAACCACAACGGGTGATCGGTGATCGGTAATCGGTAGTGCGTACCCAATGACCTGATTGAGATCGCAACGGAGCAAATTACCGATTACCATTTACCGTTTACCAGTTTGAACACTTACTCACCCCCTCCCCTCCTATTCAACGCTCATCTCGAAACCATCTACCCGTCGCTTTTACGTACAGTCAATACGCCGCCGTACACGCGGGAGAGAATCGACACCCCGGACGATGACTTCCTTGACCTGGATTGGTTAAAACAAAACTCAACAAAGCTGGTTATCCTCTCCCATGGATTGGAGGGAAATTCTTCGCGCGCTTACATTCGCGGCATGGCGAAGGCATTTTTCGAGCGGGGTTTTGATGTGCTGGCGTGGAATTACCGCGGGTGCAGTGAGGAAATGAACCGTCAAGTCCGTTTTTATCACAGTGGCGCTACCGACGATCTGGATGTGGTGGTCCGGCATGCCACTCAATCGTATCAGGAAATCTCCCTGATCGGGTTCAGCCTGGGAGGCAATCTTACACTGAAATACCTGGGTGAACGCGGTACAACGGTTTCTCCGGTTATAAAAAAAGCGATCGTATTTTCAGTTCCAATGCACCTGTATACCAGTTGTTTAAAGATCTCCTATCCGGGCAATTGGATCTATGCCCGGCGGTTTTTGGCAAGCCTTAGGAAAAAAGTAAAGCAAAAAGCCGAATTCAGGAACGAAATCGGGATTCAAGGTATTGACCGGATCAACACCCTCCTGGAGTTTGACGATCGCTACACTGCACCGATACACGGTTTCCGCGATGCCCTTCACTATTACCGCGAAAACAGTTCGCTTGGGTTTGTTCAGGCGATCACCCTCCCCTGCGTTATCGTCAATGCCCTGAATGATCCCTTTCTCACTCCGGAGTGCTCTCCGGCAGACTTGCTGCGCAACCACGCTTATGTCACCCTGGAGACCCCTTCCCGTGGAGGTCATGTCGGGTTCTCACTTTTCAATAAGAATGGATTATATTGGTCTGAGATAAGGGCCTTAGAATTCTTAGCATCGTGAGCAGTCGCTATTCCATTTGTGCCAATGCCGAACAACTCGCCACCCGGTATTCCGTGGACGTTTCTGCCGCTTTCCGTCCTCAGTACAATGCAGCCCCTTCCCAGCTCCTTCCGGTCATTACCAATACAGGCCCGCAAGGGATCTCTTTCTTTTACTGGGGACTGGCCCCGGGTTGGGCCGGGAACAAACCCATCAGTGAAAAAGTGATCCACGTTCATGCTGAAGTCATCCCGGAAAAACCCGTGTATCGCAAAATGCTCGCCGAGCGCCGCTGCCTGATCCCCGCCGATGGTTTCTACGAATGGAAAAAAGTGGGGAAAAAAACTGCGATCCCCTACCGCTATATCCTGAAGAACAAAGAACTGTTTTCGATGGCCGGACTGTGGGAAGAATACGAAGATGAACAAGGCGAGGAGTTTCACACCTTCTCACTGATCACCTGCGCCGCCAATGACCTGGTAGCCCTCACGCATGAACGGATGCCCGTGATCTTTGCAAAAGAAATAGAACAACGCTGGCTCAGCCCATCCTTGTCGAGCCCCGAATTGCTGTCGATGCTGAAACCATACGAAGCCGCCGGGATGGATGGGTACACCGTTTCACCGCGAATCAATTTACCGAATGCGAATGACCCTACCTTGATCCTGCCAACACCGCCGGCAGATCAATTTGGGAACCTGACTTTGTTTGACTGAAATCATTTCCCGCAGATCTCGAGAAAATGTTTCCCGCAGATCTCGCGGATTTACGCAGAGGTGCTTACTTAACTATGGAAGTTATCCCGGACGAACGAAGTGAGATTCGGGACCCAGAAGTAATCAAACTATGTCTGACGAAGCTGCTTCAGCGTAGTCTGAGCGCCTCGCGTATACCTAGGATCACATTTCATAGATAGGCACACAGCTCTGCGTAAATCTGCGAGAAAAGATCGCTGACTCAAAAGCCATCGTCTTCCTTCTTCGCGGGGTCGATCTTTTTCTCCGGTACTTTTGCTTCTGATTTTTTCTTCTTCTTGAAGAACCCTTTCTTCTCTTTCGGTGGACTTACCAAAACGGAGTCTTCGGATGATCCGGAAACCTTGGGTGCGTTGAATGCGTCGATGGAATCCTTGTTTGGTTTCTTCTTAAACAGGTTCTTAAAAAATCCCAGAAATCCTTTCTTCTGTTTTTTTACGAGCTTACCATTAACCATCTTCCCTTCCTTCGCATTTTTTTCGTGGTCCAGTGCGGCCCGCACGTCGGGCAAAACAAGGACATCACGGAAATACCACATGTAGTTGTCCTGGTCGGCCGTGTACATCATGTTTTCAATCCGGTATTTTAAACTGTCGGTATCGAATCGCAAGACCCTCACTTCTTTGTCTTTGGTGATGACATAGACGCTGTCCTCCGCCTCCTGCTGTGTTGCCGTGCTGTCCGCTACCGTGCTGTCTCGTTCCGCCCCCGCAAACTCATCCATCTCCTTCTTCACCAGCAGGGAGTCGGGCACTTTCGGATGGATGGGGATCATTTCTACCGTCTGCATACTTCGTATCTTCCGGCGGTACGATTGCTCCGGAATGATGAGGTATTTGTTCTTGCTGACCGTGAAGATTTTCGGGGTAGAGTCTTCATTGAAGTAGCTAAACCGCCGGTACTGGGCGGCTTGATCGTGAATAAAGGCGCTTTGATAGGCAGGGCAAATCATACGCCGGGTACAAGCACCGAGCGCCAGAAGACAGCCAACTAATAGAAATATTGCCCTAGACATGGGGACAGTATGTTCGTATTTAACAAAAATAGAGAAATAACCGGTAGTAATGGCAGAACTGCCAGAAATGTAACGAGAACGCAACTTATTGAATTTCAGGCTATAAGGAATCAAGAATTAATTTTTCACTTTTACTCAATCCATTAACCACCAGGTCATAGGATGCCTCAATCCATGCTTTTAAGAGCTTGTCCGGCACCGAACCATCCATCGCTACCGTTATCCAATGTTTCTTGTTCATGTGGTATCCGGGCTGAACGGCCGGGTATCGTTCCCGGAGTTCCGCCCCCGTTTCCGGATCACATTTAAGATTGATGCTTTTATACTCTATAACGTCGGTAAGGGTGAACATCTTGCCCATGACCTTGAATACTATCGTTTCCACGCCAAATGGAAACTCTTCGGTTACCCCCTTTTTAGAAAGGCAAAAACTCCGGTACGATTCAATATTCAAAACAGCCGTTTAAAGATGAGATAAATAATGCCCAGCAGAAAAACGATAATGGCAATTTTATTAATACCATGCATTATCCTGGTGTTGATATTGGCCGGCTGATCAGGCTTTTTCTTGCGGAAGAAATAGCCAGCTACCTCGCCCAGGGAGAAGAATTCTTTTATTCCCACCTTTCTCTTTCCGCCGGGGGAGTCTGAAGGCTTATCCTGATTTTCCATTTCATTATTCAAAATTCCTTGTTCAATATTCAAAATTCAAATTTCCGAATTATTTTAAAATTTAAATTTCCACCCAATTCCCATCCTCCTTAATAATCCCAATCAATTCATCCACCGCCTTAGCCGCAGGCACATTTCGTTTCACCACTTCTTTTCCACGGTACAAGGTGATCCTTCCCGGACCAGAACCCACATAGCCGTAGTCGGCATCGGCCATCTCCCCCGGGCCGTTCACAATGCATCCCATGATAGCAATCTTAATTCCCTTCAAATGGTTGGTCCTCGTGCGGATCTTTGCAGTCGTCTCTTGTAAGTCAAATAACGTTCTCCCACAGGAAGGGCAGGAAATATATTCTGTTTTTGAAATTCGGGTCCGGGTAGCTTGTAATATATTGAAGGCCGTTTCATTCACCATCTTATCGCCCCCGCAATTCTCAGCCGAAATGAAAATACCGTCGCCAAGTCCATCGATAAAAAGCCCTCCGAAATCAGTGGCAGCATAGAGTTGGAGTTGCTCCGGAGCAAGGTCGCAGTAGGCCCTCCCCATCACTACCGGCACCCGGCAGTCGTGATTCATCAATTCAACGAATAGCCTTCGCTGTTCAGCCAGGCCGTGATCGTTATGGGTATCGATCAACAAAACAGCAGCTGGATCAGTCTTTAGTTTGTTGATCAATTCCGGCGTAGTATCGCTGAGTAAACTGTAAATAAAATTCAAGACTGGGGATAGCTCCACCCCTTTCATGTAATCCTTCGCCGTAATAAACGGATAGACTCGCTCTTTTTCCTTTTGAGTAAGCCAGGTTGGATGATTGTAAATCAATCCCAGGGTTCCCGGACGGCCAAAGTCAATCGTTGTATCGCCCAGAAAAATATAATCACATGCCATGTCGCCGATGTTCCATTTATCCAGCGGAACAGAATAGTGATAGCCCAATGCAAAAAGCGAAGCCTCCGTAACTTTTTTCTTGGCAGAAAAGTCAGCGATGACGCGCGGTACCTGATGACCACCCAGGTTGACAACTTCGTGAGTTGGTCTTCGGGTATATTCAAACGGATGGATCGGATAATGGGTGATCTCCGGGATGGGACTTCCTTTGCGCAGGGTATAGCGGTCCGCCAGGGCCTTTGCAACCGGCACTTCTGCTTCCGGCTCTTCGGTCAATGAAACCCGGATGGTATCCCCTAGCCCGTCCTCGAGCAGCGCACCGATCCCTACGGATGATTTAATACGACCGTCCTCACCATCGCCTGCCTCCGTGACTCCCAGGTGCAACGGATACGGTTGGAACTCCTCTTCGTCCAGCTTTTGTACCAGCAACCGGTATGCCTGGATCATCACCTGCGGGTTGCTGGCTTTCATGGAAAGTACGATATCGTGGTAATGGAGATCCTCACAAATGCGCAGGAATTCCAACGCTGACTCCACCATCCCCAGGGGCGTGTCGCCATAGCGGCTCATGATGCGATCGGACAGCGAGCCATGGTTGGTACCAATTCGCATGGCCGTTCCATGGTCCTTGCAAATCTGCACGAGGGGACTAAATTTTTTACGGATCCTTTCCAACTCTTCCTGGTAGGTTGATTCCGAATAGTCGATTTGTTCGAAACGCTTCTTATCGGCATAGTTGCCGGGATTGACCCTTACTTTCTCAACAATTCTCGCCGCCAATTCAGCGGCATTGGGCGTAAAGTGAATATCGGCGATGAGGGGAACGGTATATCCTCTTCTTCTAAGTTCTTTTTTTATTTCTTCTAAGTTCTGAGCCTCTTTTATGCTGGGGGCTGTAATACGCACGTATTCACAACCGGCTTCGACCATTCTGATGGTTTGCTCCACCGAGCCCAACGTGTCCATCGTATCGACCGTTGTCATCGATTGGATCCGGATGGGATGATCACCGCCCATGGGCACGTTCCCGATGTTCACCACCCGCGTTTTCCTGCGATCGTACTGAACGAGGCTATTGCAATACGGTTTGACGGAGGCTAGGGTTGAGTTCACAATGGTGATTGAAATTGAATAGGCAAATTTAATGGTTTCCCGCAGATCGCGAGAAGGGTTTACCGCGGATCGCGCAGATTTACGCAAGGGTCTCCCGCAGATCACGCAGATTTACGCAAGGGTTTCCCGCGGATCGCGCAGATTTACGCAAGGGTTTCCCGCAGATCACGCAGATTTACGCAAGGGTCTCCCGCAGATCACGCAGATTTACGCAAGGGTCTCCCGCAGATCACGCAGATTTACGCAAAGGGTCTCCCGCAGATCACGCAGATTTACGCAAGGGTCTCCCGCAGATCACGCAGATTTACGCAGAAGCGCCAACACGGACTAAAAAATAGAATATGCCCCGATTTTATCTGGGTCATACCGGGCAGCACGCCCATCGCGCATCACTCTGCGTAAATCTGCGTGATCTGCGGGAAACACTCCTTAAATATCTCCCAACTGGGGCCGGATGATCATTTCTTCGACCACACTTCTGCCGGACAGTGAATAGGCGGCATAGATGGCATCGGCCACATCCTCTGCTTTCATGAAACGTTCATCCGCCAGGTCAGTTCCGTCCCAACTGGCTGTTTTTGTAGCGCCCGGAAGCACGGCGGTAACCCGTATTCCAAACTCCTTAAGTTCTTCCCGGAGGACCTTGGAAAAGCCAAGCAACGCAAACTTAGCGATCGTATATGAACCTCCATTAGGATAGGCCGCAATGCTCGCAATCGAGCACATAGTAAAGATATGTCCCTGCCGGCGTTCTTTCATACCCTGGACCAGGCCGCGGGTAACATAATAGGCACTGTATACGTGGCTGTTGATCATGCTCTCCAGCGATCCTTCCGGTTCTTCCGTGATTTCTCCGGCGATAAAATGGCCTGCATTATTGACCAGGACATCGACTGGCCGGTTCAGGCCGGCAACAAATTCAGAAAAACCTTTCGCCTGGGTTGTCGAAGAAACGTCAGCGGTATGGATGAAGACGCGGGAAGGGTATGCTTTCTCTAACGCGGATTTTACAACCTCCAGGTCAGCCGGGGTGCGGGCGCAGGTGGCTACGTCAAAACCGCCTTGCGCAAATTTTTCCAGGATAGCCCGGCCGATTCCCCTGGTTCCCCCTGTTGCCACGATCAACTTGTTCATGAGAATTTATTTTATCTTTGGGCAAGATAGCATTTAACAACTTTTTCATGAAGGAATTCGGTCAGTATGTGATGTTTATCCAATCGCTGTTTGTCAGGAGGGAAACGTTCAGGACCTACTATAAACTAACACTGGAAGAGTGTATTCAAATCGGAGTAAAGTCGATTTCACTCATTGCCTTGGTTTCCTTTTTTATGGGGGCGGTGACGACAGTTCAAACGGCATACAACATGGTGAGTCCGCTGATCCCTCGGTTTGTGATATCGCAGGTCGTGCGGGAGATGACGCTCCTCGAACTTGCGCCGACCATCATAGCGGTGATCTATGCGGGCAAAGTGGGATCGAGTATGGCAAGCGGCCTGGGAACGATGCGCATCACCGAACAAATCGATGCCCTGGAAGTAATGGGTATCAACTCCGCTTCCTACCTCGTGCTCCCCAAAGTAGTGGCCTCCCTTCTGATGTACCCGCTCCTGGTGATCGTTGCTGCCGTTTCTTCCCTGGTGGGTGGATATTTAGTGGGTACCATCACCGGTGTCATCACACCGACAGACTACATCTATGGCATCCGGTTTACCTTCAATGATTACTCCATCACCATTGCATTGATGAAAGCCGTTGTGTTTGCCTTTCTTATCTCTACCATTTCTTCTT
>Ga0193722_1000340_pt1 | contig 10231 bp, 4 predicted proteins | sample H2m1metaG_FD_143044 | JGI IMG/M metagenome (GOLD analysis project Ga0193722, IMG submission 143044) | Soil microbial communities from a riparian zone of the East river system, Colorado, United States - H2m1 | ecosystem: Environmental > Terrestrial > Soil > Riparian zone | place: USA: East River...
TTCGCCGCACCGGACTCGGCGATTCTGCAATGGCGTCGAGGACTCGCTGGTGAAAAAGCTCGGCATTGGCGAAGAAGAGAGGTGCGTCCCAACGAAACAGCACGAGGCCCGGAATGCGACGGGCAGCAGGGTAACGCGTGACGTCGTGGTAGCCGCGAATACCATCGACCCGGCCAAGCACCGCGAAGTGTGGCCGCCAGCCATCCCACAGGAACTCGATCACTGCAATGACTATGGCGATTCCAATGCCGGGAATCACGCCGAACACAGCAACGCCTACAAAACAAACAATCGATAACCAGAACTCCCATTGCTGGATGCGAAAGATGCGACGCAGGTCTGCGAATTCGAACAAGCCGATGGCCGCGGCGATCACGACTGCGGCGAGCGCGCTGCTGGGCAGATCCTTCAGCAGATTGGGTGCGAACATCAGAAGGAGCGCGACCGCGATGGCGCCCACAACTCCGGAGAGCTGCGTCTTCGCGCCGGCCGCTTCTGCGACCGGAGTGCGTGACGAGCTGCTGCTGATCGGGAATCCCTGAAAAAGGCCGGCGGCGAGATTGGCTGCGCCCAGGCCGATCATCTCCTGATTCGGATCAACGGGCGTGCGTATCTTGGCGGCGTACGTCCGCGACAAGACGCTCGTGTCCGCGAACGCCACCATGGCGACAGCACAGCCACCGATTATGACGTCGTTGAGGTGAGCAAAACTAATCATCGGCAATGCAAACGATGGCAGCCCCTGGGGCAACGGACCGAGAACTTTCACGCCAGCGGTAGCGTCGAGGTTCAGCAATCCAACCACGATAGTCGCGGCAATGACTGCGAGCAGAAGACCCGGGATGCGCTTGTAGGGCTTGAGCAAAAGAATCGCTGCGAGCGTGCCGGCGCCGACTGCGAATGACGTCCAGTTCACTTGTCCGCCGAGGACTCCTTCGGAGATGCGCATGAGGTCGCGCAATGGACCGGTGTCATCAATCGAGAACCCAAAAAGCTTTGGCAACTCGCTGATCAACACTGTGAGGGCGATACCATTCATATAGCCGTAGCGGATCGGCTTGGAGAGGAGCTCCGTGACGAACCCGAGACGCAGAATACCTATCAACACGCATACCAGACCCGAGACCACCGCGCCATCATGCTCGCGAGGGCTACCGCGCGCATGGCGTCCCCACCCGAGAGAGGGAGCACGACGGCAAGAATCACAGGCGCGAGAGACGAATCCGGCCCCAGCACCAGGATGCGACTCGGACCAAAGAGCGCGTACGCGAGCAAGGGCACGATCGTGGCATACAGCCCATCGATTCCGGGAACGCCCGAAGCCAGGGCATAAGCGATACCGACCGGCACCAGCATCGTAGCCAGCACCAGGCCAGCCATCACATCGCGCGGAAACCAGGCGGCTTGGTATTCGCTCAGGACCTGGAGTCCCGGTAGCCAACGCTTCCAGCGCCTCATAATGAGTGGTTCTTATTCGCAATCATTCAAAATGGTCGTGTTGGATTCCAATCTTTTCTAGCGACCGACAGCCAATGATTCACTAGAAAACTGGCGAAAGGGCTGGGATTGAACCCACGGTTAGATCAATCGGGTCCGAAACGTGGAAACCAATTGCTCGCCTTCTTTACTTGTGATCGCGCATGAGTGAATAGTTCGATCTTATCTACGTCACTGAGTTTCAAGGGAAGTGAAAACGGTCTGGCGCGTCTTTGTTTATCTAAAACGCTATCCGACGCTCGCGATCGCGACGCTGGCTTGCGCGATCGTGGGCACGCTCATGATGATCGTTCCACCTGCGGCGACGAAATATATTCTCGACAACGTCATCAACGGTCACCACCCGGAACGTTTGCTTCCGCTGCTTATTCTCGTGGCCTTCGCCATGTTGGTTCAACGAGGCTTGGATTATCTTCGCCTGTTGCTCAACAATACCTTCGAGCAAAAAGTCATCTTCGATCTGCGCCGCGATCTGTATTCGCACATTCAAACTCTGCCACTCCGCTGGTTCGATAATCGCCCCACCGGCGATCTAATGACGCGGATTCTGGAGGATGTGAGCTCGGTCGAGCGCGTCCTCATCGACGGCATCGAGAAAGGCACGGTGGCGATATTGCAGATCGTGGTGGTGGTGGCGGGAATGTTTTACCTCAGCACAAAACTGGCGTTGGTCGCGCTCGCGCCGGTGCCGTTCCTGGCCGGCGGCGCGCTTTGGTATACGCTCACGGCGCACCGACGCTATCGGCTGCACCGCCGGGCCGCTTCGTCGATGAATTCGCTCCTGCACGATAATCTGTCCGGCATTCGTCAGATCAAAAGTTTTGTACGCGAGCCTGAGGAAGATCGTCGCTTCAACAAAGAGAGTGACGAGTTGCGGCGCGCCACCTTCGTCGTCACGCGCGTGTGGGCACTTTACCATTCTTCAATGTATTTGTTCGGGTCGCTCGGGGTGCTGCTGGTAGTGGCCGTAGGTGCGCGCGATATCTTATCAGGCGTTTTGCAGTTGGGTGATTTTGGCGCTTTTCTTGTGCTTGCGAGTTTTCTCTACGAGCCAGTGGGGAAATTGCATGAACTCAATCAACTGGTGCAGGCAGGACGCGCCGCGGGCGAACGCGTCTTCGAGATTCTCGATTCAGAAGGCGAGCCGAAAGGTGGAGAAACGATTGCTCAACCAGTGCGCGGCGAGATTGAGTTCCGGCATGTCAATTTCAGCTATTCCGGCGAGCTGCCGACGCTGAGTGACATTTCATTTCACGCGCGCCCGGGTGAGACGGTCGCGCTTGTCGGCACGACCGGCGCTGGAAAATCCACGATCATCAATCTACTCACGCGCTTCTACGAGTTCGATAGCGGCGAGATTTTAGTCGACGGAAACCCTATTCGTGATTTCAACATTCGCGCATTGCGGCAACAGATCGGGATGGTGACACAGGAATGCTTTTTGTTTAACGGCACTATTCGCGAGAACCTGCAAATTGGGAAGCCTGATGCGACGGATGAAGAACTGCTGGAGGCAGCGGCCGTGGCAAACGCCCGTCCCTTCATCGATCGGCTGCCGCACGGACTGAGCAGCGTTGTGGGGGAGCGCGGAGTGAAGCTGAGTGTGGGCGAAAAGCAGCGCCTTTCGATTGCGCGGGCACTCTTGAAGGATCCGCCAATTCTGATTTTGGATGAAGCGACGGCGAGCGTGGACACGACGACGGAGCGACTCATCCAGGAAGCGCTGGAGACTCTGATGTTCGACCGTACTTCCATCGTAATCGCGCACCGGCTTTCCACTGTCGTACGCGCAGACCAGATTCTCGTGCTTGATCACGGCCGTATCGTCGAGCGCGGAACTCACGAGCAACTGCTTGCGCTTGGTGGGAAATACGCGCGGTTGTCCGAACAAAGTTTGCTTGAAACGCCGGAAAGCGAGCCGACGACAAAGCGCGGCCGCTTCCCTCAAGGCGCGACGTTCCTCGCGGAGGCAGCACTCAAGATCGCGAATGCGCTACGCGAATCGACATCCATCTGGCGGCGGGCGAAGCGATTCGCGGCGCACCGGCGGGCGTAAAAAACTGGCGTTGCTGCGCAGAAGCGAATGCAATCGTTGATGTCCAAAGGCCACCGAAAGGCAAAGCATCGGAAATCAGATTGACGCCGCGCTGGTCGTCGCGCAAACGCACTTCGTAAATCTGCATTGCCGGCCTTTCAACGCCGATTTCACAATGGAAAACCAACGAATGGCGGAAGGGGTGGGATTCGAACCCACGGTGGGTTTCCCCACGCTCGATTTCGAGTCGAGTGCCTTAAACCGGACTCAGCCACCCTTCCTTAGGAGAAAAAAAGGCCGAACGTCGAACGTCTAACATCCAACATCGAATGCAACTGTCTTCAAGATTCGGCGTTCAGCATTGGGCGTTGGACGTTCAGCATTGTATTCAGCCCATCGTCTGGCTTGCCGCGACCCGTCTGGCAGACAGGATTCTCTGCCTCACGAGGCTAAAAATGTTACAATTAAAGGCTTGCCATCTCTGGCAAGCTTACTGCATCTTGTATGTCCACACGGACAGCCACGCTATTACTTGTTGTTGACCGGTATTCACAGCTTCTTGGCGCCGCTGTTCACCAGTATTCCCAGCTTATTCGAACCTCAACCCCTCTCATACCGCCATGATTCAACTCAAACCCGGAATTCCGCCCGCGTCACTAAATAAACCGACACACTCGCCCGCACGTCGAAAAAACAGGATGGAAAGAAAGAAAAATGGCGGCCTGCGTTTCAAACGTGTGTTCAGCGATGCTGCCGTCGCGCCATTTGATCAGATCGAATGGGAACGACGCACCGCGGAAATCACTGACGACGGCGGGAAGGTTATTTTCAAGCAGGAAGACATTGAGGTCCCGAAGAATTGGAGCCCTCTCGCCACGAAAATCGCCGTGTCGAAGTATTTCTACGGCGACATCGCCAACGGCACCGACCCGTACAAAGGCGGAAGAGAAACTTCAGTGCGGCAGTTAATTCATCGCGTCACCCGCACCCTTACCGACTGCGGAATTGCGGATAGTTATTTCGCAGATGCGGAAGCTGCCGAAACTTTCTATGACGAGCTGACCTGGCTGTGCTTGAACCAGCACGGTGCGTTCAATTCGCCGGTTTGGTTCAACGTTGGGTTGTATCATCAATACAGTATCGGCAGAGGCGCGGGCGCGGGGAATTATTTTTACAATCGCGAGACGGGCAAGGCGGAACGCGCGGCTTCGCAATATGAGTACCCGCAGGGCAGCGCCTGCTTCATCCAGAGCGTCGGTGACACGATGGAGGACATCATGCGCCTGGCGACCAGCGAAGCGATGCTGTTCAAGTACGGCAGCGGCACCGGCACGGATCTTTCGTCGCTCCGATCGACACGGGAAAAATTGAGCGGTGGCGGCAAACCGAGCGGGCCGCTCTCGTTTCTGAAAGTTTACGACCAGATTGCGAACGTGGTGAAGAGCGGGGGAAAAACGCGGCGCGCCGCCAAGATGAACACGCTCAAAGATTGGCATCCCGACATCGAAGAATTCGTCGACGCGAAACAGAAGGAAGAAAAGAAGGCGTGGGCGCTGATCGAACAGGGTTACGACGGCAGTTACAACGGCGACGCCTATGGCTCAGTCATGTATCAGAATGAAAACGTCAGCGTCCGGGTAAGCGACGAATTCATGGACGCGGCACTGGAGGGCCGCGAATGGTGGACGCGCCGCGTAACCGACGGCAAACCATGCGAGAAAAAAGAGGCACGCGCGCTACTGCGCAAAATTGCTGAGGGCACATGGATCTGTGGCGATCCGGGAATGCAATTCGACACGACCATTCACAAGTGGCACACCTGCAAAGGCACCGATCGGCAAAATTCTACAAATCCCTGCAGCGAGTACCTTTTCCTCGACAACACCGCCTGCAATCTTGCCTCGCTCAATTTAATGAAGTTCAAAACCGCCGACGGCGATTTTGATGTCGAGCGATTCAAAGCCGCGGTACGGATTTTCATCACCGCACAGGAAATCATCGTCGATAACGCCAGTTACCCCATCAGGGAAATCGCGGAGAACTCGCACATCTTCCGGACGCTCGGACTGGGTTACGCAAATCTGGGCTCGCTGATCATGAGTTACGGCTACGGTTACGACAGCGTCGAAGGCCGGGCGCTCTGCGGCGCGATCACGGCGATCATGACCGGGGAAGCCTATGCGCAGAGCGCGCGCATGGCGCGGACGATGGAGCCGTTTCCCGGATATCGCGATTCACGTGCCAGCGGCGTGGCGAAGCCGGTCGCAAAAGACAACGTCGCGGCAATGTTACAAGTGATCGAGCTGCATCGCTGCGCGGTGCACCAAATCCCGGATGCAAAAGAGTTCGCTCATTTGAAAGAGGAAGCCGCAAAGACTTGGGACGAAGCGGCGGACGTTGGAAACCGCCACGGTTATCGCAACGCACAGGTAACCGTTCTCGCGCCCACAGGCACGATTAGTTTCCTGATGGATTGTGATACCACCGGGATCGAACCCGACATTGCGCTCGTAAAATACAAGCTACTGGCCGGCGGCGGCATGCTCAAGATCGTCAACCAAACCATCAAGCCCGCGCTGGAAAAACTCGGCTACAACTCCGATGAAATCGAGCGCATCGTCGCGCATATCGACGCGTTCGACACGATCGAAGATGTGATCGATTCCGACGGAACAAAGATTTCATCCGGACTGAAGCCGGAGCATTTGCCGATTTTTGATTGCGCGTTCAAGCCGTTCAAAGGCGAGCGCTCGCTGCATTACCTCGCACACCTGAAAATGATGGCGGCTGCGCAGCCATTCCTAAGCGGCGCGATTTCGAAGACCGTCAATCTGCCGGCGTCAGCCAGCGTGGACGACATCATGAACACGTACATCGAAGGCTGGCGGCTTGGCCTGAAATCCGTCGCAATCTATCGGGAAGGCTCGAAGCGCTCGGCGCCTCTCAACACGCGCAAGACAAAAGACATGGGAACTGTAGCCGCTAAATCTGACGGCGGCGAGACAGCTGGAGTTGAAAGCCGCATTCTCGAACTCGAACAGGAACTCGCGACGCTACGAAGACAGCTCGATCAGCCCGTGCGCCATCGTATGCCAGATACGCGCACGTCGTTGACACACAAGTTCGAGATTGCCGGTCACGAAGGTTACATCACCGTCGGCTTGTACGAGGACGGCCAGCCGGGCGAGCTCTTCATCACGATGTCGAAGGAGGGCAGCACTATCGGCGGTTTGATGGACACCGTCGGCACGCTCACTTCGATTGCACTTCAGTACGGCGTGCCGCTCGAGAGTTTGGTGAAGAAATTCGCGTATCAGCGATTCGAACCGAGCGGGTTCACAAAAAATCCGGACATTCGCCATGCAACGAGCATCACCGATTATGTCTTCCGCTGGCTCGCATGCCAGTTCATTAAAGGTTACAAGGAAGCAACCGCGCCGAATCGAGCGCAACCCGATCTACCGCTCAAAGAAATTCCCGACATTGAGAAGAAAGCACTCAATCGGCCGGTCACCGATCTCGCGCGCACAGGCGACAAGGAAGTGATCGATGTCATCACAGGTCATCCGTCCAATCATGGAAACGGTGGGACGTCTGCCAAAGGAAACGGCAACGGCGTTGGCAGTTCATCTGACCGAGTAACGGTAGCGCTCGGCAGCATCTTCATGGGCATCACCTGTTCCGTGTGCGGCAGCGACAAAGTCATTCGCGCCGGCGCCTGCGGCGTCTGCACCGAATGCGGCACGAGCCAGGGCTGTAGCTGAGGACGAACCTCGGTTCCAGCTGCAACAGCGAGGTTCGGAATCCTGACGCGTTGGGCCTGCAAGGCGTAGATGCACCTGATTGGACATGCGAGCACGCTTGGCTAGAATTCGTCGCCCGCTTTTCAATTGAATGAACAAACTCGACGAACAGCGACAAAAAGAGATTCAACAGGCTGAGGAACTGCTCTTTGCAGGGCCCCAGGCGCTGGGGTTTGCGAAGGGACTTTTCCAAGGGCATTTCGTGTCGGATTGGGTGATGCCGTATCCTCGCATCCCGGAGGCGCAACAGGGCGAGCTGGATCAAGTTCTTACTGAACTTCGCAAATTTTTGAATGCAGATCTTGATCCGGCGGAGATCGATCGGCAGGCGGATATTCCGCGCAGCGTGATCGATGGATTGGGACGCGTCGGCGTGCTCGGCCTGACTGCGCCGAAGGAATATGGCGGTCACGGTTTCTCGCAGATGGCCAACTGCAAGGTGCTGGAAGAAATCGGACGACGTTGTGCGTCGACATCCGTTTTTGTTAACGCGCATCACTCCATCGGAATCCGCGCATTGCTGTTGTTCGGTACGCACGAACAAAAACAGAAATGGCTTCCAAAATTGGTAACTGGCGAGCAACTCGGCGCCTTCGCACTAACCGAGAGGGAAGCCGGATCGGACGCGGCAAACGTGCAGATGCAAGCGCGTCCCAGCGAGGACGGCTCGCATTTCATTTTGAACGGCGAGAAGCGGTACATCACGAACGCTGCGATTGCGCACGAGCTCACGGTGATGGCGCGCACTCCTGTTCCCGGCTCGGATAAAACCGCTGTCACGGCGTTTCTGGTAACGCCAGACATGCCGGGTTTCGAAATGCTTGAGGCGCGGATGCCGAAGACGGGAATCAAAGGCACGGCCACAGGGCGGTTCGCGTTGCGCGACGTCAAAGTGCCCAAAGAAAATGTTCTCGGCCCCATCGGCAAGGGTCTGAAGGTTGCGCTAACGGTGCTCGATTTTGGACGTACCACATTTGGCGCATGCTGCACAGGCGCAGCCAAAACTTGTTTGGAATTGGCAATCGCGCACGCGAACACCCGGAGGCAATTCAACAAGACGCTGGGCGAATTCGAGCTGGTGAAAAAGAAAATCGCCCGGATCGCGGCTGACGCTTATGCCATGGAAGCGATGACCACTGTCACGGCGGCATTCATCGACCGCGGCCTTGAGGATTACATGCTTGAGACCGCGATGCTGAAAGTGTTTACGACAGAACGGCTCTGGGAGTGCATTAACGACGTGTTCCAGATTTACGGCGGATCGGCGTACTTCACCGATCTGCCATTGGAAAGAATGTTGCGCGACGCGCGGATCAACCAAATCGGCGAGGGGGCCAATGAAGTGCTCACTTCATTCATTGCTCTAGTCGGGATGCGCGGGCCGGGAATGGAGTTCAAAGAAATTTACGACACGATGATGAAGCCGTCGCGCGATGGAATGAGCAAAGCGTGGGCGGCTGGAAAGAACCGCCTCAGCGCGACGGTTCTTGTACCTGACGTGCCCGTGCAAAGCGAACAGCTTCGGGCGCAGGCGCGGCAACTCGGCCGGTTGATCCGACATTTTAATTTTGCCGTTAATCGCGCGTTGATCACGTATCGTGAGCCGATTCTGGACATGCAGCTTGTCCAAGAACGGATCGCGAACGCGGCCATGGATCTTTTTGCTTCGACGTGTGTGCTGAGCCGCATTGATGGCGAGATTCAATTCGCAGGGCGAAATGGCAATTCAGTATCGCCGGACCATTCGGCGGCAGATTTGTTTTTGCATCAGTCGTTCCGTCGGATTCGCGGTTTTCTGGCGGGGCTGACAGATAATGACGACAAAGCAGTGATCGCCGCGGCAAAATCTTGCCTAACGAGCCATACCGCCGAGGCGGCCGAGTAAACGTTTTCGCGGAACTCGCTTTAAATTTCGCCGCGCGGTTCAGGCTGAATCTGCAGTGATGCGCTGGCGGCAGAAAAAATAAAATCTCCTTCCGTGCTGCCGTGTCGGCAGCACGCAATCACCCCACGAGCATCGCCAGGCTCTGTTATTATCTGCCCGGGCGATGACCGTAAATGTCCATGTGGTGAGCAGTGGTCGGAATTGCAGAGAGACGATCGCATCGCTGCGGAATGCGCGAGTCACCCGCTACCACGTAACAAATTTTCTTTGTTTCCTTGGCAGGCAGTGGCTGCGATGGCAGCGATACTACATTCTTGCTTGGATCATCAGCGAATGCTGATGCGCAGAATGCAAGGGCGAAGATCCCTATTGCAAATCGGACCGACCAGCCGCACCCGCGACTCAGTCTGGTTCCGTTTCCCATGCTGTGACATTGAACCCGCTGCAGACTTAAGCAAGCTTATTCCCGACCCACTTCGTATTCTTAAGCCAGCCCACTTCTTCCACCTCCGCCAGGAACGCTTCAGTCCGTCCAAAGGAAGTGTTCGAGGCGAATGTTGTTGAGACGCGCTTTTGCTTCTTCGCTACGGCCGCCTCCGGCCGCAACAAGCTTATCATAAATCGCGACGGCGGATTCCCACTTCGAATCTTCCTCCAACAATCGCGCTGCGTTGAATCCAGCCTTGTAATACCAGAACAACTCACGGCGCTCACCGGGGCGCGACTCGTCCTCCAGAATTTTATAGAACGTCGCCAGCGCGCCGGATCGATCGCCTTTTTTTTCCAGGCATAATCCTTTTTTAAAGAGCGCCTGGCTACGCCAATGAATCGACCCCTCCTTATCGGCAGCCAATTGGTCGTAGGCCTCAATGGCACGTTGATAACTACTCGGGTCCGTTGCGCCGGCCTCGAAGAAAATGTCGCCCTTCCCGCAAAGCGCCTCGCGTTTTTCCGATGCGCCGGCGTCACTCTTCAACACCTCATCATACAAGGCGAGAGCGTCTTTAGGTT
>Ga0193722_1000341_pt1 | contig 10229 bp, 9 predicted proteins | sample H2m1metaG_FD_143044 | JGI IMG/M metagenome (GOLD analysis project Ga0193722, IMG submission 143044) | Soil microbial communities from a riparian zone of the East river system, Colorado, United States - H2m1 | ecosystem: Environmental > Terrestrial > Soil > Riparian zone | place: USA: East River...
ATCGAGCCATTTGGTACCCCCCGATATCAACACATCCGCACATCAACACCTCAGCACAACCCCTTTATTTTAACTACGGGGAATCAGAAATTCGGCGACAGCAAATACTTGGCATAGAACTCATCAATCACCTTCACCGCCTCTTCAGGCTTGTCAACCAAATTGAAGAGATAGAGGTCTTCCTCGTGGATCATTTTTTCGGTCACCAGCACTTTCTTGATCCAATCGATCAGGCCGCCCCAGAATTTTTTTCCCACCAGCACAATAGGAAAACGCCCGATTTTTTTTGTTTGAATGAGGGTTAGCGCTTCGGAAAGCTCATCCAGCGTACCGAATCCACCGGGCATCACGATAAAGCCCTGAGAGTACTTGGTAAACATTACTTTGCGAACAAAAAAATAATCAAACGTGATCAACTTGTCCGGATCGATATACGGGTTCCCTTTCTGTTCGTGCGGCAGGTAAATATTCAATCCCACCGATTTACCGCCGGCCCGGTGTGCACCCCGGTTACCGGCTTCCATAATGCCGGGGCCTCCTCCGGTAATGACCCCATAGCCTTGCTGCACCAATTGAAACGCAAGTTCTTCCGCTGTCTTATAATAGGGGTGTCCTGACTTTATGCGGGCCGAACCAAATATGGTGACACACGGACCGATCTTCGAAAGTTTCTCAAAACCCTCGACAAATTCACTCATTACTTTAAAGATCACCCAGGAGTCAGAACTCTTGATCTCGGCCCAGTCTTTGTCTTTAAATGCCTTGCGGATACGATGCTCCTCATCCAGGGCATTCTGGATGCGCTCATTTTCAATTTTTTTCATCTTAGTCATACTTGCCGGTTTTTTTCCCGCAGATTTACGCACACTGTTCAGCGAAAATCTGCGCGATCTGCGGGAGATATTTACTCTGATAGTCAATGTACCCCAAAAAGGTCAGAAAGTGCACTTTCCAATTCCGTAAACTGAAATGCAAAGCCTGCTTTTTGGATCTTCTCCGGTGAAACCTTGCTTCCCCTGCTCACCAACTCCGCCATTTCGCCCAACACCAGCCTCAACACAAAACCGGGCACCGCGGGCAACCACAAGGGCTTTTTCAATGTCTTTGCAATAGCTCTTGTCATTTGAAAATTAGTAACCGGCCGAGGGGCCACTGCATTATAAACACCGCGCATCGATGTGTCATTCGCTGCCTTGATCACTATGCCGCACAAATCGTCGAGATGAATCCAGCTTAGGTATTGCCTGCCGTTTCCCAGCCCAGCCCCCAAACCCAACTTGATGGGCCTGGCCATCGATTTCAATACACCTCCCTCTTCACTCAACACAATTCCAATTCTCAATTTTACAACCCGGATGCCGGATAAATCTATTTTCCCCGATGCTTCTTCCCATTGTTTTGTCACCTGGGCCAAAAAGTCGACCCCCGCCGGGCTGGCTTCAGTGAACACTTCGTCGTCATCTCCAAAACCATAATAGCCAATCGCCGAGGCAGAAACAAAAGACTTCACCTGATGATTCCCTTTTTTCAACACCTCGTACAACAATCCTACGGATTGGACCCGGCTGTCGAGAATTTCTTTTTTGCGTGCCGTTGTCCAGCGTTTATCCGCGATGCCTGCCCCTGCCAGATGAATAATGGCGTCAACGGAATCCATTGCCCGCCTATCCATGGTCCCCTTCTTCACATTCCAGGAATACGTCGTAATACGGCCCGGTCGCTTACTTCTGCCTACGTGTACAACCTCATAACCTTGTTTTAGAAGTAATTCCGTAAGTCGGGTTCCAATAAGCCCGGAAGCTCCGGTGATCAATATTCTCCTTGCCATGAAGGTTTCATTACGTTTCAATTGAATTCGCCTGGCAAAAGTAACTCAAACACAATTCTCGGTTAAAGCCTGAATAACCTGATGGTAGTAATATTGCTATTTGGTTTGGCTTTATGGACAGAAAAAAGCGAATACTTTTAGTGGACGACGATCATGATGTCCTGGAGCTTCTGGAGTATAATCTGGCAACCCAGGGCTACCGGGTCAAATGTGTGCCGGATGCCTCACAGGTAGTGAGTGAAGCCTGCAAATTCAGTCCGGATTTAGTGGTACTCGACATCATGATGCCCCAGGCCAATGGTATTGAGGTGTGCCGGTTGTTGAGGGGAGTTATCCGTTTTCAAAACGTTCCCCTGTTCTTTTTGACAGCAAAGACCGAGTCGACCCTCGTTCAGGTTGCCCTGGAAAATGGAGGGGATGATCTGATTCATAAGATGATGGGTCTCCGGTCCCTGATTACGAAGATTAACTCCGTACTGAAAGAGGGCTGGGTCATACGGAAGCGCATGGAGACGCTCACATTGGGCATCCTTGTTTTAGACAGAAGGACTTCCTCAGTTCAGGTTGGCAAACGGAACGTTCCGCTGTCGATCAACGAATTTGAGTTACTTTATCTGCTTGCCCAAAATCCAACGAAAACGATCACCTCACAAAGCATCAAGAATCATATTTGGGGATCCGATATCTTTCATGTCGCCTCACCGATCGATGATCTTACCGAACGAATATCAAAAAAACTGGGAATGAAATGGATTACGGAAACGGAAGAGAATCGGTACAGATTAAACTCGAAATTAATTTGATTTCCAGAGTGGAAGTCCCTGGCCTTGAGTTAAATGCCAACTCAAGACTGATTACTTAGAATATCCAGGAATTCCCGGAAGATACCATTTACAATGAAATTCAAACTCTCCTGCTCAGGCAGTTCACTGCCCAGGTATTGATCCGGATTCCGAAGGATGCTTGACTCTGTACGCTCGACAAAAGCCCTCCAATCTTCATAGGACAATCTGTTCTTTTTGTCGATCAACATAGCCTTGATGGGATCCAACGTTGCGTTGAATTGCTCCTTGTACAGGACAATCTCAGGATTCATCTATTCGTCCGGTAAACATTCAATTAAACTTTTCGACCTTCAACCTCCATTGATACGATACGGTGTCATAAACGGAAATCTCATTCGGCCACTGAACATACATTTTCATCTTCAAATACGGCTCCACCGTACCCTTTACCATCTCATCAAAGAGGAACCCGCCGCGCTTTTTAACCTCCTCTTCCGTCAGAAGGGGCGTAACAAATACCTCGCGAAAGTCGGTGAGCCGGTAAGATTGATTCATCTTGAAATGCCCCCCTACGCCTCGCTTTTCGTCTACTTTGGGGCCCGGACGAATGACATGAAAGTAATGCGTTCCATCTTCCGAGACGAAGTATTTATCGATGGAAAAACGGGGAGTCTGTAACAAATAGTAACTCCGGTGCTCGGGCTTAAATCGATCGTTCATGGAGGTGTAAGGGGGTGCCGTAAAAATATAAGCAACGATACTGGTTAGCACAGAGTCTTGTTCCGGGACACCATAGTAGTTCACTACATCATACTTATCCCTGGTAGAACACCCCGCGAAAAGGAGAACGGCGACAACGACGGTGAAAGACCATTTCATGATTCAAAATTTGGAAGAAGTAAACGTATAAAAAAATCGGAGCCCGACAACAGGCTCCGATTTTTAAACAATTGAACAAACCTGATTCTTATTTTGTGTAATCGGTAATTTGAGGATTCCAATTAACCCATCCGCCCGTGGTCCAGTCGGTATCACCGAAAGCCCCGATATAACTTACTGAGGCGAATCCGGTATAGCCGGTAAAATCTGCACCAGTCAATAAAATAGAACCTGCTCCGGGGAGTAATACGGGAGTCGTGGTCGGACTGAAAATAGAGGCGTCCAACTTAATGGCAGTGTCATTCCACTTTGCCATGACCGTGTTGGTTGTTATGAACCAGGGAAGGGGATTTACCCCATTGATGGTTGCTGGAGTACCCAGCGAAAAGGCGCCATTGCTAAATGACCCTACGCCACCGGCAACGATCAACCCACGGGGAGGGGCAACATGGTTATAGTCACCCAGCGTGGAAGAACCTGCTGCCTGTGGAACGGAGAAGGGCAGACCTGTTATATTGTTGCTTCGTTCATCTAGGGTAGTGGCAGTACCAAATCCATTTCCTCCCCATTTTTCAACACCTGCCAGAACATTCTTTCTGAACACAAGTTCGCCGGCCGCTGCATTGGCAATAGTTCCCGGGGAGCCCGCTGCATTATCAATATAAATTCCATTGGGGTATGCCGTAACAAAAGAGTTAATAAGGTCCTGTTTTGCATTTCTCCTGATCTGCGCACCGTTTTGGAACTGAACGTTAAGCGGTGTTGCGTACGTAGCTTTCCCACCGATGATAGTCATATTTGAAAACGTCGCATTGGTGATGGGCAGGTTGGACGAGCCGAGCGCATCGTTGTCGCACTCGAAGCCATTCGATCCCGACTGATCGGCGATGTTTGGATCACGGATGCCAAGACTAAATTGCACTTGGCCGCTAAAACCATTGTCTGTGTCAAAGTCGTCGTCCAGCCCCTTGAAGGCAATCAGGTTTTTGCAATTCACCTTTCCACCAAACCACTCAAACGAATCGTCATTGGAAAAAGCTGCCTGAACGTGGTCAATGGTCGTCCCGGTGCCAATGCTTCCAAAAGTTAAACCGTTGATCTCCTGGTTAGGTTGGATAGGATATCCGGCAAATTCAATGCGGACATACTGAAGTGTTCCGGAATTATCCGTATCATCTGAATTGGCGCCATTGCCGTGAAATGCACCGTAGGCGCCTTCCAGTTCTTCGATCCCATCGGTGCCGGTTGATGCCGATCCCTTGGTATTATTCGTTGCCTTACCACAAAGCACAACACCACCCCAGTCACCTGAAGTACGGGAGCCGGGCGCCTTTTCGGAAGTAAATACAATTGGCTTAGCTGCAGTCCCGATAGCAATGAGCTTGCTTCCGCGCTGAATAATGAGAGTACCTCCGGGAGCACCGGTTTTACCATAAATAACAGTTCCGGCATCAATAGTAAGAGTTGCCGTTGCTGAAATAACAGGAGCAACACCCGGTCCGGTGTGTGTATCGGTACCGATCCGGACAAAACCATTCAAGCGGTAAATTTTGTCTGCAGTCCAATGCGTATCTACTGTAATATTTCCTGCCGGCACATCTACAATTTCCTTATTGGGTACAGCTGACACGGTAACCAAAAATGTGGCTAATGCTGAAAGCTGACCTTTCTTATCGGAAGCCTGAAAGGTGATCAAATACGTCCCGCCGATGGGGGCTGCTGAAGGGATCGTGTAGCTGACAACAACATCCTGATCAACGTTTCCATCAAGGGTTACATCAGGAACAGATGAATCGGTAGTGCCATTTACAAGGATGGCTAACGTTTTACCTCCTTCCGGCGCATTAATGCTCACCGTGGTTGAAACTATGTTTCCAGCCAAATTCGACGTTTCTGCTGCAGAGACTGAAATCGATGGCGCAGGTTTGTTAAGGGTTTCCTTCTTGCAAGAAGATAGGGAAAGCATGACCGCGGCAGCAACGACGGTTGTTCCTGTCAATACATTCCTAAGGAATAGGGTTGATTTCATTGTTTTAAAAATTAGTGGTTTACGGACTTCGTGGCAGCAAACCTATCGCTTCGGCGTTATCCCAATGTTAACTTAAACCCAACGTTACTTTACGAATGTTTACGGTGTGTTAAGAAATAAAAAAGCCCGGTGAACGGGCTTGAAAGGCATCTAATTAATTTCTACAGGCGCACGGAAAACCCGATTGAAAACACCTGACCGGGTTTAAATTTCTGGATAACCTGGTCGGTTTTGGGATCCAGTTTTTTGTCGCCGTTCCCATCCTGCAAAAGCAACCACGGTTGATTGAAAATGTCTGAAACGCCCCCCTTCACTTGAAAGCGACCGACTCGTTTTGAGAACGTAAGGTCGACGACATGCCGTGGCATAAGGTATACGTCATGATAAAAATCGGTCCCCACCAGAAATACGCTCTTGCCGACAACATTATACAGTAGATTCACTTGCCAACCGGATGGATCCGAATTATAAAAAATTCCTGTGTTGATTACATAGGGAGCTTGTCCCTGCAGGGGTCTCGCCGTAGAACGACCGGTGGCATAAGCGGATGCAATGTTTACCGTGCTTTTTGTAACGGCGGAATTGAAAAGTACATTGATATTATTCAACAACCGTGAACCGGTGAGTCCCGACAATGATTTCTTAATTTCTACTTCCAATCCGTAGAGCGTCGCGGATTGGGAGTTGGCATACGTTACCAGCTTATTCCCGCTGACATCAACGTACGCTTCAATAGGATCCGTAAACTGTTTATAAAATCCACCAAACGTGATCAGTTCAGTTTTGCCTGGATAGAATTCCCAGCGCAAATCCAGGTTTTGTATTTTCGCAGTCTTGAGCGCCGGGTTTCCGTAATAGACAAAATTGAAATTGAAATCATAGAAAGCAAACGGGGCCAACTCACGAAATTCAGGCCGGTTGAGTGTCTGTCCATACGCAGCTCGTATCAGCATTTTTTCAGTAAAATTATAACTCACATTGGCCGATGGGAGCAACCGGTTCACCTGATTGTGAACATGGACAGGGGCTTCGTCGGCGGGCTTGAAGTCATCATAGCTGTTAAGTTGCTGCAGATTATTCTCCAGGCGTGCCCCGGCATCCAATTTTATTTTCCCGCCTATCGGAAGGGACGTCATGAGGTAGTAGGCCAGGAGGTTGTTGGAGGCGGAGTAGCTATCCCTGAGGTAGGTGATTTCACCCAGTTGTATACCGGTGGTCTTGTTAATGTTCTGTGGCTGGAAGAGATCCCCAATGGGAAGGTAACTCAGGTTTTGATCAAATGAAGCGGTCGATTGCGTGTATCCAATGTTCCGGGCGTTAAATGACCTGGACTTATTTTCAAAAAAGACGCCGGCCTTTAGTTCAGGGCTTCTCAACGGGTTATCACTGAAACCGAAGCGCTGCTTTACGGATAGCCCCCCTGAATAAGCGCGCTCGTTAAGCTTTGCATAAAATCTTCCGAGCGCCGTAGGCGTAACGGTGTTCGGAACATTGATTTGTGCTGTCCCGTTTCCCAGGTCGAGGGATTGATAACGTTTGTAATCCGGTTGATCGCGATTGGAGGAGTTGTAGCCCGCGACCCACTCGACGCTGGTACGCTTTCGAAAAAGGTCATGGGTTCCCATAAGTTGTCCCGAATAAATTCCACGGTAGACTTTATCGAACGATCCATTCTTTTGTCCACCGGTCGGTGTATTTACTGTTCCACTTCGATCCACGTATTGATCAGTGCTGCTTTGATTATAGAGATTCTTGAATTCGATGGTATTGCCCGGATTAAACCGGAAAGCCCAATTAAAAAGAAAACCGGTTCGGATAAACTGATTATACTGTTTGTCCTGAAACCCGGCAAGCGTTTCCGGACTGTTGTTCGTATCGGTATAGTCTCCCCGTTGAACGGCATACGTGGCAAATGAATTGGAATACGTCAGGGCACTGATGTTCCCGATCTGGACTTTCCCAACATTGAACTTTCGATTAAAAGTCACCGCAAATCGCTGATCAGGGATGGCCATCCCTTTTACGGGAGTCCAAAGATTTTTTAAAGACTTCCCGGCATTCACTAATACATCGCCATGAACTTTTGATGCGTTTGCCGGAAAATAAGCAGGCAAGTCATAAAACCCGGTATTAAACCCGGTCAGTTGCCCGTTGCCGGTTTGCTGATGATAAGAATCTTTGAACGTCGTGCCGGCGCGTACTTGAGTGCTGTATTCTACTACGATACCGTTTTCTTCCGGAATGCTTTTTGTAAAAACTTTTACCACTCCCCCCGCAAAATCACCGGGGTTGTCCGCTGAAGGACTTTTAAAAACCAACATCCGCTCAAGCTGATTACTGGGCAGCGTTGCGAATGAAAACGACCGGACATCTGTCTCTACACTGGGAGCATAAACATTATGCAACATGACAGGATTGTAGCGTTCGGAAAGACCGCGAATCTGAACGAACTGATTATCCTTAATGGTGATCCCGGGAACTCTTCGTAAGACCTGGGCAGCATCTCTGTCTAACGTCTTACTGATCTGTTCCGACGTAATACCCACTACCACCAATTTCATTTCCTTGATTGACCGAAGCAATTCAAAATCCGTGTCATAGGCCCTGCCGCTGGTAACCACTACTTCCTGGAGCTCGGATACGTCTTCTGACAAGGGTACATCCACGCTAACTCGCTTGGCATCTTCCACTACCAGGTTGGGGATCAGGTGTGTTTTGTACGTCATCGACGTCACTTGAAGCGTGTAGGTCCCTGCGGCCACTTTCGAAATCAGAAATCTGCCCTCTATGTCTGTTGCTCCACCGATCGTTGTTCCCTGTATAACAACGTTAGCCCCGATAACAGGCTCCTTTGTTTTAGCATCCGTAATAACACCGGTGACGGATCCCTGACCAAATGAGGCTATTGAAATGAAGCTTAATAGGAGAAGAGCGGAGGCTCGCAGCATAGGTAATGGTTTGCTGCAAAGGTCGTCTTGCCATATTACCCAGGGTGGTCGGCAGTATTACGAAATTGTTAAGGAGAAGGCGGCCTCCTATCCCAAAATTGGACTTCCTGGCGCGCCATCCGGATCGATTTTCTGCAATCCAAATAAGATGAATCACTTGGAGATCAAATCAGAATAACATTTGGATAATTTTCAAGTAATGAATGTAAAGTTCGGATAACACGACAAGGGTCATTACTTATTAATCGGGACCCGGTTAAGGATAGCCGTAATGATATCAGAGGTCTTGATATTATCGGCTTCCGCTTCGTAGTTTAACAAAATACGATGGTTCATCACGTCGAGCGCAACTTCCTTAATGTCCTCCGGTAACACATAGTCGCGACCTTCAAAGTAGGCCATCGCTTTGGCTGCCAGATTGAGATTGATACTCGCGCGCGGAGAGGCGCCGAATTGAATGTATTGCGACTCGTGGTCCAGCTTGTACTCCTTGGGCCGGCGTGTAGCCGATACCAATTCGATAATGTATTTCTCCAGTGATTCCGACATCTTCACTTTATTCACCTCTTCGCGAATAGCAAAAATATCTTCCTTGGTAAGGATGGTGTTCACCTGGTAGTCGAACTTCATGTTGGAAATCCTGCGCATGATCTCCAGCTCCTGGTCTTTCGTGGGATAGTTGACAAATACTTTCATCATGAAGCGGTCGACCTGTGCTTCGGGCAACGGATAGGTTCCCTCCTGGTCTACCGGATTTTGCGTCGCCATCACCAGAAACGGCCGGTCCAGCTTAAAGGTTGTTTCACCTATCGTCACCTGCTTTTCCTGCATGGATTCCAGCAACGCCGATTGCACTTTTGCCGGCGACCGGTTGATTTCGTCGGCAAGAATAATGTTGGCAAAAATGGGACCCTTCTTGACCTCGAATTTTCCTTCCTTTTGGTTATAAATCATCGTACCGATCAAGTCCGCAGGAAGCAAGTCCGGCGTAAACTGGATGCGCTGAAAATCCAGGTGAAGGACCTGGGCAAGTGTGCTAATTGTAAGAGTTTTGGCCAGTCCGGGCACACCTTCCAGCAAAACGTGACCATTGGTGAACAAGCCCACCAGCAACCGGTTCACCATATATTCCTGCCCCACCACCACTTTGGCTACCTCGGCAAAGACCGAATTGATCTTCTTTTTGTGCTCCTGGTGCAATTCTGTTATACCTGTGAATGCCATAGTCTCTTTTTAATTCAATTTAACCGCAATATTAAGAATAGGTTTATACATTTTGATGAAAGGCGCCGAAAATGGGGTTAAAACCTCTTTAATCCCCTTCAAAAAACAACCACATCTGCCCCGCGCGGGTTGAGTAGATAAGAGTTCACCAGGTTCTGAACTACACGGTTGTCTTTGCTTGGCTTGATATAATTTTTGGCGGCTTCCAGGTCGGCAATACCTTCTTGCTTGTTGAAAAATCCAAAACCCAAATAACTTCCTTTCTCTACCAGCACGAGCGAGTTTTCATCTGCCCTTCTTCCCTGCCCGATAATCGCCACGGAATTCCCCGATTCAAAAAACGAATCCACCGCGTTTTGCACTTTTTTATTGTATTGCTTTACCGACTCCACTCCCATGCACGCCCCTTTGCACGTGCCGGATTGATGAGCAAAACATAGTCCCTTGGCCAATTGCAATCCGCTGAGTTTCGGGCATAAATCATGCTCTTTCACTTTCTCCCACATGAAGTTCCAGGCATCGCCTTTGGAACTAAA
>Ga0193722_1000342_pt1 | contig 10216 bp, 7 predicted proteins | sample H2m1metaG_FD_143044 | JGI IMG/M metagenome (GOLD analysis project Ga0193722, IMG submission 143044) | Soil microbial communities from a riparian zone of the East river system, Colorado, United States - H2m1 | ecosystem: Environmental > Terrestrial > Soil > Riparian zone | place: USA: East River...
CGCCAGCAAAGTAATCGCGCGGCGGACCGCTGCACGCGGCGTTTTTGACGCCCGAACAACAATGCACACAGTTTGGACATGTGGCATCATGAGGAGAGTGTCACTGACCGCAAGGATCGGTGCGCTGTCGATCACGACGCGATCAAACACGGTTGCAGCCTTGGCAATCAGCTGGCCGAAGAACGGGCCGGCAAGAATCTCAGCGGGATTAGGCGCCCGTCGTCCACCTGCGAGGACAAACAGCTGGCCTCCGGTCGCGGCGAGAATGTTTCCCGTGACCTCAACGCTCTCATCGACGAGCTGGATTTCTCCGGCCGGAATCTGACGCGCTGCCGAGGCGATCTCCGCTTCACCCACCAGGCAATCCGTCACTCCCGGCGCGCTGTCTTCATCGGAATTATTTCGCACATTCGGCAAGCGGAAAATCTTGTGCACGTTTGGCCGGCGGAGGTCGCCGTCGATCAGCAGCACGCGATAACCCTGTTGGGCCAGTGCAAGCGAATAATTGGCGCTTGTGAAACTTTTCCCTTCGTTGGGCACAGCGCTGGTGAAAAGGGAAACTTTTCGCTCGGCTTCCGGCCCCAGAAGAGAAAGTGCGGCGCGCAAATTGCGGAATGCTTCCGCCGCCGGACTTTCAGGAGTTTCCACCACGACGCGATAGTTCGAACTTCTGAAAGCTTTGCTTCGTCGTTTCAGTCGGCTAACGGGTCCTTCATCAGTGGTATCGGGAACAGCTGCGAAAACAGGCAGACCGAGCGTGCTTTCTGCCTGGTCTACAGTTTTAATGGAACGATCCAGCGCATCGACTCCAAAAACGAGAGCCAAACCGACAGCGAGGCCACCAAGCAGGCCCATAAGAATCGTTTTGGTGGGCCGAGGACTAACAGGAAAGCTCGGAAGCGGGGAATGCTCAATCACGCTAACCGCATTCGCCTTGACGTCTTTTGCCAGGTTCGTGTCTTTTATCTGGCGAAGGACGCTTTCGTACAACGCACGATCGGTTTCGGCTTGCCGGGCCAATTCCTGGTAGCCGATCGCGGTGCGGTTGAGATTGACCGCGACGCCCTGCTGGGCTTGCAAAGCTTGTTGCAAGCTGGCCTGTGTCGTTTTGTTTTGTTCGAGCGTATTGTGCAGAATCGGACGTTGCGCCAAGACCGCTTGACGAAGCTTGTCCTTCGCCTCGGCCAACGAGGCCTTGGCGGCCATCATTCTGGGGTGCTTGTCCTTGTATCTTAAGGCGAGGGTGGTGATGTTCGCTTCGATCTGAATAATTTTGCCCCGCGCTTCAACCACCATGGGGGCGGCGGAGATACTCGAAATCGCGAGCAACGCGTCGATATTGTTGCCAATCTGATCCACTTGCTGGAGCTGGCCTTCGAGGCGAATCTGATCGGTTCTCGCTGCAGCCAATTTGGTGTTTATATCTTGCAGGTTGTCCTCCACCAAGCCCCCCTTTGCTCCGCCAGCCCCCTGTGAGCCCGTCGCGGCTGTGCCGCCGCCGAGTTGGAGAGCATCTGGATTCTGCGCCTTGTATTCGTTGGCGGCCGCCTCAGTTTTTTGGAGGTTCCTCTTCAATCGCTCTTCCTCTTCCAACAAATAACGCAATGCGTCCTCGCTTGACGACGCGCGGCGCTCGATTGAGTTGCGGATGTACTCTCGACCGACGGCTTCGGCGAGGCGCTGTGCCATGGCTGGATCGCCGTGCGTGACGTACAAATCGATCAAGCGCGTGCCGCGGCGGATCACCGGATGCACCATACCGGCCATTGCTCGACCCAACGCTTCTTCGAGCGGCGTAAACGTCGTGACGCCACTGGCGTTCGGCGTCTTACTGGCACCCTGCGACGGCTCCGTGCGTTCGGTCGTGCTGGAACTGTTATTGGCGACGACACTCTGGCCCAGAAGAGCGCGTCCACCGTCCTGCGCCAAACCTTCGGACCGTACAACCCGCGCAAGAAGTGTTTGGTTAGTGAGATTCTGTTCGATCGTTCGCAGCGCTTCCTGGCTGGCCAGAAACATCGAGCGCATCCGCGTCGTGGAATCGTTTGTTGGGACGAAACTCGGCTCCTGAAATTCCACTTCCAAAACCGTGTGGGCTTGGTAAAGCTTCGGCGTCCGCGCGAGGTTACCCAACGCAAGGAAAAGGCCGGCCAGAACGCAAATCGCTACGATCCAGATGCGTTCGAGGAAAGAGTGCCAATAGCGCCGAAAATCGAACATCTGCAGTCCATCGGCGTACTCCCCTGTCAAAGGCATGCCTGGTTTGTCGGAATTGGGCGCAACGGTCGCTCCCCTCAGAGATTGGGCAGGGTCAATCACGGCAGAAGATTGGCTGGAACCTTACACCAAGAAGTGCGTTCGCAAAGGCGAAGGCGGAAGAATTTCGGCTAAAAGATACTTTCGCCGACGGTGATGGTATCACCCGGCTCGACAAGAAAACCTCCGCCCTTTCCCTTGGCTAAGCGCTTCGCATTCACCTTCAAAATCTGATCGCCGTTCGCGTTATGTCGCCGCACGGTTATTCGTTCCGGCGCGGCGATGGCGGTATATCCCCCAGCCATGGCGATCGCCTCCAGTAGATCGATACCGCCGGGACTACTCTCAGGCATGTCGATGATGCCGGGGTGACCTACCTGGCCCAAAATCACAAAGTGCCGTTTTGCGTAGCTGAGAAGCGTGACGTTGATCTTCGGTTTGACCAGATAATCGCGGCCGTACAGCTCTGTGAGTTTTGAAGCCGCCTGCGTCGTAGTCAGCCCTGCCAAATGGATCGACCCCAGCAATGGCACGTTCAAGTTGCCCTCGGGGTTCAACCGTCCGTTTGCGCGCAGATCGTCTTCACCAAAAACGTCGACCGCCACCTGGTCGTTAGGACCCAAAATGTAACCCGTCGGCACGCTCACTCCTCCGATTGGCGCGGGTGCCGAAGCAGCCGCTGGCGATGCCGCGGTGCCCGGTGCGATTTGGGCTAATAGGAACTCAGGAAGCAACGACAGCGCGAGCGCAATCGCCAACGATCCCTTTGTCCCAGCTCGCAAACGATTCAAACCCCGTTTAGAACCTGACTGTCGCCCGAACGCCGACCTGATTATCCTCCCAACTGAAGAAATCTTCGTTGCTGCTGTCCTCGCGGTGCAGGTAATATACCCCGGCGCTCAGCCACCTGGTAATTCCCACATCAACCGACGGTTCGATAAACCAGTAATCATCATCCCGTGTGGCATTGACGTCTCGGTCAGTGGCGAAGTAATTCGAGTGTTCATAGCCGGCGCCCAAGCCGAAATAAAAGCGGTGAAATAAACGCTGCTGAAACCGGGCCGCAACATATGTGGCCCCGAAATCCTGGTTAGTAACGTATCCGGAAGGGTAAATCCTTCGGCCGGCCGTCAGCGAGATATTGGTTCCGCTGAAGGGATGATAGGCTACCCCGACTTCAAACACCGGTGAGTCGTACGTATCGCGGTTGCCGTCGAACTGGCGGAACTCAACGCCTCCCGAAGCATACAGGTTTAATTTGGCTGTCACCTCGTAACTGAGGCGCAAGTTTATCTGCTCGAAAGTCTGGTCAGTACTTGGATCATCCACCCAAGTGTACCCGAAGGTGCCGCCAATACCCACCGTTAGCTTTGGCCGCAATTGGTAGTTAAGGTAAAGCCCGCCAGAAACAGTGTAATCACTAATGTTACCGGGATAGGCGTAGGACGGGGAATCAAATTCGGCCGACAGAGACATTTTTCCGGTCAGTTGGTAAGTTGCCCTCGCGCGCGTGTAGAAGATGTTGACCCGCGTAGGCCCGCTTGCGTCGGTGTTTGCCCACAGGCCTGTCGTATCGTAGAAGCTGTTGAGATTGGCCGATTCGAGTATCGCTATGTCTTCGGAGAGGCTCAACGTCCATCGGCCAGAGCTATATCCCCCCTCAAGGTGAAGATACTGGTTAAATGCGTCTTGATCCGAGTGATCGACGAATAGAATAGCGCTCGGCATGTAGTCCAATCGCAGATAGCTTCTGCTGCGCCCCGCGATGTCGCCCCATCCAATGGTGACCACCGGCTCAATCGCGAAATAGTAATCCGAGACTTTGTTCGTGTGACTGATAAAGATGTTGTCATCCCACACACCTCGCACAGTTAAACTCAGTTGGTAGTGAAAGCGACGCGATTCACCCGAATCAACCGTTTCGCCGGCTGGGAATACGTTGTAGGACCCCCCGTAAGGACCTGTTGCCACCGGCGCCGGAACAACGGTTGTTGACGCAGTAGTATACTTCGTTGAAGGCGACCACGGGTCGGGCGACGACGGAAACGCCTGCTCGGACGAAGGCAACGGTTCAGACGAAGCGGGTAAGGGTTCGGCTGGCGTAGGAGGCAACGGCTCTGGTACAGAAGTCACCGGTTCTGACGCGGGAGGCAGCGGCGCCGCTTGCGTCGACGGCGCGGCTTCACTCGAGGGAAGCGTTGGCTCAGACCAGGGCGGCAGAGCCACCTCTTCAACGGACTCCTGTGCTTGCGTTCCAAGAATGACTGCGAAGAACATTGCTGCGACTAGCACCGACGTTCTTCCCACAATCAGCTGGGCGAAGCGGCGAATGTACAGGGCATAACCGGGGCGCATGGCGGCGAGGTTAGATTGGCGCCATATAGCCGTCAATCAAAAAATCTTGGTAAAGATCGGGAATTTTTGGAGAGGCTTCGATTCCGGGGGCGCCACCGGACATTCTGAAAGACAGGCGAGTTTAGAGGAGAGATTTGCCTTGCGGTTGTTCGCATAAGACGTTCTACATCCGATCAACAGGAATTGAACGACATGTTAGAGCGCGAAAAGACCCTTACAATCAACGAAATTTATCACTCTATCCAAGGCGAGAGCACCTGGGCCGGTCGGCCGTGCGTTTTCGTGCGCCTAACATTCTGCGACCTGCGGTGCAACTATTGCGATACGGATTACGCCTTTTACGAGGGGAACAAGCGAAGCTCGGCGGAAATTCTGGACACGGTCGCGACGTATCGGTGCCGCTTGGTCGAAATTACCGGCGGCGAACCATTGTTGCAGAAGAACGTGATGCTGCTGATGTCGATGCTGTGTGACTCAGGTTACACGGTGCTGCTCGAAACCGGCGGTGCGCATGACATATCGAAAGTCGATCCTCGCGTGCACCGTATCATGGATCTAAAGACCCCGGGGAGCGGCGAAGTGGAGAAGAATCTTTGGTCGAACATTGACCACCTGAATGCTGGCGATGAAGTGAAATTCGTCATGGGCTCGCGCGAAGATTACGAGTGGTCGCGCGATAAAATTCAGCGCTACGATCTTCCCTCCCGGTGTCGCGCCGTGCTCTGCTCCCCAATTTTCGGCAGGATCGACCCGCGCCAAATCGTGGAATGGATTCTCGCAGACAAACTGAACGTCCGTTTCCAACTGCAGATGCACAAATTCATCTGGAGACCAACTCAGCGCGGCGTCTGATTATGCGCGCGCGGTTAACGAAAGATTTCACATTTGAAGCAGCGCAGACTTTGCCCAGAGCGCCGGAGGGCCACAAATGCCGCCGGGTGCACGGACACAGTTTCAAGGTGGAAGTTTCTGTCGAGGGCGATGTCGATCCGGCGATCGGCTGGATTTATGATCACGCGAACATCAGCGCGGCAATGAAGCCGCTTCTAAAAATCCTGGACCATACGTATCTGAACGAAATCAAAGGATTGGAGAATCCGACGATCGAAAACATGGCAGAATGGTTTTGGAAAAAATTAGAACCTCAATGTCCCGGCCTCTGCGAAATAGTGGTGCACGAAACACCCACTGCGCGCTGCATCTATCGAGGTCAATAAGGAGCAACGACTATAACGCCATGGCTCCTGGTCCAATCTACACCTCAATCGCGTAGCGTTTCAGCTTGTTGTAAAGGGTGGGTCGCTGAATCCCGAGCAGTTCGGCTGCTTTTTTCTTGTTCCCGCGGCATTCGGCGAGCGCCTGGAGAATTGCGTTCCGCTCCAAGTCATCGAGGGTTTGCACGCCCTTGCGCGGCAATCCGCCGATTTCGGCTTGCTGCAACGCCGGAGGCAATTGTATTTCTGCCGGCAGTTCTTTAACGCTGATTACGCCCTCCCGCGCCAGCACCACCGCGTATTCGATGGCGTTTTGCAGTTCGCGAACATTTCCCGGCCATGAATAATCGAGCAACTTCTGGAATGCATCCGGTGAAATGTCCGGCTCCGGCTTGCCGAGTTGTTGAGAAAATTGCCTAACGAATTGGGCGATCAACGGCGGGATGTCCTCTCTTCGTTTCCGCAACGGTGGCACTTCAATCTGGAAAGTGTTTAAACGGTAGTACAAGTCGGAGCGCAGCCGGTTCTCGGCGAGCGCCTCGGGAATGGACCTGTTAGTCGCAGCGATCGCGCGAAAATTCGCTTTCATTGTCTGCGTGCTGCCAAGCGGCCGATACTCGCGCTCTTGCAGCACGCGCAAGAACCGCGTCTGCAAATCAGCCGGCATGTCGGATATTTCGTCAAGGAATAGCGTGCCGCCGTCTGCTGCGGCGATCATTCCCGGAAAATCGTGCATCGCTCCGGTAAACGCGCCTTTGACGTAACCAAAAAGTTCTCCCTCGATCATTGTTTGCGGGAACGCAGCGCAATTAAGCTTCACCATCGCTTGTTCAGCGCGCCGGCTGCGGGCGTGAATAGTGTTGGCAATCACTTCCTTGCCCACGCCGCTTTCGCCTGCAATGAGAACGTTCGCATCCGAGGGCGCCATCGCCCCGATCAGTTCCTCAATCTCCTGCATTGGTTTGCTCTTAAAAATTGGGGCAGGTCGCGCTTCCGCAATCTCGAGCCGCTTTTCCAATTGTTCCGTCTTCTCCCGTAGTGTTTCCGCTTCTCGCAGTAGAAACTGTTTCTCCAATGCCTTTTCCACGAGGCTCAGAAGTTCCTCCGGCGCGTAAGGCTTGCTGATAAAATGGTAAGCGCCGCGTTTGATCGACTCGATGGCGTTATGCAGCGAGTCGTGCGCCGTCAGAATAATCACCTGGGCTTTGGGCAACTCCGTCTTGATCCGATCGAGCATTTCCAACCCGTGGGCATCCGGCAGTTGCAGGTCTAGCAAGACGAGCGATGGCGAATTTGATTTCAGCAACTTCAGGCCCTGCGACGCTGTGGCCGCGGCATCTACGTGATAACCATGGCGTTTGAGTAAGGCGTCCAGCGTCATCAACACCGGCCGCTCGTCGTCGATGATCAGGACGCGATGGTTCTCCGTTTTCATTCCTTTGCGCTGCTGGTACTACGCACGTGCATCTGGCTGCAGTTGCTTAAACTGCGAAAACGCCATGAGGTTCAACCATGTTCGGATTGCCGGCTCGACATCGGGAGTGCCATTGTCGAAACGAGCGTCGCTGCCTTGGGGTCGTATTGAGCCTGCAACTCTCCGCCGTGCGCTTCTATAATAGCGCGGATGCGGTTCAGACCAAGGCCATAATGTCTCTGTCGGATGTTGCGGAACGGTTCCCGTCCCCAATTTTGCGTATCCAAAGAGAAAACCGCTTTTGGTTCGTGGAGGCTGAACAGGAACCGCCCTTCGCTAATTCTGGCTCTTGCAACCAATGCGCCGCTGCCGCGATCGTGCTGGAAAGCGTTGGCAAAAAGCTCCACAAATACTTCCTGGAACAGCTGCGGATCAATATTCAGTATCCCGTCCTGAAGTTGCACGTCCCATGTGATTTCTTGGTTTTCTTTTGAAAAATTGCGCTCGATCTGCGTGCGCATGTCGGTCAAAAATTCACCGGCCGGATAGGTAATCACGGTCGGTGTAACCTCACCAACGGCTCTGGAGAGCAGTTGCAACGTCGAATTCATGTTAGAGACGACTTCACGCAGACGCTTAATTTCACTTGTCAGTTCCTGATCCTGCGTCAGCTCACCGATGTAAGCCGATCGCAGCTCGATCGCGTTCAAATCATTGCGCAAATCGTGAGTGAGTTGTCGGACAAAACGAACCGTGTCGCTCCACGATACGGTCACAGAGTCGGTTGAAGTTTCCGAAGATTTGTCCGCCATAACTTCACGATTACGCCAATTCTACGAGAGAAAACCGATCGTCCGCAGCTTCGTCGCCGGCCGCGACCTTGATCCGTGCATCGTTGCTCGCCAGATGCCGCAACAAGTGAAAAACGTCTTCGGGGTCTGCGTCGAGTGACCGCGCGATTTCTTCTGCAGTTTTCTCTTCATCGGAAAGCTCCTCGCGCACTCGCTTCTGGAGCTGCAACAGTTTGCTCGCCGCTTTCTTGCCTGCTTCGACGCCGGGCTGATCGTACGCGTTGATATTAACCAGCGAACCGTAAAAGCCGACCGACCGTTCATACAGCGCGATCAGCGCTCCGATGTAAAACGCGTTCACCTCGGGAATGCTCATGGTAATTGATTCCCGTCCCTTCTCGTACAACGCGCTGCGGGTCCCGCGCAGAAATCCCTCGAGATAATCGCCGCTCGTAATGCCATCCTCGACTTCAAACCGCGCGCCGCGACGATCGTTGCGCACTTCCACAAATGTCACAAAAAAATTCAGGACGCCGTCGCGCAGTTGTTGAACGTAGGAATGTTGGTCCGTTGAGCCTTTATTCCCGTATACGGCAATGCCCTGATGCACAATTTCGCCCGCCAGATTCTTTTCTTTGCCTAACGATTCCATCACGAGTTGCTGGAGGTATTTGGTGAACAGTGCCAGCCGATCTTTGTAGGGAAGAACGACCATGTCTTTCCCGCCTTTTCCGTTGCCGGCGTAATGCCACATGAGGGCGAGAAGCATGGCGGCATTTTGCGCGACGTCGGGTACGCGGGTGCGTTCGTCCATGGCCGAGGCCCCCGCGAGGAAGGCATCGATATCAAAGCCTTGCAGCGCCATCGGCAGTAGCCCGACCGCGCTCATTACCGACGTGCGCCCGCCAATCCAATCAGGCATTGGGAAACGCGCCAGCCATCCATGCGCTTCGGCAAGTTTGTCCAACTCGCTTCCAACGCCCGTCACAGCGACAGCGTGCCTGGCGAACTGAAGTCCCTTCGCGGCAAACTTCGCTTCCGCCTCGAGCATTCCGTTCCGTGTCTCTTTTGTCCCGCCGGATTTTGAGACAACGACGACGAGCGTTTGTGGGAGTCCTTCTCGTATCCTGTCAAACACGCGATCGAAACCTTCAGGGTCAGTGTCGTCGAAGAAAAAGATGTCCATTGGATCGTCTGGCGAGCCGAGCGCAGCTGACACGAATTGCGGCCCCAGCGCGGAGCCGCCAATTCCAATGTGAAGCACGTGCTCGAAGCGCTTTCCGTTTTCCGCGGCGATTTTTCCGGCGTGAACATCTTGTGCGAATGCTTTGATGCGGCGAATCGCGTCTTCGATTTCCGCCCGGATTTCCGGTGTCGGCCCCAGCGCAGGATTCCTCAGCCAGTAATGACCAACCATTCGGTTCTCTGTGGGATTAGCGATTGCTCCTGCCTCCAATTCCCGCATCGCTGCAAACGCATGCTCGATTTGCGGCCCCATTGTCTCAAACAAGTCGTCCGGAAATTTCATCCGGCTGATGTCGAGAGAGAAACCTAGATCACGATATTCCAGGAAATATCGTTGAAATCGCTGCCAGAGTGATGAAGCGGCCATGCTGTGAGAATACCGAAGTGAAATTCGATTGCGGCGTCAAGTCGCGACAATAACTTCGTATTCCATCGTGAGTGCCGCCACCAGGAAAGAAATGCCGCATTTGTTTGCGGGCATTATCGCGCTCGGGCTCGCGGCAATCATTTTCTTCGCTGCTGAGCGGGTCCTGATTCACCTCGAACACGCCACCATTGTTTCCACGGCGCCCGAAAGATTCGTTCTCAAAAACCAGGGACTGGCGTTTCAACGTGCCGCCGCGCATTCGCCGAACGTATTGATGCTTTATGGCAGTTCGGAATTATTGGTGCCCGCGGCACCGGAGCGAGGGAGCATTTTCTTCCGCACTGCGCCAACAGGTTTCCAGCTTTCGCCGGTTGGCGGCGGCGGTGCGAATCCGTTGACCATGTTGCAAAGAGTCGGCGCACTCGGCTCAGCTTTGCGCGGCAAAAGGGTGGCCTTCTCGCTTTCGCCCGCCTGGTTTTGCAACGCAAGCCCCGGTACCCAGGGCTACAAAGGGCATTTTTCGCCCATGGCGGCGACCGAGATGGTGTTTGGCACTGCGCTGGATTTTGAACTG
>Ga0193722_1000343_pt1 | contig 10199 bp, 8 predicted proteins | sample H2m1metaG_FD_143044 | JGI IMG/M metagenome (GOLD analysis project Ga0193722, IMG submission 143044) | Soil microbial communities from a riparian zone of the East river system, Colorado, United States - H2m1 | ecosystem: Environmental > Terrestrial > Soil > Riparian zone | place: USA: East River...
CTGCTCCCCAGGCGACTTCAAGTTGACCTTCGACTATCACGTGGTCTTCCGCGCGACAGCAAAAATTGACCTCCGCAGCGTGCTCATTTCTCAGGGAGAGAGAAATCATGAATGCCTGTTCGGGCTGGAGTGGTGCAAGGAACTTTACCATTCGTATGCCGCTGAGCTGCGAGTTCTGCTGCCATTCAGCCAGCGCTGCAATCACTTCGTCGAGGATTACAACCCCGGGCACCAGAGGCGCGTCCGGAAAATGTCCCGGCAAACTTGGGTGATTCGCGCGGATTAAACGGATAGCTTCGAAGGTCATCCGCGAATTGTGTTTTGCATCGGATTAGGCGACCGAGCGCGCTGCTTGCTTCTGCTGCACACCGCTTGGCTGACCTAAACCAAATCGCTGGCAATATGTCTCGAACACACTGAGCACTTCTCCGGCGGAGGAACCAAACTGCGATAGATCGTATCGGTGGTTGGCGGATTGTCTCTTGGCCTGGTTGGCAACGAGTAAGCGCATGCGTCGCTCTGCTTCTTGCGACAACGACCAGCCGAAATATTCGTAGATCCGCCGAACTGCGCGAATGGGTTCGCGACGAATCTCGTCATATTGAATGTCGCAGATGCGATTGTTTTCCAGACGATCGCGTTCACGCAAAAACTTCTTCATTGTTTCGGACCAGTAATGGATTGCCTCCCGAGACACCGTAAACGAATCAACCGCATCGCTGAACGCGCTGCGAAGGATCGTTACCAGACTCGAGACAGAGGCCATCGAATCGACGGGCGTCCGGTGGGTCTGCACGAACAGCGCATCGGGATAAACGGACAACAACGCCGGCATGGCAAACATGTGCGTAGGCGCTTTCAGGATCCAGCGGCCAGCGGTGCGCCGAAACTGCAGATGTTGAAGAAAACGACGGTGATACTCGTATGCCGGCTGCAAATTCTGCCGAAAAAACCAGGCGCGGTACGACGGCACATAATACATCGCATCGAACTGATCACTCAGAAATGTCGGAGTCATCATGCTAACGCACTCCTGCGGAACTTCTGCGCCGATTGCGTGCGCGTAACGGAATGTAGGTACGAGCCAGTTAAAGAAGTTACAGCTTTGCGTCGCTCGCTGAATCCGGCGTTTCTCCTGGGCGCGCGTAGGTGGAGACGGCGATCTCACTTCCCACATCAACGGACATCGATGCTCCGGGTCTGCGGAGAGCAGGCGATGCAACAGGCTGGTGCCGCTGCGAGGCAGCCCAACGATAAAAACCGGTTCACGGACTTCCTGGCGTGCAATGTTTGGATACAGCTGCCGATCCCGTTCCATTTTCAGACGCGCGCACAAAGTCTCCAGAACATCGGTCTTCAGCGCTATTTTTCCGATCAGGTTGAGCCGTGCCTCGTCCTGACATGATTCAAGCAATCGCGAAAACGCTTCAAAAAAATCGCTCTCGCCAAAATCATTGAGGTGGCAGCGTCGTTTTGCAGTCTCGATCAAATCCGTCGCAACCAGTCGCGTCGATGGAATTCGGCTCTTTTCCAGCAGTGCTCCAAATCCATTGAAGAGCCGTACAGGCAGTTGCGGACGAATTTGCTGAACGGTCGTGGCAGAATCGTTCATTACGGTTAAGGCATTTGCGGTGGCAGCGATCTCAACCGACCGCTATTGGACCTAATATGCAAATGAGAGCGAGACTTCCAAGTCAAACAGCGATTGCCGACAAGCATTTTGTTGCGCACGTGGACTAATCGTTTCATCGTGTTCGCATGCAAACGGAGAAAGCTACGTTCGGTGCGGGTTGTTTCTGGGGAGTGGAAGAGACTTTTCGCAACATGAAAGGTGTCTTGTCCACCAGCGTCGGGTATGCGGGGGGAACCCAGCAGAATCCAACGTATCAGGATGTTTGTACCAACAAGACCGGACACGCCGAGGTCGTGGAGGTGGAGTTCGATCCGTCAGAGGTCAGCTACGACGAACTTCTGGATGTTTTCTGGTCGAACCATAATCCCACTACGCTCAACAGGCAGGGACCGGACGTAGGAACGCAATATCGATCGGTAATTTTTTATCATTCCCCTGAGCAACAAGCCTCCGCCAACGCTTCGAAAGAAAAACTGGAGAAGAGCGGCCGGTTTAATCGCCCAATTGTGACGCACGTCGAACCCGCTCCAACGTTCTGGCGCGCTGAAGAGTATCATCAGCATTACCTCCAGAAACGCGGCCAGGCGCATTGCGCGGTTTGATGCTTGCGGTTTTGGAGTCGGCGTAATTCCGCCTTTTCTTTTTCTAGAGGCAGATGTTTAGCGCCAAAGGCGCAGCAGTCACCTCGAGCCTGGGGCATCGCCCCAGGATTCGTTAAATCCCAAAGTCGCCAGCGCTGAAAGCGCGATTCACTTTCGAAACCGGTTCGATTATCATGTGATTTTGACGAGCGTCGTATCTGGGATTGAAAATCAATCGCGGCATAAATCGCGCTTTCAGCGCTTCTTTTTGTGCGAACTGAACTCCTGGGGCGATGCCCCAGGCTACGATGTTATAGCGCCATTGGCGCTAAGCAGAAACGAAAGCGAAAGACGAATGAACAATCTGATTATTCCTAGCGCAGGCGCAATTAAGCTACGTATCTTATTTATGGATGAACGCTGAACCTGACGTCATTCGAACCAAGAATTTCGTTGCTGACGCAGCTGCCTTTATTCTCGGGCAGGCGCGCAAAGCTATCGTGGAGCGCAACGAATTTCGGATTGCGCTCTCAGGCGGGAACACTCCGGCCCCGGTTTACGCGCGGGTTGCGGTGGAGGCGCATGATCTTCCGTGGGAGTCGGTTCGCTTTACGTTCGGAGACGAGCGTTGCGTGCCGCCGGATGATCCGCAAAGCAACTTCAGAATGGCGCGCGAAAATCTTTTTGTGCCTGCTAGCGTTCCTGAGAAATCGATCATGCGTATGCGCGGCGAAATCGATCCGCAAATCGCGGCGCAGGAGTACGAAGACCAACTAAACGCCATCGCCGCCGGACGCGGTGAGTCAATTTATCTACACGATTTGATTCTTCTCGGCCTCGGCGACGACGGCCATACGGCGTCACTCTTTCCCGGCACCGCCGCGTTGGAAGAGATGACGCGTCGCGTCGTGGCAAATTTTGTTCCCAAATTGAATGCATGGCGCTTGACGTTCACATTTCCGCTCATCAATCATGCGCGGCACATTTTGTTTCTCGTCGGCGCATCGAAAAATCCCGAACTGATCGAGCGCGTGCTCGCGGGCGACAGGCAATTTCCCGCCGCGCGAGTGAATCCCGTCGCAGGCGAAGTGACATGGATAATCGGGCAGTAGCACAGGCATCCTTGCCTGTGGGGCAGGCGGGCGTCTCGCCCGCCGAACTGTAGGAAGACAGGCAAGATTCCTGTTGGCCCCACAGCCAAGATGGCTGTGCTACACTGATTCGTGCGCACGATCATCGTTACAGGTTCTGCGGGATTGATTGGCTCGGAAACCGTGCGGCGTTTCGCGAGAGACGGCGCGCGTGTCCTCGGGATCGACAACGACATGCGCGCAAAGTTTTTTGGCGCCGAAGCTTCCACCAAAAAAACGCGCGACGACTTAATCGCGAACTTTCGCGACTACGAACATCACGACCTGGATATTCGCGACGCGGCTGCGGTAATGGATTTGTTCAAACAACATCGCGGCACGATTGAAACCATCGTGCACACCGCATCACAACCGTCACACGACTGGGCCGCGCGCGATCCGCAGACTGATTTCACCGTGAACGCCAACGGCACGCTGAATTTGCTCGAAGCTGCGCGAACGTTTTCTCCCGAGGCGCCGTTCATTTTCACGTCGACGAACAAAGTCTATGGCGACACGCCGAACGGTTTGCCGCTCCGCGAACTCGAGAAACGCTGGGAAATAGAGCCCGGGCACGAATACGAACCCGGTATTTCAGAGACGATGAGTATCGATTACACGAAGCATTCGCTTTTTGGCGCGTCGAAAGTTGCAGCGGATATTCTGGTCCAGGAATACGGGAGATATTTCGGAATGCCGACGGTCTCGTTCCGTGGCGGCTGTCTCACCGGACCGGCTCACGCTGGCACCGAGCTTCATGGTTTTCTCTCTTACCTGATGATCTGTGCCGTAAGCGGCCGACCGTACCGAGTTTTCGGGTACAAAGGAAAACAGGTCCGTGACAACATTCACAGCTTCGATTTGGTCGAAGCGTTTGCGGAATTCATCCGCGCCCCGCGCGCCGGCGAGGTTTACAACATCGGGGGTAGCCGCCACAGCAACTGTTCCATGCTCGAAGCCATCGAAATGTGCGAACAGATCAGCGGCAGAAAATTAAACTGGAGCTACGAGGAGACCAATCGCATCGGCGACCACATCTGGTGGATCAGCGACGTGCGAAAGTTCCAGGCGCACTATCCAGACTGGAAATTTCGCTACGGGATGCGCGATATCCTCGAAGAAATTCACGCCGTGCTCACAGAATAATTTGTCCACAGATTACGCAGATTTACACAGATTGTCGGCGCGCGCGGAGTGACGTGCCCTACTGAAAAATTCGTGGCTTCCTGGTTTCTGATTAGAAAATCAATCTGGTAAACCGGGATGGAGGGAATCTGCGGATCAATTGAACCGATCTAATACTCCTCGCCTTCGTCCTCTTTCGGTGGCACCACGCGATCCTCGATCCCGTAGGCATGAAGCATCGCCGCGGCGAGATAGAAGAAGAACAAACCGAGGCCCCACCCGGCAGAGGCGAACGCGGCAAGGAAAACAAAAACGCCCACCGGGATTGCGCCAATCATCCAAAGAAGGCCCGCGAAGATGTGTCCTTTATAGATGTGTCCCAGACCGGGAACGATACTGAACATCACTGCGACGAGGTCGCTCGCTTTACCTTCCGCGGTTTCGGTTGCGCCGCGGACCCAATCGCAGCGGTCGCAGCGTCCCGCGTCTTTCGGCAGAAGATGCCCGCAATACGGGCACGGCATCTTATCACCTGTGGTCGGTTGTGGCTCGGCGGCCGGCGCGTCCGTGTATTCAACCTTCATATTTACCGAAACTCACAAGCCGAACGGATTTCGTCAAGCAAACAGAATTCGAATAGGAGCGTCACTCATGCCTTGGATCCCACAGATTTTTGTATAGCGTCTGAAACAGACGCCAACTGCGGTTATCGGTCATTCGCCGCGATTTCCGGAATGGTCCTGGTGGTCTCGAGTTGGGCGCTCATCTTCTGCAAACCCGCAGTCAGTGCGTCAATTTGCTTTTGCTGCCGCGCGATGGTGGCTTCCTGTTCCTCATTTTTTCGATGTTCCTTAAGAAATTCATTCAGCAACATTGCGTTCACTGCGTCGTAACGAACCGTGTAAATTTCGCCGTCCTTGTCATGGACGACCAAGTCCGGATTTACTTCTGCGACTTCCTCTGCGATTAAGCCGAACTCAGGTCTATCTGTGTTATCGCTTTTATAGTGAAACGTTACAGGTTTAAGCGCCAAAACGCCTTCACTGGATCTTTCCATTGGTTTGATGTTATGCTTAAACCGTCGCGACGAACTCTGTGTGCCGAGCTGGCCAGCGGAATCGATCACTACTGGCACTGCATTGTTCTGTGCCGTTGTAATCCCGCGAACTTGCCCGATAAAGCAGCTTTGGGTTACGTTGGCACCGTCGCTTCCAATGCAGATAACGTTGGAGGCCGTCGTAACGTTGCCGCCAGCCCCGTGACCCAAGCCAATCTTGAAATTACCTGTGGTACTGTTAAGGAGCGCATATCTACCGACCGCGGTATTCGCGCTGCCGTCGGTGTTTGCCTCCAGTGCATTAGCTCCGATGGCCGTGTTCTGGTCGCCGATGTTGCTAGTTAACGCAGTGTCACCGATTGCTGTATTATGCAAACCGCCGACGTTGCCAGCTAGGGCTTGAAAGCCGGTAGCCGTATTGCCGAAGCCGTTACTGTTAGCTGACAACGCATCAGTCCCGATGCCCGTGTTTTCGTTGCCTGTGGTGTTGCTCGTTAGTGCGCTCGCGCCAACGGCCGTATTGTCGTTGCCGGTGGTATTGTTCAGGAGCGCGGGATTGCCGATGGCAGTGTTCCTGCTGCCTTCGGTATTGAAATACAGCGCGCTATCACCGATCGCAGTGTTGCGCTCACCGGTGGTATTGAAATAAAGGGCGAACTCGCCGTTGGCCGTGTTGAACTGGCCTTCAGTGTTGCTGTACATGGCGAACGCTCCGGTGGCCGTGTTTCCCTCGCCGCTATCGTTAAAAACAAGTGCGCCTACGCCATTTGCCGTGTTGTTGGTGCCAGTGGTGTTGAGCAAAAGCGCCGCCACGCCAACGGCGGTGTTGTTGTCCGCGGTATTGAGGTCCAGCGCTCCAGCACCAACAGCAGTATTGTAGCTACCGCTATCAGTGGCGAAGAGCGAATACCAACCAATTCCTGTATTTGCAGCGCCAGTCGTAAGGCTCTGAAGCGCCTTGCACCCTTCGGCTGTGGTGGAATTGGGATAGCATCCGTCTGGAGGTGGGCTGACAGCCTGCATTTGCGTTAGAAACGTGACGCAGGCAATCGAAATGAGAATGTGAATTAATTTTTGAAGTTTCATGACTTGAATTGTTGTTCGTTTTGTGGCCCGGTCTTGTTAACCCTGGCACCGCTCATCTCAAAAAGGGGAAGAAAGTTCCGGGAGTCAAGCTTTCTGCCGTGATCCCCAATTCAGATTTGTCGTTGATGATGCCGCGCCGAGTTTTGAAAATTCCCTACAACTTGTCGAGAACCAAATATCGGCGGGGTCAGCTTCCCGAAACATCTCAGCCAGCCGTAGAGACGAACGTGGACGATGGCGGAGCTTCGCCCACGGCATTGTTGTGCCGAATCCAATATTAGATCTCGATATGCGCTTTAGAGTTTGTCCACCACGAGTTGCGGCTCCGCCTTATCCGATCCGATTCGTGCGGTCACTGTTTCGATGAGCGCTCTTTGCTCCTTTAGTTCCTGTTTCAGAGCGTCGATCTCCTTCTGCTGCGCCTGTACGGTCTGATGCTCTTTCAGAAACTCGTTAAGCAACATCGCGTTCACTTGATCGTAGCGAACGCTGTAGGGTTTTCCTTCCTTGTCGCGGGCGACCAGATCTGGATTTACCTCTTCCACCTCTTCGGCGATGAGTCCAAAGGCGACTGGGCGCGCGGGTTCAATTTCCTGCTTGTAACGGAAGCTCACCGGTTTGAGCAGATAAATTACCTCGCTAGCTTCTTCCATCGGCTTGATCTCGTCCTTGAAGCGCCGTGAAGAAACCTGTGCCCCAAGCTTGCCGGACGCATTGACATATACGGCCTGCGAACCGCCCGCTTGCTGCCAAATGCTGCCGATGTAGCAGCTGTTGTCCACATCTGCGCCTGCGATATTTGCGCCGATACAAATAACGTTATTAGCAGTGACAACACTAGTACCTGCGCCAAAACCCAAGGCGGTATTAAAGAATCCGGTTGTGTTAGCAGAGAGGCTGAAAGCGCCGACGGCGCTGTTGTCGTTCGCGTTGCTTATAAGAAGGGCTCGATTACCGCTAGCTGTGTTGTCGTTTCCTATGATGTTGTCACGGAGCGCCAAAACACCGGTCGCCGTGTTTCCGGCGCCGTCATGGTCGGCTGAGAGCGCATCAGCACCGATCGCCGTGTTCTCAGAAACGTGGTTCAGAATAAGCGCTCCAGCTCCTACGGCCGTGTTGTCGTTGCCGGTGGTATTGCTTAGGAGCGCCGGATTGCCTACCGCCGTGTTCCGGCTGCCTCCGATGTTCTGATATAGCGCACTGTCGCCGATCGCCGTGTTCCGCTCACCGGTTGTATTGAAATAGAGCGCAAACGCGCCGTTGGCCGTGTTGAACTCACCTTCAGTGTTGCTATACATGGCAAAGGCTCCGGTGGCCGTGTTTTCCTCGGCGGTATTGTTAAAAACAAGCGCACCTACTCCGTTAGCCGTGTTGTTGATGCCGGTGGTGTTGAGCAAAAGCGCGGCTACGCCAACGGCCGTATTGTTGTCTGCGGTGTTGAGGTCAAGCGCTCCAGCACCAACAGCGGTATTGTTGCTGCCGCTACTAGTGCCAAAGAGCGAATACCAACCAATTGCTGTATTTGCAACGCCAGTCGTGAGACTCTGAAGCGCCTTGCACCCTTCGGCTGTGGTGGAATTGGGATAGCATCCGTCTGGCGGCGGGCTGACCCCTTGCATTTGTGGCAAAAACGCAAGGCAGCCAAGACCCAATAATATTACTTTGAATGTCTTTTTTTGTTTTTTCATTTTAAGTTTTCCTTTCATGGAGTGTGGAGACTACGAAAAATTCGCTAGCCTTGTCGAGTAAGGACCGGATGCGCCGATGAATCTGAGCAGGGGACACCCCGAAAGCGTTCGGAATTCGTTAGGTAAAGAGCATGGAAAAGAAAAGCGGCGACGGATTTGAGACGCGTTCGTCTCCCGGCTCGCTCGCCGTTACCCGTCGCCGCTTTAGCTCGTACGTCGCGAGCCTCTCGGCGGATTTACACGAATGCAACTTGTAGGGGCGTATCTGTGAGACGCCATTTTCTTTTGGCCGGCGTCAGGCACAGGCGCCCTACAAATTGTGCGAACTTGAGATTCTGACGCGGTCGTTACTGTTCGTTCACCACCATTCGTCGGGCAGGCTTTCGCAATTCCAACTGGGCGCTCACCTTCTCAATTTGCGCGGACTGGTCTTTTACTGTTTCCGCGAGACGCGCAACCGTGGCTTCCAATTCCGCGATTCTCTTTTGCTGCTTTTGGAATTCATTGAGTGTCGCTTGGGGTTGGGCACCCTGGGGAGTGCGTAGTCTCACCTTTTTCCCACTGCCATTCATAGGGCTCGTGCCAGGTGCCCATCGGTATCGACGTACACGATAGCGGCATCCGTAGAAACACTCGCCCCAGCGATGCCACCGATAAAGGTCGCCGTGTAATCGGTCCCGCTGGCGGCACCTCCGCCGATGGAAATCACATTCTTATCGCCGGCAAAACCGGGATCGCCGATGTAGACATTGTTGCTGACGATAGCTGGATTGGTACCCGCTCCTGCGCCCAAGGCAGTATTGTAATCGCCAGTGCTATTTTGAAGTGCCGCGCCGCCCACCGCAGTGTTGTTGCTTCCGTTAGTGTTGTTTTGCAGCGCGAACGAACCCACAGCGGTATTGTTGGTGCCGTTGTCGTTATTGACCATGGCCGCTGTCCCAAGGGCGCTGTTCCCTGTGCCCGCAGTATTGAGTATAAGCGCTGCGGTGCCCACTGCCGTATTGGAATCTGCATTATTGATTACCAGCGCTCCGGCGCCAACGCCGGTGTTGAAACTGCCGGTGCTAGTCCCAAACAACGCATACCAACCAAGTCCTGTATTTCCAGCCCCACTAGTGAGGTGACTCAGCGCGTTGCATCCTTCCGCCGTCGTGAAACTGGGATAGCAACCGTCCGGCGCCGGACTGAGTGCTTGCGTCTTGGGCAAGAACGCAAGGCAGCCAAGCGCCAGAATTATTGATGTGAGTGTGATGTGTCGATTTTTCAAAAGAATGTTTCCTTTCATGGTGGCGTGGACGCTAGTGGTTTTGGGAACGTTGGCGAGCAAAACACTTGAGTGTCTGAGTTATGGCAGCACGAAAAGCGCGCTGTGGTTATCTCTTTCCGATTCGTGTGGTAGGCGTTATCCGTGGCGCGTGCGTATTTTTCTTTGGCTCATTTTCTCTACGCAAGCGCTTGGTGCCGGACTTGATCATTACGCGCAACTAGTAGTGAACGATTCGCGTGCGACGCCGCGCGACGGCGTGCGCATGACTTATCTCGGCACGAATGGTTACCAATTCGAATTCAAAGGACACGCCCTGCTAGTTGATCCTTACTTCTCGCGCGTGGACCTTTTGAGCGTAGCACTTGGTTCGCGTATTCAACCGGACGCTGCACGCATCAACGACGGACTGCGTCATCTCGCGTCCGGCAACTGCCGGACGGACGCGATTCTGGTGACGCACGGACATTTCGATCACTTGTTGGATGTTCCGACTGTGATGGCGAAGACACGGGCGCGTCTCGTTACGTCGGCATCCAGTGTCGATCTTGCCAAGCGCGCCGGCGCTTCATCCGGCGAGGCAGTAAAACCCGGGGACGTGCGGCGAATCGGTCCATGGAAAATTCGCGTGTTAT
>Ga0193722_1000344_pt1 | contig 10198 bp, 6 predicted proteins | sample H2m1metaG_FD_143044 | JGI IMG/M metagenome (GOLD analysis project Ga0193722, IMG submission 143044) | Soil microbial communities from a riparian zone of the East river system, Colorado, United States - H2m1 | ecosystem: Environmental > Terrestrial > Soil > Riparian zone | place: USA: East River...
ATTCAAATGCCGAACCTGCTCCAATTTCCTGTTGCCTTCATCGGCGCACTAAAGGCAGGCCTGATCGTTGTCAATACGAATCCACTGTACACACCCCGGGAGATGGAGCATCAGTTTAAAGATTCCGGTGTCTCGGCTGTACTGATCTTATCCAACTTTGCGAGTCATCTCCAGACTATTCTTCCGCACATTCCTGCAAAACACATTATTGTCACGCAGATGGGAGACATGCTGGGAACAGTAAAGGGCCTTTTGGTTGATGTTGTCGTGAAGTACATCAAAAGACTGGTGCCTTCCTTCCACATTCCAAACGCAGTCAGTTTCAAGTCGGCCTTAAAGAAGGGCGCCCGGCTCACCCTGTCCAGACCATCGATTGACCCTGAGGATCTAGCGGTACTGCAGTACACCGGCGGCACGACAGGCATTGCAAAAGGAGCACAACTTTCCCACCGCAACATCATTGCCCATAACCAGATGATCACCCATTGGTTCAAGCCATACATGACCAAGGACCACAAAGACATTGTCATTACAGCGATTCCCATGTACCATATTTTTGCCCTTACAGTCAATGGCATACTGATGTATTACACGGGTGTGAAAAATGTCTTGATTACCAACCCACGCGACATACCCGGATTCTGTAAAGAGCTGAAAAAACACAAGTTCACGATCATTACCGGTGTGAATACACTCTTTAATGGTCTTCTCCATAACCCGGAGTTCAGTAAAATTGATTTCTCCGCGCTCAAGGGTGCCGTTGCCGGCGCTATGGCAGTTCAGGATGCAGTGGCCCGGCGTTGGAAGGAAGTAACGGGTTCGACCCTGGTAGAAGGGTATGGCCTCAGTGAAACTTCTCCTGTTTTGTGTTGTAATCCCCTGGACGGAACTCAACGGTCGGGGACCATCGGCATCCCCATGCCCAGTACGGAGGTAGCGATCTTTGATGACAATGGAAATCAGTTGGCGCAGGGAGAAGCGGGTGAGATCTGCGCCCGCGGCCCCCAGGTGATGCGCGGGTACTGGCAACAGGATAACACAGGTGTTTTCTTTGATGGCGGATGGTTCCGCACCGGCGATATCGGGATAATGGACCAGGATGGATTCTTTAAAATAGTAGACCGGAAAAAAGACATGATTAAAGTCTCCGGCTTTAATGTTTATCCAAATGAGATTGAAAATGTCATTGCCAGTCACCCGAAGGTACTGGAAGTAGCCGCCATCGGTGTGCCGGATGCTAAATCCGGTGAAGTCATTAAAGTCTTTATCGTCAAAAAGGACCCGACGTTAACGGAAGAAGAGTTAAAGGCGTTCTGTCATGAAAACCTCACCAACTACAAAGTTCCCAAATATTTTGTCTTTCGCACGGAGCTGCCGAAGAGTAATGTGGGTAAGATTTTGCGAAGAGTTTTAAAAGAGGAGGAAGCTGCCGTGAAGATTTAATTCCTTAAATTTGATGCCATGATCGGATTTTTTGAACACCAGCTTCTTTCCTACAAGAAAAACCACATCAGAAGTCTGCTGGCCCTGGCCAAAGCGGATGGCGAGGTTCATGCGAAGGAGCAAAAAATGCTTTTTAAAATTGGTTTGAAATATGGTCTGAAGGACAGGCAGGTGAGGTCCCTGATGGACAGCAAGGAAAAGGTGGAGGTCAATGTACCCGACAATCATTACGACAAGATGAATGTTTTGTACGACCTGATGCTGATGGTATATGCCGATGGAGTCGCGGAGAAGAGTGAGATTGCTTTTTGCGAAGGGGTCGTGAAGAAATTTGGAATGAAAAAAGAAGTGGTTCGCTGGCTGCTATCCGAAGTTTTTGAAAAGGGCACGCATCCCCGTGCCGATGACTGGATGGAGTTGGTGGAAGTTGCCAAAGAAAAATATACAGCCAAAAAGTAGGGCAGCCCCTCGCCCCAATCGCGATTTCATTCGATAACCCTGAAGGGCATCCCGCCTGGCAGGTGATCCAACGGTATTCAAACCAAAAATTTTCAAATACTGTTGTGCTGGAGGGCAATTCACATTTACAAAGTCCCGTTTGATTATTCAGGCGGGAAATCTTGCCCAAAAAGGTAGGGACTTAGCGAAAAATGTATGAAATTCAGGCCCAGGGGATGTTTTGAGCAATTATGGAGGAACGGAAGAAACTAACAACGCAGGAGAAGGCCTTGCAGATTAACCTGAGCAAAGCCATCTATGGCTCCTTTGCAGAAATCGGAGCCGGCCAGGAAGTGGCTGCCAATTTTTTTAAAGTGGGAGGGGCGTCGGGTACGATCGCGAAGACAATCTCCGCTTATGATATGAAGTTTAGCGACGCCATCTACGGCGTCTGTGAACGTTACGTATGTGAAGATCGCCTGGTCAGGATGCTGGACAAGGAATATACCTTGCTCCCGGAACGGCTGGCACACCGCATTTCCGATACCCGCTTTTTTGCTTTCGCCGATACGGTGGAGGTGTTGAATTTTGAACGGACGAATCAAGGTCATGGCTGGATCGGTTTGCGCTTTCAATTGCGCCCCAATTCCGAACCGAATGATTGCGTGATCCACGTGAAGATGTATGATACGGACCCCTTGCAACAGCAGTTTGCTCTTGGGATCGTCGGCGTGAATATGCTCTATGGATGTATGTTCCTCAGCGAGCCCGAGGAGGTCATGCTTTCCCTGCTCGATGGATTGACAACCAGGAGGATGGAAGTAGACATGTTTCGCTTGTCGGGTCCTGACTTCAAAATGGTGGACAACCGGCTGATGGCATTGAAATTGGTGAAGAACGGATTAACCAAGGCTGCGATGTTCGGCCCCGATGGCACCGTGATGCAGCCTTCCGAGGCACTCTATAAAAAGAACGTGCTGGTGCTGCGCGGCCGCTTCCGGCCCGTAACACACGTGAACGTGGACATGTTGTTAACCTCCCGCCGGCATTTCAAAAATGAACCCGATGTGGATCGTTCCAAAATTGTCGTGCTGACCGAACTGACGTTGAACGATTTGAGCCCGGATGGAAAAATTGATGAGAAAGATTTTCTTTACCGGGCCGATATTATTTGTTCGTTAGGCCAAACGGTACTGGTTTCGAATTACTTTGAATATTACCGCCTGGTGGACTATTTGTCAAAAATGACCAAGGGAAAGAAAACGGCGATCATCATGGGGATCTATGCACTCCAGAAGGTATTTGAAGAAAAGACGTATGAAAATATCCGCGGGGGGATCCTGGAGAGCTTTGCCTCGCTTTTTGGAAGCAATGTCAGGCTATATGTTTACCCGGCCTGGACGAAAGATTCTCACGAACTTTTCACCTTGAAGGATTTCGAACGCCATTTACCGGCTAACCTCAAGAACCTTTTCCGATACCTGATGGACAACAATAAACTCGAGGATATTGAGGATGCCAATGTGGCCAACCTGCACATCATTTCAGATAATGTATTGGCGATGATCAGAAAAGGAGAAGCCGGCTGGGAAAAATTTGTACCGCATAAAGTGGAGGAGGCAATTAAAGAACATGGGTTATTTGACTATCCCTATCAAAACGAAAAACAAAAAGTGGAAGTAGCGAATTGAGGATGTTCGTCTTCCTCCTTGCTCAAAAGTTGAAATTGGAATAATACCCTCACCAAAGCAACGGGTTGCACCCCGTATATCAATTTTTTAGTTTTTTTTAAAATTATTTCCGGTTGTCCTGATTGTCGTCAATCGCTTCGGATTGCAATACGGTACGGCGTGAGGTTGATGAGTCTGTTAATCAGCACGTTGTGATCATACCAAGAGCGCGACTCTATGGATTGGCGGCAGCGAGAACGATTGGGCGTTTTTCATGTTATTATACCGTCAATAATTTCTACCGGGCTTGAGATTTTAAAAAATTACAGATATTTGGGGCCTTTGAAAGAATAGCGCATGGCAAAGAACTTGGTTATTGTTGAGTCTCCTGCAAAAGCGAAAACGATTGAAGGCTATCTTGGTAAAGATTTTACGGTAGCTTCCAGCATGGGGCACATACGCGATTTGCCGAAAGGCAATGGCGCCATTGATATTGAAAATAATTATCAACCTACCTACGAAGTCAGTCCCGAGAAAAAGGAAATCATCGCCAAGTTAAAGAAACTGTCCAGCGAGGCGGAGACAGTCTATCTGGCGAGTGATGAGGACCGCGAAGGAGAAGCCATCTCCTGGCACTTGAAAGAAGTGCTGGATCTCAATGATGCCAAAACGCGCAGAATTGTTTTTACCGAGATTACCAAGAATGCGATTCAGAATGCGATCAAAAGCCCGAGGGGTATTGACATTGATTTAGTCAATGCGCAGCAGGCAAGGAGGGTACTTGACCGGTTGGTTGGATTCGAACTGTCGCCCATTCTGTGGAAAAAAATTAAGACCGGACTCTCCGCCGGACGAGTGCAATCCGTGGCCGTTCGCCTGGTCGTAGAGCGGGAACGTGAAATTGAAAAATTTGATGCGAAATCCTCTTATAAAGTCTCCGCCATATTTGACCTTGGAAAAGGCAAGCAATTGATCGCGGAGCTCCCGGAGAAATTCAATGACGAAAAAGAGGCGTTAGAATTCCTGGAGTCGTGCAAAGGGGCGAAGTTCACCATCGGAGACCTACAGAAGAAGCCGGCCAAAAAATCACCGGCTGCTCCCTTTACCACTTCCACCCTGCAGCAGGAGGCAAGCCGCAAACTGGGTTTTTCTGTATTACAAACCATGGTCGTCGCCCAGAAGCTGTACGAGGCCGGTAAGATTTCTTATATGCGTACCGATTCGGTGAACCTGGCCGATGAAGCTGTTCAGGGAGCAACCCGGCAGATTGAAAGCGCTTTTGGCAAAGAATTTATTCAAATCAGAAAATATAAAACCAAGTCTTCCGGAGCGCAGGAAGCACATGAGGCAATCCGGCCGACTGACTTTTCTGTCATGGAAGCGGGTGCCGATCGCAACCAGCAACGGCTTTATGAATTGATCTGGAAAAGAGCTATCGCATCCCAAATGGCGGATGCGGAATTGGAGCGAACGACGGCAACGATCACCATTTCAACCAATCCCCGGACTCTTACGGCGTCAGGGGAGGTCATCAAGTTTGAAGGCTTCCTGAAAGTATACATGGAGTCCCGCGACGATGATGATGCGGAGACCAATGAGGAGGGCAGCAAAGTTTTGCCACCGCTGACGGTCGGCCAGGATCTGACATTGGATGAGTTGGCCGCCACGCAAACCTTTTCGAGACATCCCGCCCGCTACACGGAAGCAAGTCTGGTAAAGAAATTGGAAGAACTGGGAATCGGCAGACCTTCCACATACGCACCTACGATCTCCACGGTTCAGAAAAGAGGGTATGTGGTGAAAGAATCCAGAGAAGGAGAGGAGCGCGAATACAAGACTTTTATATTGAAACAGAACGAGATCGAGCGGAAGGTCGATAAGGAGATCACGGGCGCCGAAAAAAATAAGTTGTTCCCCACCAACACAGCGATGATCGTCAATGACTTTCTGGTGGAACATTTTCCGGACATCACCAACTATTCGTTCACGGCGGAGATTGAGCGGGAGTTTGACGATATCGCCAGCGGCAAGTTGAAATGGCAAAAGATGATCGATGATTTTTACAAGCCATTTCATAAAATAGTGACCATCACGGAAAAGGTGGAACGGTCATCGGTATCCAATAAAAGCCGCGAGCTGGGCGTGGATCCTAAAACCGGCTTGACCGTTTATGCGAAGCTCGGTCGTTATGGCGCCTATGTGCAGATCGGAGAAAATCCGGAAGACGGCAAAGAATTAAGGCCCAAGTTCGCCAGTCTGCGCAACGGTCAGTTTTTGGAAAGTCTCACCATGGCAGATGCCATGGAATTGTTTAAGCTTCCCCGTGACCTTGGGCAATTTGAAGAAAAACCGGTGGTCGTCAACATCGGCCGCTTTGGCCCCTATGTTGTGCACGATAAAAAATTTGTTTCTATTCCCAAAGGGGAAGACCCCTACACGATTACGTACGAGAGGGCGGTTGAACTGATCCAGCAAAAGCGGGAAGCAGATGCCAACAAAACTATCAAGCTGTTTGCAGAGAATCCGGATATTCAAATTCTAAATGGCCGCTACGGACCCTACATCAAAGCCGGCAAGAAAAACGTAAAAGTTCCGAAAGGAAAAGAACCCGCCGAACTCACCCTGGAGGAATGTCTCACATTGGCGGAGAACGCACCGGAGAAGAAGGGAAGGTTCTTTAGGAAGAAGAAGGAATAATTTCTATTGACTAACTACTCAAGAATTCATTTCGACCACTAATGCCTATCCGGCGACCTTTATTATCTACAATGACCGGGTGGAAACTGAGAATGCCAATAATCCTCACGGTGCTGGCCCTATCAATCCCAATGATTTCTCTCCATTTCCGAAAAATCCGGCCATTGCAAAATTCTTTATGCAATTAGGACGGGTAGATGAATTGGGTTCCGGGGTACTTAATGTAAATCGCTTCGTTAAGGAATATTCCGGGAGCAGTAATCCTCAGTTTATCGAAGGAGCCACCTTTAGGGTTGTAATTCCCGTTGGTGAGGGATTAAATGAGGGATTAAACCTGGAAAATGAGGGATTAAAGTCCTTACTAGAAGTCGTAATCAAAAATCCTGGGATTAAAGCGAAAGACCTGCCATCCAAATTGGACAATCGGCCATTGAAGACCATAGAGCGACAGATAAATGAACTGATCAAGAAGGAGCTTATCGATCGTCGGGGAAGCCGCAAGACTGGCGGCTATTTTAAGACAGAAAAATGAGGTTGAAATGAAAAAACTAGTTGCCCTTACCGGTGCCGGCATCAGTGCCGAAAGCGGTATCCCCACCTTCCGCGATTCCGGCGGACTATGGGAAGGATACCGGGTTGAAGATGTGGCGACGCCGGAGGGATGGAGAAAAAATCCAGTCATGGTGCTGGAGTTTTACAACCAACGCAGAAAAAAGGCACTGGAAGTCAAGCCCAACCGGGGACATGAAATCCTGGCAGAACTGGAAAAGGATTTTGATGTTACAATAGTCACACAGAACGTCGACAACCTGCATGAACGCGCCGGATCTTCGCGCGTCATTCACCTTCACGGAAGTTTATTTGAATCGCGCAGCACGTTGGATGAAAACCTGATCTACCCCATTTCAGGTTGGGAATTAAATTGGGGCGACCATTGTGAAAAAGGATCGCAACTCCGGCCCCATATTGTCTGGTTCGGTGAGATGGTACCGATGATGGAAGTCGCCGGAGAAATTGCTTCCCAGGCAGATGTCTTTTTGGTGGTGGGAACATCCATGGTGGTGTATCCGGCGGCGGGCTTGATTGATTACGTACCAATGGATGTTCCCAAATTTATCATCGATCCGAAGATCCCCGATGTCCGCCCCATGCCCCAAATTCATTTCATTGCTAAGAAAGCGAGTACGGGTATGGAGGAAATGCGGGAAAGGTTGAATTCGATACTTTGATTGAAAAAGGTTTTAACCGCAAAGGCGCAGAGTCGCAAAGTAGGCGCAGTGGCAAAAAAAATTTGGTAGCCTTTTAAAAAATTATTTTTACGGTTGTTCCTCTGCGTACCCTTTGCGCCTACGCGCCTCTGCGGTGCAACCTTACAAATTGGAACGTGTGACTTTCTCACTTCTCCCTTATCTAAAGGCGTGACATGCTTCAACCCCACGACAGTAAATACAGATTGCTCCTCATTGCCGGGTTGGCCGTTTTGGTTGCGGCGGCGACATCGTTTGTTGCCAGGGTACTGATTTACCTTATTGACTTTTTCACCAACGTCGCGTTTCGTGGCGATTTTTCTTTCGTGCATTCAAGTCCCGCCGACAACACGTTGGGCGTTTTCGTTATGATCATCCCGGTGATGGGAGGGCTGATCGTAGGGCTGATGGCATTTTATGGTTCAAAAGCGATACGGGGTCATGGAATTCCTGAAGCGATGGAACAAATTCTAACGAACCAAAGCAAAATCAAACCTGCCATCATCATTTTAAAGCCGCTATCGGCAGCCATCTCGATTGGAACCGGTGGACCGTTTGGAGCCGAAGGGCCGATCATATCAACGGGAGGCGCCCTGGGTTCTACCATTGGACAACTTCTGAGAATCACCCACTATGAGCGAAAAATACTGCTGGCATCCGGGGCAACGGCGGGTATGTCGGCTATTTTTGGGAGTCCGTTAGCAGCCATTTTCCTGGCAATTGAACTGCTCCTTTTCGAGTTTTCTCCGCGGTCTATTATTCCCATTGCCCTGGCATGTATAACCGGCGCTACAGGTCATCATTTCCTGTTCGAACCGGGCCCGGTCTTTCCTGTGGGAAGTACTATTGAGCCAGCCGGTAACGGAGCGGTCGCATTGTATAGCGTGATCGGAATTCTGATTGGGCTTGTCTCCGTCGGCGTAACAAAAACGGTTTATTTCATTGAAGATGGATTTGAGAAACTACCCCTGCACTGGATGTGGTGGCCCGCTATCGGTGGAATTGCCGTGGGTATTATCGGATACTTCGCTCCAAGAACCCTGGGGGTGGGTTATGATAACATTACAGACCTCCTTTCGGGACACGTGACACTGCAAATTGTATTCTCTCTTTGTTTTCTAAAGTTCGTTTCCTGGGCTATTGCTTTGGGCAGTGGAACTTCAGGGGGAACCCTCGCACCCTTGTTGACCATCGGAGGAGCAACAGGGGTACTCCTGGGCAGTATGATAATTTATTTTTTTCCATCCTCGGGCATTGCCCTTCCTCTTGCTGCGTTAGTAGGAATGTCGGCGATGTTCGCCGGTGCTTCAAGGGCGGTCCTTACCTCCATTGTGTTTGGGTTAGAGACCACCGGACAATCCAATACCCTGCTACCGCTTTTGGCGGCCTGTACCGCTTCCTATTTTGTTTCTTTTTTCATTATGAAGAATACGATCATGACTGAAAAAATTGCAAGAAGAGGAGTAAAGACGCCGCACGCCTACGAATCGGATATTTTGGAACGCATCACGGTAGGACAGGTAATGAATAAGATTGGCGTTGTATTGCAGGAAGATAATACGATTCAGCAAGCAATGGAGACCCTTAGGAAAAGCCATCACTACCCGGACCCGTATTTTGTTGTTGCAAACAAGGAAGGTGAATTTCGCGGTATCCTTAGTTCAGCGGTTCTTTTTAGTGATCTTCAAAGCCCAATGAACCAAGTACGTACAATTACAAAGGCAACGGGTGTGTCCATCGGCATGGATCAAAGTCTGCGAACGGCGGCTGAACGAATGGCAACAGAAAAAACCTATGCATTAGCCGTTCTCTCGTCAAGCGATAATGGTTTGTCAGGAATGATTTCCTATAAAGACATTATCGATACCATTCAAGTCAGAATGGAGGATCACGGTAAAAAGCACAAGAGTATCTCCCTTAAACGGTATGCATTAAAAATGTTAATTCACGGCCAAAAACTGACTAACAGGAAGGGGAGGGGGTAGAATGAGTTGACTTTGAGGGGTTCATGGGAAATTGGTAACCGCAAAGGCGCAGAGTCGCAAAGGAAAAAGATATTTGCTGCCTTCAAAAAATTCTTTTAGTCAGCAGAATAGTATGACTCAAAGTCACCTACCAGACTACGGTTTGTTTCTCTGCGTAACCTTTGCGCTTCTGCGGTATAACCTTCTCGGCCGTTGCGGGAAACATTAACCGACCTTGAACGGTATACCGGTTTGTTTGGAGACATCAAGTAAATCATCGACCACCGCAGCGATAAGCGGGATGCCCTCTTTTCTGCGCTTGGCTTCTTCCTGATGTTCCGGATCACCGGGAATCAATGGCCCTGAAGTTCCCTTGGCGGGCTTTGTATTCCGGAATACGTCAATCCATTCGTCGATCCTTTTTTTGAACTCCGTGACGTCCATAAAGCCTTCAATTTCCATTACTCCAAAAAAATGGCCGATACCTTTGCCCACACTGCGGGCCGGGATTTCCTGGCGCAGGGCAAATGGCGGGGCAAAGGGGCCCCAGTTTGCACCACTCAATACCGACGTGAGAATATCCACCATCGCCGACAACGCATAGCCTTTGTGACCGCCGAGTTCCCGTTCTGAGCCCAGCGGAAGGAGCGCACCTCCGTCAATCATGTCATTGGGGTTCGTGCTCATCTCACCGTGTTTGTCAATGATCCACCCCCGTGGCACAGGTTGTCCCTTTCTT
>Ga0193722_1000346_pt1 | contig 10131 bp, 8 predicted proteins | sample H2m1metaG_FD_143044 | JGI IMG/M metagenome (GOLD analysis project Ga0193722, IMG submission 143044) | Soil microbial communities from a riparian zone of the East river system, Colorado, United States - H2m1 | ecosystem: Environmental > Terrestrial > Soil > Riparian zone | place: USA: East River...
TCGCTACATACTTTTATTCATGCAAAAGCCGCAGTCGCCGATATGTGGCTCTTGTTGTTTATGACGTTGGCGCATTGGGCGGGGTATGAGCTCATTTGTGGGAAGCAAACGTCCAACATCCAACGGAGATGGTGGTGGATATTCTATCTCGCCCTTGCGCTAGGTTTTCTCGCGAAAGGACCGATCGCGTGGATACCGCTGCTCACTGTCGTAACAACAATCGTTTTGGCACGAGATTGGCAGTTGGGCCGGAATTTCAAATTCCTGCGCGGAATTTTGGTGACGCTCGCAGTTGTCGCGCTCTGGGGAATCCCAGCGTTGATTCAAACTCACGGCGAATTCTTTGCGATTGGAATCGGACGGCATGTCATTGGCCGGTCGCTCGCCACGATGGAAGGACACGGAGCGAGTTCGTTTGGGATGTATCTGCTGCTTCTACCGTTCTATTTTGTAACAATCTTTGTCAGTTTCTTTCCCTGGTCGATCAAGTTGCCGTGGTTGATCCGGCAATTGTGGATACAACAGAAGGCCGGGATTAGCGATCCCGGCTGCAGAGGGAACAAAATCGACAACTATCTGCTCACAGGCATCGCGATCATTTTTGTGATCTTCACACTGGTTAGCACCAAGCTACCGCATTATACCCTGCCGGCCTTTCCTTTGCTCGCGCTCTTGCTTGCACGGCATTGGCACGGAGCAGCGGTCGCTAGAAATCACGGCTCCTCGTTTCGAACCATCGCTACCAGTGCGGCGTGTGTCTGGATCGCGATTGCTTTGGTTGTTCCCCCACTCGTCGCGCGGTTTTTTCCCGCCTACCAGCTTTTTCGGGAATCACGCGCGTATTTGCAAACGAACATGCAATTTGCCTCTGTCGAGTTCGAGGAACCAAGCGTGGTCTGGTATTTTCGCTCGCGCGTGCAAGGCTTTCTGACGCGACTCAATAAAAAGAACGCAGTCGACTTCATGTCCAAGCCCGGCCCGCGTCTCGTGATTGTGCCAACTCCGCTTGTCCAGACGCTTTTTCCCAATCGTCCCCAAACTTGGAGATCTGTTCCAACGGATGGCTTCAACATCCCTAAGGGGAAACAGGTTGATCTTACGCTGGTGCTAAAATCGGAGTGAAGCACATTGACGTTTCAACGCTTTAGCGGTTTAACGATTTAACGTGATCACTTTTCTCGATGGCAAACTGGTGGGCGCTTTGCCTACGCACGCAATCATCGATGTCGGTGGCGTCGGCTACGAAGTTTTCATCCCGCTTTCAAGCTACGATCGGCTGCCGGAGCCGGGCCAGCCGATTCGCATTCTCACACATCTGGCTGTTCGCGAAGACGCGCATGTGCTTTACGGATTCATGACGCCCGCGGAGCGCGATCTCTTTCGTTTGCTCGTCAACAATGTCAGCGGCATCGGGCCGAAACTCGCGCTCGCAGTGCTTAGCGGAATGAGCGTGAATAATTTCAAGGCCGCGGTCGTAAACTCCGATGTGGTTGCAATTTCAAAAATCAGCGGCCTCGGGAAAAAAACGGCGGAGCGAATCATTTTGGAATTGAAAGACAAGCTCGGCGTGGCGGCAGCGTGGGAAGCAGCCAGTGCAGCACATGCGCCCACGCCCGAGCAGGAGCAAGCCACCGAGGCCGTGCTCGCGTTGATCGCGCTTGGCTACAAACAGATCGATGCGCACAAAGCAGTGCGCGACCTCCAGGAGAAAGGCGAAGCGAAATCAGCGGAAGAGCTGGTCAAGCTCACGCTGAAGAAGATGGCGGCCGGAAAATGATTTGTAGGGGCGTCTGTGTCAAACGCCTCCTCCGGAGACGCCGTCTCGCACAGACGCCCTACAATATTTGAGCGTTGGACGTTCGGCGTTGAGCGTTGGACGTTTGCTTCGTGGCACAAGTGGATACTCAGAACGACAGGCTAGCGGCCATTCGCGCGGCTTTCCCGAAGGAAGGTCTTTTTGCGGAAAAGGCCTGGCTTCTCTCGCCTCATGCCTTTCCGATCGAGAAAAAATTTGTCGCCGAACTGGAACAACTCGGACATAGGCTCTTCGTTTTCCAGCGTGCCTGTAATCAACTCTATCAGCTGAGCATTAAAGACAAACAGCCCGCCTGGGTGGCGCGTTATCTCGATGCCGGTAAACCAAAGGAACTGATCGAGTTTTCGAGGCGGAAAGAAATTCGGGACGATTTGCCCCGGGTGATTCGTCCCGATCTCATTCTGACCGATCACAGCTACATGATTGCCGAAATCGATTCTGTCCCCGGCGGAATCGGCCTGACCGGTTGGCTCAACCAAACCTATTCAACATTCGACAACGAGATTATCGGCGGCGCCGACGGAATGCTGGATGGATTTCGGACTGTACTTCCAAATGGCGGCGACATCGTCATCTCGCAAGAGGCCGCAACGTACCGACCAGAGATGGAATGGATCACCGCGCGATTGAATCAAAGACATGCTGTAGCCGGAGTCGCTGACTCCGGTTCTTTTCGCGATCTCAGTCCCACCGGGATCACCGATCCTGGCTACAGCTGGCGTGTTGCAGCCGCTGAGAATTATAAGCCGAGGGACGGACGCGCCGTGTACCGTTTCTTCGAATTATTTGATCTGCCAAATATTCCCGGGATCGAGAACACCCTGCGGGCGAATGCTGAAGGTCGCATCAGCATCACGCCGCCGATCAAACCGTATCTTGAAGAGAAAATGTGGTTCGCGCTTTTTTGGATGCAGCCGCTGCGCGAATTCTGGCGACGCGAATTAGGCGAGAAATATTTCGTCAAGCTACAGCAAGTGATCCCTTACTCGTGGCTGCTCGATCCGGCGCCCTTGCCACAACATGCGGTCATTCCGCGCTTGGAGATACATGACTGGCGCGAAGCCGCCAAGTTCAGCCAGAAAGATCGCGATCTTCTTTTGAAAATAAGCGGCTTTTCACCGCTTGGCTGGGGCAGCCGTGGCATCGCGCTGGGTGCCGATCTGCCGCATGCCGAGTGGGAAAAGCGAATCAACCACGCTCTTGAGACGTTCGAATCGTCGCCGACGATTATGCAACGCTTTCACAAGGGGCGACTAGTCGAGCATCAGTATTGGGATCCTGATTCTGGCGAGTTAAAGAAAATGAAAGGCCGTGTACGCCTCTGCCCTTACTATTTCGTCGAGGGCGACCGCGTAAAATTACGTGGCGCTCTCGCCACGGTCGCGCCAGCAGATAAAAAGTTCCTGCATGGAATGAGTGACGCGATTCTTGTCCCATCGAAAGTGGGCTCGCTTCACGCGGCTTGATCGAGAGTAGGTGGCGCACGCGTCCGGTGTATTGGCGACAGTGTGTTGCCATCGCAGACTTTTCAGATGCAAGATTTTGATCTCGACACGCTGCCCGCAGCTTTCTGAGACTACAGATCTATGAAAACCGGGACTCAATTATCTATCGCCACACTTGCTTTCATCTGCCTCAGCGTTTTGCCAAATGCGCAAGCGCTCAATCCGCCACCGGACGGAGGTTATCCTGGAGGCAACACAGCAGAAGGGCAAAACGCCCTATCCGGCCTAACAACCGGCACATACAATACAGCCGTCGGCTTCTTTTCACTCAGCAGCAACGCCGAAGGCACCTTCAACACGGCCATCGGCGCCGGAACGCTCCTTACGAATACTGCCGACAACAATACGGCCACCGGAGCAGGGGCCCTTTTTAGTAATACTACCGGTGAGAACAACACAGCCGCGGGAGTGTTCGCCCTTTTTGACAACACTACCGGCGGCTCCAATACCGCCACTGGGTTTGGCGCACTCGGTGATAACACCACAGGAAGCTCCAACACAGCCGACGGCGCTAATACGCTCCTTAACAACACCACAGGACAGAACAATACGGCCACCGGTTTTCAAGCACTCCAAAACAACACCACCGGCGCCAACGATACGGCTAGCGGCGTTAATGCGCTGATTAGCAATACGACCGGTTTCGGCAATACGGCCATGGGTTTTCAGGCAAGCCAAAGCACAACCACCGGTGGCGGCAACACAGCCATCGGTGGCGCGCTCTTGTTCAACATCACTGGCGACTCTAACACGGCACTGGGCGTTTCAGCCGGATCGGGTGTTACTACGGCCACGAACGTAATCTGTATTGGCACTGATGGAGCGGACGTGAACAACAGCTGCTTTATCGGCAACATTCACGGGGTGACAACGCAAATTGGCGACGCCATACCAGTGTTGATTGACTCTGCAGGCCAACTGGGGACGATGAACTCTTCGCGCCGGTTCAAGAAGGAGATCAAACCAATGAACAACGCCAGCGACTCGATCCTAGGGCTTCAGCCAATGACATTCCACTATAAGAGCGACAAGACAGATACACCGCAGTTCGGTTTAATTGCCGAGGAAGTAGCGAAGGTGAATCCCGATCTCGTCGTGCGTGACGAGAACGGAGAAATTTACACCGTGCGCTACGATGCCGTGAACGCAATGCTGCTCAATGAATTTCTCAAGGAGCACCACAAAGTAGAGAAATTGGAAGCGATGGTTGGGAGTCTCGCGGCAATAGTGAAAGAGCAAGCAGCGCAACTTCAGCAAGTGAGCGCCGAGATTAGAATTAACAAGCCGGCTGCGAAGGTCGTAAGCAGCAATCCGTAAAGATTTTGCAGCGCGTAATTTTAAGCGTGCAAAACCGTGTGCTTTGTCTCAGAAGGAAGCCATGAACATCACCAAAAACCTCGGAATGCTCCTGCTCGCTATATATCTGATTCTCGCCGGGATCACTCTACTGTTCCACATTACCATCCCAACGATCATAATGGGGATCTTGGCACTAGCAGCCGGCATTTTGATTCTCATTGGCAAATAGCGACCCCCGCTCATATCACACTCCGGGTCGTCGCTTTCGCTGCGAGTTTCCAAGGGGCGGCGATTCGACAAAACAGTACCGCGCCAACAAACCACGGGGAGCCTCGAAACGGGATTCCCTCTTTATAATCGAATGGGCTGATGCTGCTGGAATAATGCCAGATGCCGTTGAATGCGTTTCGAATCGGCCGGCTCAATTCCCTTTATTGCCAATGCTTGCGCTGCATACCGCGCAGCAGAATCAAAATCGCCTGTCTCGGCATAAGCTGCGGCCAGCGTATCGATCATGTTCTCGTCCTTCCACGCCATGATACTGCAAGCTGCCTTGGCATCTTTGACCGCCTGTCGGCCGTTACGAAACGACGCGTTTGGGCAAGTCGCCTGAAACCACGCACGGTCGCTCAGCGCCCTGGCAAGAGTAACGCTCCGAGGATGGATCGAAACGATATAATTAAACTCCTTCAATGCTTCCGCGTATTTTCCAAGACCCGCGTTGATCCTGGCTCGCAGCAGGGCGGCTTCGACAAAGCCCCGATATTGCCGGAGCGCTTCATTGCAATCCTGAATAGCAAGATCGTATTTGCCTTGCCCTGCAAAAATCTGCGCGCGGATGTAGAGCGCCGGCCAAAATGTGGGATCAGCGTGAAGCGCCGCGTCCAAATCGCGCTTTGCACCCGCGGTATCGCCATGTTTCAGCCGATCTTCTGCATTCGTAAATAGGTTCATGACCGCCCGTCGGCCTTTGCCGTACCCGACTATGATCGGTACGCTTGCGTTAATAGCCGTCACGCTGGCGATCATTGCAATGAGGAGTGAAGTAACTCTTATGGACATAATTTTAGCTCTGATTAGTGGAAGCGATCTGTAATCAAAAACGCAGCCATTTGGCAAGGCAAAGTTCGTCCGGTTTCGTTGCGACGAGGTCGGCTTAAGCTGTTCGAAATGTGAACAACTCCATCGAACCTTCTGATCCAGCCTCGACTGTTTTCAGAACAGCGCCGCCCCCCAATGAATTGGCCGCGGTCACGCTGCGGAAAGTGACGTGGCGGTTGATCCCATTTCTTTTTGTGCTTTACGTTATCGCCTGGCTGGATCGGGTGAATGTCGGTTTTGCCGGATTGCAAATGAACACTGATCTCGGGTTTAGCTCGACGGTGTTTGGTTTTGGCTCGGGTATTTTCTTTCTTGGTTATTGTCTCTTTGAGATTCCAAGCAATATCATCCTGGAACGAGTTGGAGCCCGGCTTTGGATCTCGCGAATCATGGTAACGTGGGGCCTGATCTCAATCGGCCTGATGTTTGTGCGGACTCCTGCGACCTTCTACCTGCTACGATTCCTTCTTGGAGTAGCTGAAGCCGGATTTTTTCCCGGAGTAATTTACTATTTAAGCCTGTGGTATCCTGCAGCACATCGTGCGCGAGCGATCGCGGCTTTCATGACTGCGGTCCCCGTGACCGGGTTAATAGGAGGTCCGTTATCGGGAGCCTTGCTGGAATTAGATGGTCTTCATGGGTTGACGGGCTGGCAATGGTTGTTCCTGCTTGAAGGATTGCCCGCGGTGATCCTGGGCATCAGCGTCCTTTTCGATCTGAAGGATCGTCCCGAAACGACGCATTGGCTGACTCCAGCAGAACGCGACTGGCTGGTAGAAAGACTTGCTGCCGAGCGAACAGCTTGCGTGCTAAAGCCGAACATTTATGTAGCACTGACTGATGTTACCGTCTGGAAGCTAGGGATCATCTTCCTCTTGGTCGCGGCTGGATTTTATGGTTATTCCTTTTGGGCGCCGCTCATTATCAAGTCGCTTACCGGACTTAGTAACTTCAAGGTAGGGTTGGTTCTGAGTGCGATTAGCGCGGTAACAATCCTGGGTATGCTCTTAAACAGCAACCATTCCGATCGCACGGGCGAGCGAGCTATACATATAGCTGTCCCACTGTTCGTGATGGGTGTAGGCCTTATGGGATGCGCGCTGCTGCATCAGCCTGTGTTGGCCGTTATTGCACTGGCACTTGTTCCACTGGGACACTGCGCCAGTTATGGTCCTTTTTGGTCGACACCGACTCAGTTCTTTACCGGGCCAGCGGCGGCCGCTGGGATAGCCCTCGTGACGATGATTGCAAACGTCGGCAGCTTCGCGGGGCCAACGCTTATCGGCGTCCTGAAGGCGGGAACTGGCACCCACACTGCTGCATTCGTCCTGCTCGGCGGATTTGCGGTTATTGCAGCGCTTCTAGCGCTGAAAATAAGCCCTGCCCAATCACGCAGCAGCGAGCGATCCGCCTAAGGCGGCCGGCTAGTGGGTTAATTGCCCGCGCCGTCGCGTTTCTGATCGGCGTGGATTCCGGGAGCTTTGGGACCGCGCTCATGCTCCTTTCCCTGCGCCGGCGAGGCAGATTTTAGTTTTCGCCGGTGTTGAACCTCTTCATCCGGAGGTTCGTTGACGCTGCGCTGTCGCGGAAGACTTTCCGGATGATTGCGACAAAGAAATTCAATGAGCCCTTCGCGCATCTCGCAACGAAGGTCGAAAACTTTGCCAGGATCGGTGCTGCTGACGAGCACGCGCACTTCGATTGTGCTTAGTTTCGTATCGGTCACCTGTAATCCGCACACCTTCCTGTCCCACTTTGGATTGTTCTCAACAAGGCGCTTCAATTCCTTGCGCAATTCGCCAATGGGCGCCTGGTAATCAAGGTAAAGAACAATCGTCCCGAGCAGTTCCGTAGAAACGCGGCTCCAGTTCTGAAACGGTTTTTCGACAAAGTAGGTGATCGGCAAAATCATCCGGCGCAGGTCCCACGTTCTTACCGTTACGTACGTGAGCGTGATTTCCTCGATCTGGCCGAACTCACCCTCGACGACCACGATATCATCGATGAGTAGCGGCTGCGTTAGCGCAATCTGGATGCCAGCGAGCACGTTGCCGAGAGTCCGTTGCGCGGCGAACCCAATCACGATGCCTGCAATTCCAGCCGAAGCCAGAATGCTCGTGCCGAACTGCCTCACCGGATCGAAAAGCATCAGCACGGAGCCGGTCGCGATGATTACGACGGCAGTAATGATAATTTTGCGAATCACCGATACCTGAGTGTAGATCCGGCGCGCTGAAAGATTATCCGGCAGGTCCAATCGCTGCCTACTCACCAGCGCAGCCTGCATCGCGTTGATGCCGTGAACGATCAGAAATGAAAGCGTGACGATGAACAGAATACCGACACCTTTCTGTGTCACCCATGTCCAGTTTTCGGGAAGCTTAAGCAGCGGTAACAATAGAATGATGCCGAGCAGCGGTACCGAAAGCCGCAATGTGTGTCCAACGATTGGAACAACGATTTTGCCCGGTAAGCTGCGCGTTCGCTCCGCCCACAGACGCATCCGTTTTTCGACGGCGCGAATGGCGCGAAAGACCAGCCACAGCAGTGCGATAATCCATCCGGCGTAGAGAATCGCTGTGAGCGCGCGCCCCCAAAAGATGCGCGTGGGCCGGGAGTCGATGCCCGCAACTATCGGCAGCAGCGCGAATGCGCCCCCGCACATCCAGAGGAAAAGCGCGACGGGTTTGCGAATCGCGGCTGCGCTCAATGCCAACCAGGACTGATATCGCGTTGATTCAATCTCGCCGGCGCGCCGCCTGACGATCCAAACAAACCAACCGGAAAGCAGTGACAACAGCGCGAGCGCGACCGCACAACTGAGCAAACGCATCCAGGTAACTCGATCGAAGACGCCTCGTTGAAGAAAAGCGTTGCCGGAATCTTTTGCGATTTCGTCAAGCCAGCGACCGTAAGCCGCGCCGGTCCGGTAAATCTTCGACCGCTCAGTGGCGGCTCGTTGTGCGGAGAGCTCAGCAACCGACTGCGTGATCGTCGTAGCAGGCGTTGCGGATACCGTTGGCGATGGTGATGGCGAAACAACCGGTTCCGCCCCAACCACGCTGGCACAGACAAACATCACAAATGCGCAGTAGATTCTCATTTAGGGTCATTAAAACTGATGGAGATCGCTTCTTCCAACGATCATTCCCCGACGGTTTGATAGCTGCTCTGATTAGTTCGTCCTTGAACATCAGAATGGCTCCCGACCTATGCGGATTTGTCCTCGTCCCTACTTAACCAGTCGATCCGTAATCCAAAAGGCAAAGGCGTAACAAACAAAAATCGAAAATCCGCCGCCGATTCCAGCAACGACAGCCTGGCGCCACGAGCCGCGTCGCACGGTTCGCGCAAGCAACGCGAACGCGAGCGCAATCCCGAACTCGCCGAGAATGATGTACCACGGCGTAAACGAAATCATGCGGCAACCACTGTACTGCCACCAATGAATTCTTCGCGCCATCTCCTCGTAGAACGGAATATTGATTGCGCCAAGCAGTCCGATCATAACCAAGCCGACCTTGCCGGACCGTTCCCACAATCGCAGTCCGATATATCCGAATTGCACTGCTAGAACTTCCCAGGCCAGCGGCATCCAGAGCGGTGATCGCCAGATCATTGGACCGCCGCCAATCGAGTAATCCAGAGTGCGCGTGTAATCAACCAGCCACGCATCGGCCGAAAGCTCCGTGAAACCGACCACGAGTCCGAAAAGGAGAAGCCGGCCGAGCAATGCGTCCCGCCTAACGAGTGCAAAGCCGATAAGAAGACAATTATCAATAATGTTGAGCGCTGCGCCCGTGCGCCAATCCGACCACGGCGCGAACGCCAGTAGCGAAACTCCAGCAACGTTGATGACTATCGTTGCGATAACGACACACAAACGATCGCGTTCAAGTTCGGAATCGGTGAGCACGATGTCGATTTAGCCAGCCGTGTTACGCCAGTCAATTGCGCAGCGCTTTCAATTTGTAGGGCGTCTGTGTCAGGCGCCGGACCAAATCAGCGCAGCCTTGACCGATCTACTCTCACCCTGTTAAGCCGATGCAGTGAAACGCCTCCTTTGGATTGATATCTCTAAGGGCCTGGCGATTTTGTTCGTCGCTTACTTTCATTTTTTCACGACTTATTTCCAACATGGCGTTCTTCCACCAACCGACTGGAGTAATTTCTCAGCAGGCGCGCTGACGATTCTAAGATTGGCTTGGTTCAAAGTTTCAGGACTCGGGTTCCACGCTGTCGGTGTCTTCATTATCCTGAGCGGGTGGACGCTGATGCAATCCACCATGCGCCGTTCCGAGTCCGGTCCCGCGGCTGAGGGATGGAGCACGTGGTATCGCGCGCGGTTCTTGCGGCTTTACCCGATGTACTGGGTCGCGCATTTAGTTTATCTCCTCTCGCCATTCGTCG
>Ga0193722_1000347_pt1 | contig 10128 bp, 12 predicted proteins | sample H2m1metaG_FD_143044 | JGI IMG/M metagenome (GOLD analysis project Ga0193722, IMG submission 143044) | Soil microbial communities from a riparian zone of the East river system, Colorado, United States - H2m1 | ecosystem: Environmental > Terrestrial > Soil > Riparian zone | place: USA: East River...
TTCTTCCTCGAGCAATTTCAAATCGCCATGTTGGCGCGGATCGGAAACTGATACCTCGGCGAGTAATTCTTCCAAGCGTCGTTTGTCCTGGCTTGTGATGTAAATGGGGTTCTTCATGGTTTAAATATTCGGCAGATTGTCTGTGCTTGCATGCAGGAAGTATCAGCAGAATTAAAACCCTTCTACGATCGAACGACGAAGACTCATTCGCAATCGTACCGATAGCTTTTCATTATCTATTTGCTGGACAATGATCTAACAGTTAGGCATCCATTGTACGATTACTCTTTTTTCGGCAGTGCTCGTTGAATGAATAGCGCGACTATTGCAATGAGAACCGTAGTAGCGATTACGACTAGGTAGTCCATAGGTTCCTTTAGAAGATGCCCGACCCATTTTCTGTTGAGTTAGTAGTCGGCGCAGAGAGCTGTAATAATAATCGCAGGCGGTCCCTGACCAATAAAGCCTGGTAGGGTTTGCCGTTCAGGACGCTGCTTTCGTCGGTTCGTCTTTTCACTGGTTTCAAGATATAGAATAAGACGAATAAGTCAAAATATCATTTGACTTATCTTCGATACTGACTCTCTTTAGATATAATGAATCCGAAACCAAGCGGAATGAATCATGAATCTTCTTCGCGCGCTTTGAATAGAGGATCTTCCAACGAGGCGGGAAATACTCTCCCGAACGGCAGCAAACATTGGGCTATCGTCCAAGGATGGATCCCACTTATTGGTGACGAAACCGTGTCCCTTCTTAACGTGTCGGGCCAGGAGGCACACGTTGAGATCACCGTCTACTACAGCCACCGCGATCCGGCCGGCCCTTATCGTCTCACGGTTCCGGAAGGACGGACGGAGCATGTCCATCTTAATTGCCTGACCGACCCAGAGTTAATTCCGCGTGCGACTAATTACTCCAGTACCATCGAGTCGGACGTACCAATCGTAGTCCAGCATGCGAAAGCATTCCAAACTGGCCATTACAGAGGTGAAGACCATTTCCTATCCCACCATGAGCCAGAATAGACCAACACAGCCTTCAACAAAGGATAAAAGCTTATGATGCGAAGCATTAAGCCTGTTTCGCAAAGATTTCCCTGATTCTCGCAGATGAAACACGAATTCAAAGTTGGCGATCACGTTGAGTGGAACTCGGAAGCCGGCTACGTGCGAGGAAGGATCAAGAAAAAGGTCACGTCCGCTATGAAGTTCAAGACCTACACGGTTCGTGCGTCGAAGGAAGAGCCGCAATATTTGATCAAGAGCGACAAGACAGACCACATGGCGATGCACAAAGGTGCGGCTCTGAAGAAGCTCAGGAGAAACAGTCGCTCATCCAAGAAACGGTTACCGCGCTCGACGAAGAAATGATTCGGGCGGAATTCTATGAGCGTAACCTTGCTCAAGGTGAAAGCTTTTGACCAAAGCATTTCGAGGGATTTCGGCGGGTCCACCCGAGCAACTCATCGAACAAATGCCAAGGCTAAAACCTACGGTCGTCCTAACCATTGGACATTCCACCCGCACACTCGATGAGTTTATCGACCTCCTTCGAGCGCACGCGGTAACTCGCGTCGTCGATGTGCGGACGGTCCCCCGCTCCCGGCACAATCCGCAGTTTAACCAGGATTCGCTGCCAGATTCATTGAAGAAAGCTGGGCTGGGTTACGTTCACTTGCCCGCACTGGGCGGACTGCGTCACGCAAAGTGCGATTCAGTCAACGTGGGCTGGCGAAATGCTTCCTTTCGCGGTTATGCGGATTACATGCAGACGCCGGAATTCGAGCGGGGCCTCGAAGAATTGATCTACTTGGCCAAGCAGGAGCAGATCGCAATCATGTGCGCCGAAGCGGTGCCATGGCGCTGTCACCGTTCGCTCATTGGAGACGCCTTAACCGCTCACGGAATTCGTACTGAGGACGTCATGAGTCTAAGGCGTCGCCGGGTTCATACGCTTACCGCCTTTGCCAAAGTCCAAGGCAAGTTCGTTACCTACCCGGCGGAAACTTCGCAGCGACCCAAAAAGTATATGTCACTTAGACGCATACGGTTGCCCCTTAAGGTAGAATGATCGCCTACAAAATATCGAAGAATGCGAGAATTTTGTTTGTGGGCATCAATCCGCATCCTGGTTCTTATCGTCGCGGCGTCCCTTTTTCCAACAACAAGATGTTTTGGTATCTGCTGAATCGGGCCGGGTTACTTCAGGAAGCAGAAGGGGATCTGAGAAACGACCACTTACTCAAGGCGATGTATGATAAGAAATTCCTGCCGACATACAGGCTAAACTTCGTGAACCTCGTGGACCGTCCTACGATTGATGTGACCAAATTGAAGAAAGGCGAGGAGGAACCAGGGGTTAAGCGGGCGTTAAGAATCATTCGGAGATGCAAGCCGCGCGTGGTTTGCTTTATCGGGAAAATTGCCTTCAACACATTTTACCGGACTCGAAAATGTGATTGGGGTTGGCAGTCGAAGATCTATGACGCCAAAGTTTATCTGATGCATTTTCCGATTCGAGGCCCTGGAGCAATCCGGGTGCAAGAATTGAAAGAAGTGAAGCAAGCTAGTGACGGACTTAGATCCTCGTTTTAAATAATCATCCCTCTTTCTTGAAGTGCCTTTGCCGCATCTTCTACGCTGGCATCCGGCAAAATCGTGCCATCAATATCCAGAGTGGGACTCTTATCCTGGCCTGACGCGGCTTCCACTTCCTTGGCGTAAGCAGGATTGGTCGTCACATTCTTTATCTCATAGGGAATGTTCAACTCATTCAAGAAACCATAACGGCGGCTGACCAGGGACAGCCAGATTTTCGGTAGATAACAATTTTCATATCAGTTTAACTAATGGTGGCAAGAGTCCTTGCCCAGTGCGGAAACAACCCCGGATCGTGATCTGTTACGAGACATCACTCGTATCAAAAACCATCCCACGTAATTAGTCAAATATTATATTGACTTATGGTGTTTTTGATCGATCTATCTGCATGAGGCGGCGACGAAGTTCATGAAACATCGAGCAGGAGTGTTTCTATTTGCGGCGATCACGTTGGGTTTCGCGTTGGGCGCGCCGGTTCCACCACGATCGCAACTTCGGACAAACGAGTACACATGGCATCCCGAAAGTTCACCGCGGGGACCGGTGCTGGTGGTGATCAGTCTGCCCGAACAACAAGCTTATGTTTATCGCAACGGCTTTCTGATTGGTCGGACTACGATCAGCTCGGGTCGCGCCGGGCAGCGGACGCCGACCGGCGTCTTCACCGTTCTGGAAAAGCAACGCAAACATTATTCGAGCATCTACAAGGGAGCGGCCATGCCTTACATGGAACGACTGACCTGGAGCGGGATCGCGCTGCACGGCGGACAACTGCCGGGCTATCCCGATTCGCATGGATGCGTCCGCCTGCCGAAGGAATTTTCAGAACTGCTTTTCGGTGTGACCAGGGTCGGTACGACCGTGGTAGTTGCGAATGAGTCGTCGGATTCCGCCTTGGTGACGCATCCCGGCCCGCTCATGGCGAAGCCGGCGGTGATGAAAAACCTGAAGCTGGAAAAACTAAGCGACCTTGATTTCAGGTGGCATCCTGAACGCGCGGTCACGGGACCGATGAGCATCGTGATCAGCGAAGCCGATCGGCAAGTCGTCGTCTTTCGCAATGGCGAACCGATTGGCCGCTCACGTTTTGAAGTGCAAGGGAGCTACCACTTCCCGACCGCAGTGTTTAGTTACCTGGGACGCGAGAACGGCCAGAACCGCTGGCTCGGCGCTGGTCGCGATGCGGGTGAGACGGAAAAGATGCTGGCCGATCTGCGTTCGCATGTCGTGGTAGCGCCCGCCTTTCGGGATTTCGCACAGAGCGCACTGCAACCGGGCGATACCATGAGCGTAGTGTCGTTTCCGGTGTTGCCGCGGACTGACGCAGCGTCTCCGGTGGAATAAATCTTGAAGTAAAATGAGAAAGGATAGTTATGAAATCGAAGACGCAAGAAAACTACTGGCGCAAACACCATTACAAGCGGCGATTCCTACCGCTTAGCGAGAGAAGATTAGGAGAACTGTCCTATGCCAATCTACAAAATTAAATTAAAGGCCAGAGAGGAAATTGCCGCTGGAACAATGGCATTTCATTTTGAAAAGCCGGAGGGATTTGCCTACAAGGCAGGCCAATTCGCGGATTACACTCTGATCAATCCCTCTGAAACTGACGCCGAAGGTAACACGCGAGGGTTTTCTTTGGCGAGCGCTCCTTACGAGGACTATCTGATGTCCGCGACACGGATGCGTGACACGGCGTTCAAGCGAGTATTAAAAACAATGCCGCTCGGCACGGAACTCACGCTGGATGCTCCTTATGGGTCCTTCACGCTTCACAACAATGCGGCCATCCCCGCCGTTTTCGTGACCGGCGGCATCGGCGTCACGCCGGTACGGAGCATTGTGCTGCAAGCCATTCACGACCAGGTCGCGCACCGCATCATCGTCATCGATTCGAACAAAAGGCCGGAAGACGCAGCCTTCCTGAACGACTTGGATAAGCCACACGAGAAGAATCCGCACTACACTTTTGTCGGCACAATGACAGGGATGGAAGAATCAAGCCGGGAGTGGCACGAGGAAACAGGGCACATGACGAAAGCGATGCTTTCGAAATACATCGATGATTTAGCAGTTCCTATTTACTACATCGCCGGTCCACAGGGAATGGTAACCTCGATGCGCAAGGTATTAACCGAGTCAGGAGTCAACGATGACAACATTCGGACAGAAGAGTTCACAGGTTACTGAGGCCAGCTAAAAGTGAGACACGAACTAACACTCAAGAGGGTGTATGAAGCGCCGCATAAGGATGATGGCACCCGCATTCTGGTGGATAGGCTCTGGCCGCGCGGTTTGACCAAGGAAAAGGCGAAGGTCGATCTCTGGTTGAAAGAGATCGCCCCGAGCACGGAGCTTCGGAAATGGTTTGGGCACGATCCGAAGAAATGGCGAAGCTTTCGCGAGCGTTATGAAACCGAGCTCAAAGATCACGCCGATCAGCTCAAGTTGTTAAAAAGCAAAGTTAAAGAAGGAACAGTTACTCTGATCTACGGCGCGCGCGATCAAGAGCATAATGAGGCGCTCGTCCTAAAGCAATTTCTGGAACGAAAGGCGTAAGCTCGCCGGGGCTAGCAGGATCGGCCGGTAAAGCAGCGGCGATGCGATTTTAGGTGAAACATGCCTGATTTTTTCTGTAAACTTTCTGAAACCACGACCCGGCTCCACCATTGCTGGGAGCACACGATTGGAAGCTGTCACGCGCCTCTCGCATTGCGAGCGGACTGGCAGGCGCAACTGCGACGTTGCCACGAGGAATTGGGATTCCGCTATGTTCGTTTCCACGGTCTCTTTTGTGACGACGTGGGCACGTTGATCGAGCACAACGGAGAGCCGCTGTATTCATTCTTCAACGCCGATCGGATTTTCGATTTTCTGCTTTCGATCGGGATGAAGCCCTTCGTTGAACTGAGCTTCATGCCCGAAGCACTCGCCTCCGGACATGAAACGGTCTTTCATTACCGTGCCAACGTCACGCCGCCGAAAGATTACAAACGCTGGGCGGAGCTAGTGAAAAAGTTTACCCGGCACTGCGTGGAGCGCTATGGCGTGGCAGAAGTGAGGGAATGGTTCTTTGAAGTCTGGAACGAGCCGAACCTGCCTGCTTTCTGGAAGGGCACGCAGACCGACTATTTCAAGCTCTACGCTGAAACCGCCGCAGCGATCAAGAGTGTGGACGCAGCACTCAAAGTCGGCGGCCCGGCGACAGCAAGGAATGCGTGGATCGAAGAGCTCCTCGCCTTTTGCGCCAGAAAAAAAGTGCCGGCGGATTTCGTAAGCACGCATCATTACCCGACCGATGCGCTGGGCAACGAAGGCGACGAGCAATTAGCGAACAGCCGCCGCGGCATTCTGCGCGAACAAGCGCAGGACACGTTTCGGCGTGCGGGCGGCAAGCCGGTTTATTATACCGAGTGGAACGCCTCCTCGAACCCGCGTGATCCGCGGCACGACGAACCTTACGCGGCTGCGTTCCTCGCCAAGACCGTGTTGGAAACAAATGGCCTCGTGCAAGCCTACAGTTTCTGGACGTTCACAGACATCTTCGAGGAGAACTATTGCCCCTCGAAGCCATTTCACGGCGGCTTTGGCCTGCTCAACTTGCACGGCATTCCGAAGCCGGCTTATCGCGCGTATGAATTGCTCCACCAACTCGGCACTGAGCAACTACTGGTGGATGGAATCCATGAGACGGTAGATGCGTGGGCTGTCCGCAAAGAAGATTCCCTAACTGTGCTGCTCACCAATCACGCCTTGCCGCGCCACTCGATTAAGACGGAACAGGTGCGGGTGCGCGTCGCCGAATCCAGCGAGCCAACCGCCGTGTTCATCCAGCGTATCGACGAAGAACACGCGAATCCGCGCCGCCTCTGGACCGAGATGGGCGAGCCGGAATATCTGAAGGCGCTCGAGGTCGAGCAATTGCAAGCGGCTTCCCGCCGAACGCCGGAGCCGCAGCGTTGGAAGTATGCGGATGAGAGCGTCTACCTCGAAACCGCCTTGCCGCCGCACGGGGTGGCGGCCATTACCGTCGAGTATTTGCCGATGCCCCGCTCAGGAGACAAGTGAAAGAACAAATCGAGCAATCCTCGTTAGGCGAAAATGAATTGGCCGACCTGCAAAAGGCCACTTTCGGGTATTTTCTAAAAGAGACGAACCTGGAAAACGGAATGGTGCCTGACAGCACTAAGCAGAATTCGGCCGCCAGCATCACCGCCATCGGATTCGCGCTCACGGCTTATCCCATCGGGGTCGAGCGAGGATATCTGACGCGCGCTGAAGCCGTCGAGCGGACCCTCGTGACACTACGTTTTTTCTGGAACAGCGAGCAGAGCGAAGCGCCCGACACGACCGGCTATCGGGGTTTTTATTATCACTTTCTCGATATGCAAACCGGTCGCCGCGCGCCTGGCTCGGAACTGTCCACCATCGACACAGCCTTTCTCCTGGCCGGCTTTCTCACTGCCGGCATGTATTTCGATCGGGAAACGAAAAAGGAGGGGGAGATCCGGAAGCTGTCCCAGGCGCTCTACGCCCGCGCCGATTGGCGATGGGCGCAAAACGGCGCGCTCAAGGTTTCACATGGGTGGAACCCAGAAACGGGCTTTATCAAATACCGTTGGGAAGGCTACAGCGAAGCGTTGATTCTGTATGTGCTTGGGTTGGGATCGCCTGCGCACCGGCTCCCCACGGAAAGTTATGTGGCGTGGACGCGCACCTATAAATGGAAAAGACTTTACGAGCAGGAATTCCTCTACGCTGGTCCGCTCTTCATTCACCAACTCTCGCACGTCTGGATCGACTTTCGCGGCATCCAGGACGACTACATGCGCCCGCGCGGGCTGGACTACTTCGAGAACAGCCGCCGCGCTGCCTATGTGCAGCAGGCGTATGCGATTCGGAATCCGAAAGGGTTTGCCGGGTACGGAAAATACGCGTGGGGAATTACGGCGAGCGATGGCCCGGGCCCGGCCCGGCGCAAGATCAAAGGCATCCCGCGGGAATTCTACGACTATGAAGCGCGCAGCATTCCTAACGGGCCCGACGATGGCACGCTGGCGCCGTGGGCGGTGGTCGCCTCGCTCCCGTTCGCGCCAGAACTGGTGCTGCCTTCCATCAAACATTTTAACGAAGCGTACCCGGCGATGACGAGCGAGTACGGTTTCAAATGCAGCTATAACCCGACCTTCTCGGGCGGGAAAAATAACCGCTCAACAGGTTGGATTTCCAAGGGCTATTATGGCCTCGATCAGGGACCCATCGTGATGATGATAGAGAATTACCGCACGGGATTTCTCTGGCATCTGATCCGGCAATGTCCCGCCATCCAGATGGGTTTGCGCCGGGCTGGGTTTACGGGCGGTTGGCTACAGGAGTAGATCGCCGGGGAAAAGATTCGGGCTGCGCGAGGAGAATCCCTCCCTCCGTCAACGCATCCTTCACGATGCTCTGCGCTTCCTCCAGGATGCGGCATAGATGGTCTTCTCCGCGGAAGCTTTCCGCATAGATTTTGTAGATACTCTCCGTACCGGAGGGACGTGCCGCAAACCACCCGCTTTCCGCCACCGCTTTCAACCCGCCGATGGAAGCATCGTTGCCTGAAGCGCGGGTAAGGATGGTTTGAATTTTTTCTCCGGCCAGCTCCGTAGACCGGACTTGTCTCGCTGAGAGGTTGGCGAGAACTTCCTTTTGTTCGGGAGTGGCCGGCGCCTCAATGCGCTCATAGACGGGCTCGCCAAATTCGCGCGTAAGGTCGCCGTAAATTTCTCCGGGATCACGTCCCATCCGCGCCGTGATTTCGGCCGCGAGTAAACAAGGAACGAAGCCATCTTTGTCCGTCGTCCAAGCACTGCCATCGCGCCGGATGAAAGACGCACCGGCACTTTCCTCTCCCGCGAAGCCAAGGGAGCCGTCGAGCAAACCATCCACGAACCACTTGAATCCAACCGGCACTTCGTAAAGCTTCCGCCCGAGCCTGGCGGTGATTCGATCAATCATCTGAGTGCTCACGACCGTTTTGCCGACGGCCGCGTCCTTCCGCCACTCCGGCCGGTTATCGAAGAGATAGGAGATGGCCACCGAGAGGTAGTGGTTGGGCGGAAGCAGCCCGGCGCTTTTGGTGACAATTCCGTGCCGGTCATGATCCGTGTCGCAAGCGAAAGCGAGGTCGAAGCGATCCTTCATCTGAATCAATCGCTGCATCGCGTAAGGTGACGATGGGTCCATGCGAATCTGACCATCCCAATCAACGGTCATGAATCGGAAGGTCGGATCGACCGCCTCGTTCACCACCGTAAGATTCAATCCAAAACGCTCCGCGATCGGCTTCCAATAGTGAACGCCGGCGCCACCAAGAGGATCGACCCCCAGGCTGATGTTCGCGCCGCGGATGACATCCATGTCGATGACGGTGCCGAGATCACCCACGTAGGCATTAAGGTAGTCGTGTCTGTGTGTGGTGGAAGCGCGAAGAGCCCTCTCGAACGGAATTCGTTTCACACTTTCCAAACGAGCTTCGAGAAACTCATTGGCCTTCGCCTCGATCCAATCCGTGACAATCGTATCCGCCGGCCCGCCATTCGGCGGGTTATACTTAAAGCCGCCATCACGCGGCGGGTTATGCGAAGGCGTGATGATGATCCCGTCGGCGAGCCCGCCCTTCCGGCCACGGTTATAAGTCAGGATGGCATGAGAGATGACAGGTGTTGGAGTGTATTCGTCCCGTTTCGAGATCATCACATCGACGGCATTGGCGGCTAACACTTCGAGTGCGCTGGCCATTGCCGGCACCGAAAGCGCATGTGTGTCCATCCCGAGGAAGAGCGGGCCGGAAATTTCGTGCTGCTTTCGATACAAACAAATGGCCTGAGTGATGGCGAGGATATGCGACTCATTAAAAGTGTTTTCGAATGCCGAGCCGCGATGGCCGGAGGTTCCAAACGCTACTCGTTGCGCGGGCAACGAGTAGTCGGGAACTCCTGTGTAGTATGCGGTGACAAGCCGCGGAACGTTAACCAGCCGCGCTGACTCAGCCGGTTTTCCTGCAAGCGGGCTGATTTTCATCATCCCAGGACCACCTCAACTTTGTGATTCGCTCCGTCATCCGATAAGGGAATCGCGTCGCCTGGCTGCAGCGCTTCACCATCGAGATGGATGCTCGAGACACCGCGATTAACTCCGCGTGGATTCTCGACTGAGATGTCGTATGGAGCCGAGTGATATTGAAATGCGATTTGGAAGCCAGGCCATGACTTCGGAACGCAAGGGTCGATGACGAGGGTCGCGCCCCTCAAACGAAAGCCGAGGATCCATTCAAGTCCGGCGCGATACATCCATCCGGCCGAACCGGTGTACCAAGTCCATCCGCCTCGCCCGACATGGGACGGCTCGGCGTAGATATCCGCGCTCACGACGTAGGGCTCGACCTTGTAGCGATAGATGTCGGCACGTGTCCGCGCGTGATTGATTGGATTTAAGATGGAAAACAGTTCACCGGCCTTGTCTCCGTCTCCCAACATCGCAAATG
>Ga0193722_1000348_pt1 | contig 10116 bp, 11 predicted proteins | sample H2m1metaG_FD_143044 | JGI IMG/M metagenome (GOLD analysis project Ga0193722, IMG submission 143044) | Soil microbial communities from a riparian zone of the East river system, Colorado, United States - H2m1 | ecosystem: Environmental > Terrestrial > Soil > Riparian zone | place: USA: East River...
GGATTTCCAGAAGACATTCGGAAAAAGATGAATCAGGAAACCAGGAAACCAAGACAAGAGTAGATGACTCTCCATTCAAAATTCATGGATTCCTGGCTTCCAGATTAATCCAGTAGACGGATTGCAGGGTGTCGCGCAATCAATTTGAGGGCGCGCTCGGTGAGTGCTTTGCCGGGTGGGATTTTGTGCCAGGGCGACGCGCCGGAGGGATGCGGCAAGGGAATCAGGTCGAAGCGGTGGCCCGCGTGCGCGACGCGAAATTTGCGGCCAATTACGTCTCGCAATCTTCCGCAGTCGATGAATTGCACGATCGCCAGTCGACCGACCGGAATAATGAGACGTGGCTGCAAGATTCGAATCTCATCATCCATCCACAACGCACAGTTGCGAATCTCATCCGGTGCTGGAACGCGGTCGGTGCCACCGGAATTTTTGCCAGGGAAACAACGGCAGACAGCGGCGAAATAGATCTTCGATCGAACAGCGGCTTCGTCCATTCCGCAAAATTGTTCGAACCAACGAAAGAGCGTTTTGCCAGCCGTGTGCGCAAACGGTCGTTTCAACGTTGGCTCCCGCGGGCCAGGCGCCTGCCCAACGATCATCACATCGCTCACGATCGCGCCGCCTGAAACCGGCGTGGATTGCATGCGCGGACAGCGACGGCAACGAAGCAGTGCCCTTACATGTTTGTCGAGTCGGTTTTGGGGAGTTGCTGTAGCCACGGCCCTGTGGGCCGTTCGCACATGGCTGGACAACTCGCAAGGTCAGACAGGCCACAGGCCCGTGGCTACAGCGTTCGAAGCCCCAACCTTTAAAAATTTCAGCGCCGGAAAATTGAGAAGAGCGAAAAAAGCAAACTCAAGACAACGCTTAGAACAATGCAGGTAACGATAGGAAAATAGAATGAGGAATGTTCGCGCTCGATCCGAATGTCGCCGGGCAGTCGGCCCAGCCATTTTGGCGCGAACCCGCTCCACAGCACCAGCCCAACCAGTGTAGTGATAACGCCGATGGTTACGATAAACCTTCCCACTTCGCTCATCGTTCAAAAAGTTGCGCGAATGAAGTGGAGGCACAAGCTTGGGAATAGATGCCAGTCCAATTTCGAGATTATTACGAGACACTCGGGGTGCCGAAAACAGCGAGCGAGGACGAGATTCGCAGCGCTTTTCGAAAGCTGGCGCGCAAGTATCACCCAGACGTGGCCAAGGACAAAAAGGCCGCCGAAGAAAAATTTAAGGAGATAAATGAAGCGTACGAAGTTTTGAGCGATCCTGAAAAGAGGAAGAAATACGATCAACTCGGCGCGGATTGGAACCGGCCGGGCGGTTTCCAGCCGCCGCCTCAGTGGCAAGGCCAGCAACCCGGCGGCGGATTTCATCAATGGGGCGGCGATGGCGGCGGAGGGGTTGAGTTCGAATTTGGCGGAACTGGATTCAGCGATTTCTTCGAAGCGTTTTTTGGCGGCGGACGCGGTCGCTCCGCATTCGGCGGGTTCGGCGGACGCGCTGCGACAGCCGAGCGCGGCGCAGATGTAGAAGCGGACATTATGGTCACGCTCGAGGAAGCGCTGCACGGGTCGACGAGGACCGTATCGCTACGGCGAGCTGGTTCAGACAAGGTGGAGCAGTATCAAGTCAAAATTCCCCGCGGTGTCCGCGAAGGCCAGCGGATCCGTTTACGGGGTCAAGGGGAAGCCGGCGCGGGTGGAGGAAAAAGCGGCGATCTTTTTCTTCGGGTGCGATTGGCCAAGCATCCGGATTTTTCAGTCGAAGGCAGCGACTTGATTCACGAAGAGCGAATCGAGCCGTGGCAGGTGGTGCTAGGCAGCGAATTGCTGGTGGCCACTCTCGAAGGAAAAGTGCGACTGAAAGTTCCGCCAGGCACCCAAGGCGGACAGCGTTTTCGTTTGCGCGAGCGCGGTCTGCCTGGAGTCTCAGGGAAACGCGGCGATCTCTATGTTGTCATTCAAATCAACATCCCGAAAAAGCTAACTGAACGCGAACGTGAACTCTGGAGCGAGCTGGCGAAATTGCACGGAGGATAATTCCTCGAAGCGTTAAAGCGGAAAAATGTTGAAGCGCAAGGTAGGGCCGGCAGTCCTCTGCACGCCGCTTGGTGCCGCACGATTTCGGCGCGCACAAGAGTGACGCGCCCTACCATTTCGTGGGAATTCGTGTAATTCGTGTCTGATGAAAATTTCCCTCGGCTCAGATCACGCCGGTTTCCGTTACAAGGAGAAGGTAAAAGAATTGCTCAGCTCGCTCGGGCATGAAGTGAAGGACTTCGGCACGTTCAGCGAGGAACCCGTGGATTATCCGCTTTTCATTCGTCCTGCAGCAGAAGCAGTAGCGCGCGGCGAGTGCGACCGGGGCATTGTCTTTGGCGGTTCAGGTAATGGCGAAGCGATGGTGGCGAACAAGGTGCACGGTGTGCGTTGTGCACTTTGCTGGAACGAAGAGTCGGCCCAGCTCTCGCGACACCACAATGATGCGAACGTGCTCTCGATCGGCGAACGTCTGATTCCCGAAGATCTCGTGCTAAAGATTGTGCGCATTTGGCTTGAGACTGCTTTCGATGGCGGCCGGCACGAACGACGCGTCGCGATGTTAGACGCGATGTAGGTAGCGGCGGTTCACCCGAACCGCCGAGGCGATTGAGGTCAATCGCCCCTACCTAATCAACCGAGCTACGCACACCGCGAGCAAGAACACCGCGCTCACAAACGCGTTGCTCTGAAAGAACGCGCGATTGATTCCGGCCAGATCGCGTTTTTCGGTGCTGTGCTCGTAAACAAGTGCCGCCGCGATCAGAGGCAGCGACCAGTAGTAGAGTGCGCCGAGCTTCGCGACGAATCCAAAAGCGATGAGCGCGACAAACGTCAGCAGATGTAATAGCTGCGCGAGACGCAAGCTGCGCGTGATCCCCAGTTTCACCACCAGCGATCGAATTCCTTCGCGTCGATCAAAATCATAATCCTGCGTGGCATAGATCAGATCGAATCCTGCCACCCAGCAAATTACGCCGGTCGCGAGTACGAGCGGCGCAAGATCAATGTGTCCGGTCTGAGCGATCCAGGCGCCGACCGGAGCAATGGCGAGTGCCAACCCGAGAAAAAAATGCGTCGCGCTGGTGAACCGCTTCGTCACCGAATAGAAAAAAATCAATGCCAGCGCTACGGGCGCGAGGATGAACGTGAGCCGATTAATTGCTGACGCTGTGAGCAGAAACCCGGCAGAAGCGAGAATCAGTAAAACCACAGCCGAGAATTTTGATACGAGCAAGTGTCGCGAGTCCGTTCGCGGATTGCGTTGATCAAGCGACCAGTCAACGACCCGGTTGAAAAGCATGGCTGCCGTGCGTGCGAATACCATGCAGACGATCACCAGCAAAAGAATTCTCGGCGATGGCCAGCCGTTCGCCGCCACGATCAGCGCTGCAAGAGCAAAGGGGAGCGCGAAAATCGTATGAGAAAAACGAATCAACCGAAGAAATCGGCCAATGGGTCCGGTCCCAAACTGTCTCATATTTTCGCAGGGAGTTTTAGTTCCGGAGAACACAGGCTGCCAGCCTGTAGTTGCTGGCAACTTTGTTCAAAGCAGCTTCGCGCCACGAATTCTGAAATCCGCATCGAAATCCCTCGTCTCGGCAAGCTGCCGAGACCTGCAGGCTGGCAGCCTGCGCTCCCCAGAAGGGCAACGGCGCAGCTCTCATCGGCGCATTCCCCTAAGCCGATCGCGTGCCGGTCGAAGAACGCTTACTCCCCTGCGTGATGCGGCTCGTGTGTTTTCGGCTCGGCCGGTTTTTCAGCTGGCTTTTCCTCAGACTCCAGCCATTCGGTGTGGAAGACGCCGGGCTTGTCAATGCGCTCGTAGGTGTGCGCACCAAAGAAATCGCGTTGCGCTTGCAGGAGATTCGCTGGAAGGCGAGCAGAGCGATAACTGTCGTAATACGCCAACGACGCAGAAAACGCGGGGACCGGTATCCCGAACTTGATAGCGGTCGAAACAACGAGGCGCCATTTCGGCTGCGCTCTTTTGATGGCCCTGGTGAAATAGCGATCGAGGAGAAGATTTTGCAGCGCAGGATTACGCCGATATGCCTCAACGATTCGATTAAGAAACTTGGCGCGAATGATACAGCCGCCCCGCCAAATCGTGGCGATGTCGCTGAGGTTCAAGTTCCATTCGTACGTCGTGCTTCCGGAGCGAAGAAGTTCCATTCCCTGCGCGTACGAAATAATTTTGGACGCATAAAGCGCGTCACGCACGGCATCGACGAAGCGATCGCGATTGCCTTTGAACGTTCGAGCTCGCGGTTGCGGCAAAATTTCCGACGCCGCAACACGTTCTTCTTTCCGCGATGAAATCACGCGAGCTTCGACTGCGGCGTTGATTGTGGAAATGACGACGTATTGCTTGATGGCAGCTTGAAGCGTCCAAATGCCGGTGCCTTTTTGGCCCGCTTTGTCGAGGATGACGTCCACTAGCGGCTTGCCGGTTTCGGGATCGATTTTTCGAAAAATCTGCGATGTGATTTCGATCAAATAACTCTCGAGCTCACCTTTGTTCCACTCTGCAACAGTGTCTGCGAGTTGCGCCGCATCCATTCCCAGAATGTCCTTCAGAATTGCATACGCTTCACAGATCAGTTGGATATCGCCGTACTCAATACCGTTGTGCACCATCTTCACGTAATGACCGGCGCCGTCAGGTCCCATGTAGCGACAGCATGGTTCGCCATCGACTTGCGCAGCGATCTTGCGGAAAATTGGCGCGATGATTTCCCACGACTCGCGCGGGCCACCCGGCATGAGCGACGGCCCCTTGAGCGCGCCTTCTTCGCCGCCCGATACGCCCATACCTACGAAGTGAATCCCTGTGCTCTCCAATTCTTGTACGCGCCGCTGCGTATCGGTGAAGAGAGAATTTCCGCCGTCGATGATCACGTCACCTTTCTCAAGCAGCGGCGACAGCTGTCCGATTACGGAATCGACGGGCTGGCCCGCTTTCACCATCATCATGGCTATCCGTGGCTTTTTGAGCGCCCCAACAAATTCCTCTAGTGTAAGGGTGGGCCGTATGTTTTTGCCTTGGGCGCGTCCGGCCGCGAATTTTTCCGTGACCTCAGTGGTGCGATTGAACACCGCGACCGAAAAACCCTTAGATTCCATGTTCAGGACGAGATTTTCGCCCATGACACCGAGGCCGATCAGGCCAATATCACATTGATTCGTATTCATTTTTGTATCTCCTATTGTGGCTGCTCAACGCAGAAGGAGTCACTGTAGCGAGCAGTCTAAGCGCATGGCAAATGTCGTTTGTGAAATTTCGGTGACGCAGGTGCCGCTTGCGGCACCTGCAAGCGACATCGCTAGAGCCGGCGCAGTTGTTGATTTCTGGGGCGTCGTCCGACCAATCGAGGATGGTCGCGAAATTGAGGGAATCGATTATGAGGCCCGACGGGAAATGGCCGAGCACCAGTTAAAACGAATTGCCGAGCAGGCCGCAGAGCGATTTGGGCTCAATCTCGTTATCGTTCACCATCGAATTGGATTTATCGCCGTTGGAGAACCATCCCTTTTTCTGCGAGTGGCGAGTCCGCATCGGAGCGAAGGCTTCCGGGCAAGTCAGTGGATTATAGACGAGTTGAAAAAGAAAGTGCCGATTTGGAAGCGACCGCGATTTAAACTCGAGAGTCATCGCCACGCCTCGCGCAGCGAGGCGGCTACAGTATGAATTGGGCGAACCGACTTACTCTGAGCCGGCTGGCGTTGACGGTGCTTTTTGTATTGTTGCTGAGTTCGTCCTGGCATTATGCGCGCACCGCTGCACTCGTGATTTTTCTGATTGCCGGTCTCACGGATTTCATCGACGGCGAGATCGCACGACGTTACGGCGTTATCACAAACTTCGGCAAATTAATGGATCCGCTGGTGGATAAAATCATGGTGTCGGCGGCGTTCATTTCACTCGTTCCTCTGAAAGCAGTGCCAGCATGGGCGGCGACGACTGTTGTGGCGCGCGATTTTCTGATCACGGGTCTACGCATGATGGCAAGCTCCAAGGGGCAAATTCTGCCCGCAGAAAGCCTCGGCAAACAAAAGACGTCATGGCAAATCGTTACCATTATTTTCTTTCTCGCCCTCCTGTCGACTGCTGAACTCCATTACGCGACCGAGACATCCACCTGGTGGCTGCGGGCATGGGGCCAAGGCGGTCCCGTGTTGGTCTGGATTACCGTTGCCCTGACCCTCTATTCAGGGCTTGGCTATGCGTGGCGAAATCGCGAGTTGCTGACGCCGGATCAGTAACGGCTGACGAGAATCATAAACCGGTTGGGAGCTCCTGCTACGAAAGGTTTGCGAGATGTTCTTCATCGTTCTAAAGACGCGACCTTGGCTTTCACGGCGCGGGTCGCGATCAACACAAAGCTGCGCTCGATCGGACAAATGACTGAACTTTCGATCGACACGAAAAACAAACGGGTTTGCGTCCGCCTCGAATTGCTCGGGGAAAAGGAACTGATCGACGTTGAGATTTTGCGCTACAGTTTGAAAGAGAAAGGCGAGACGACTTACATCACCATTGAAGAGGTGACCTCGTCGCGCGAATGGCTAACGGTCGCACTACGTGAGTTCGTTGTCGGCCAGGATTTGGCTCTTCCCGCCAAAGCTGGTGTCGTCCTGAAATTATTGACCTGAAGGCTGTTGCACGGCAAAACTGCACAAGCGTTGAGATTTCGAGCGGGCCGTGAGCCACGCTAGCGTGCCGCTGTTTCCCACGTCATGAACGCATCGAGCGTTCTTCGAGTCTTATCTGTCACCAGTTCGACTACATATGCATCATCGATCAAGCCCAGCAACGGGGTGCTGTCCGGAATCAAATCGAATGGGTCCACCAGGTAGTTTAAGGCTGCAATGATCCACACGAGCGCGTCATCGGAAACTTGATCGTATTCCCCCCGATGGTAGGCACGAATTAAACGCAGCATCGTTTGAAGGTAAGCCCAATTCTGTTTAAACGGCTTTTTCGAAACGGCCGCCGCTTTCTTCACCGCACTTTCGAAAAGCGCCTGTAAACTTTCAGGATCGCCAGCGCAGGCTTTGGCATTTGTTAACGCTCTGGAAAACGCTTCGCTACGCAGAGCAGCTTCCTCAGAGCGGACACCGACACGACGAGTAAGGTTCCGTCGACACGATTCCAAGGCTTCCATCAATTCGCGAGCCGACGCCGGCCTTTTCCCCGGATCAATGGCAAGCGTAGAACGCAACAGTTTTACCAGCGGTTCAGGAACTTTTCTGGCGATCAACTGCGCGATCGGCAGGCGATCGCGCGTCTTACCATCGCGAATCTCTTCCAACGTCTTGCCTGTGTGTGGCGCCAAACCGGTGAGCGCAAACCAGAGCGTGCTGCCCACCGCATAGATGTCCGAGCGCGCATCGACCGGGCCACCTCCAAATTGCTCAGGGCTGGCGAAAGTCGGTGTGCCAACGAATTCTCCATGGGTAAGATCCATCTCGCCGCCGGCATCGGTAATCGCCTTGGCCAGGCCGAAATCTATGACTTTCACCTCCGAATCGCCCGTCAGCATGATGTTGCTCGGCTTCAGATCGCGATGAATGAGATCGTGGGCCGCCGCGGCGACTAACGCCCGCGCAATTTGAATCGCAATTTTCAGAGCTTCCTTTGCGTTAAGCGGACCATCCATGCGCACGCGCGCCGCTAACGTTTCGCCTTCGATTAGTTCCATCGCGTAATAGCAGTGGCTGGCATCCGGCGAAGTACCGAACTGGAAGACAGCAGCTACATTCGGGTGGCGTAGGGCAGCCGCCGCGCGGGCTTCACGTAGAAAGCGGTCACGCAGAGCCTGTGAGCCCCGTGCTACGGGAGGCACCTCGATCACTTTAAGAGCTACCCGGCGGCGCAATACCTTGTCCGCAGCAAGGTATGTCACGCCGATTGCACCGTGACCAAGCTCCCAGCACGAACCATCTGGGTGTTGCTCAACTTCGAAATCGCCGAATGCTAAAACAGTGGGTTTGGTTTCGACGGCTGCATGGTCTAATCCCGTCCGCAACAGGCAAGCCAGGCAGTCGCCTTTTGCGTTCAACGGCTTGCCGCACATCGAACAGACCCCGACGCCAGATGGCAGCGGTTTTCCCATGGCGTGTTCCTTACAATTGCGTTAGCACGTGGAGCAACTCGCGCAACTCCTGATCTACCTGGGCTTCGCCATCCACCGTTCGACGCACCTCGGCGCGCAATGTTTCCCGGTAACGCGCTCGAAGACGGGTGACATGACTGCGAAGTGTCGACTCAGCGATACCCAACCGATGCCCCAGTTCGGTATAAGATGGCAGTGGTCCCGCTCCACCGGCGACAAACATCCTTAGCTCGTTGAAGAGCTTTTCTTTGCCCTCACGTTTGTAATCTGCCAACAGCCGTCCCAACACAGTGGCAACTAATGCCTCGGCCCAACTGCGATCGAAAAGCCGGTCTTCGTTGCTCATGCCACTGTGAGTCTGGAAAAGCGACTCTGCCTCCTGTGCCTGCTCTTCGTGCAGCGGCAGAAAAATTTGTGCACCGCCACGCTTAAGGGTCCGTTCCCTGTCGGCAGCGTCCGCCAGAAAGTTTTTCAGCGAGGCAAGCAGAAATGAACGAAACCTGCCTTTCTGTCGATCGGCGCGGGCGTAAACTTTATGTTCGAGCACGTAGGCGAAGAAACTCTGCGTGAGATCCTGTGCGTCGTGCACAGTGTGTCCGCGACTGCGTACGAAACCGTATAGCGGCGCCCAATAAATTTGACAAAGCTCCGCGAGCGCCGCACCCGCCATCTCCGGTTCGGCTTGGCTTCCGCCGGCCGCGAACACCACGCTCCAGTGGGTCGAAGGGAACAGATCGCTGCGACCCTGCCCGTTTCCCACGTGAGTATTCAGATTAACGGCCTCTTCCACGATTGGAGAAGATAAGCCAGAGACGACAGAAATCTAAATTTCGTGCAGCGCGCGCTCCGGAATCCCTTTGTAAAGGGAGAACCAACCGTCACGTACAAACCATCAACATCAACAGGAGGTATAACATGAAGAAATCAATTACGATACTCGTCTGCTGCGCACTGCTGGCGCCGCTGGCGTTTGCACAACCAGAGTCGAAGGGCAAAGGGCAAGGGACAAGCACCGCCGAGGAAATAACGGTAACGGGAACGATCATCAAAATGACAAGTGAGGACGGCTCGGCGGCCAATTACCAGCCGGCCAAGACACTTGTTGTTCGCGAAGATCGTTTCAATACACCCGGCAGCTACGTCCTTAACGGGCGCGGTCACGTCGTGAACAAGAATGGCGAAGTCATCCAAACCGCGATCAAACCCGGCACCCATGTGCGTATTTATTACGCAAACGCCGGCGATTCACGGATAGTTGATCGCGTCGTCGTTGATTGACACGCGCCTTGGAATATCACCGATAAAAAAGCCGCAGGATTCCATGAATCCTGCGGCTTTTCGTGGTTCCCACGGCACCCGGGCATCTCCCCCACTTTACGCGCACAGCAGGCGCGTGGCACGAAGCAGTCTTGGTGAAACGGCGACACCACGTGCTCGTCATTTTGTTGTCAATCTCCCTATCCACGGTGACTGACGCGGCCAAAGCAGGCCCCTTCCAAGAGTTTTTCAGAACACTACGTGGCGCAATCGCTCACCCGAAAGAGACGCCGCGGCCACACCGGAGCACGCATAAGCGTAAAAAGACTCCGCCAAGCGATGCTGTGAATAGTCAAACTTCGGACAAACCAACTCCGATGCCCGGGGCTCAGACAGACGTTCGGTGGGCGAAGGCAGCCTCAAACGGAAGCGACCAAAAAGCCGATTTACCGTATGGAACTCCGGTCCCGGGTAAACCGGGTTTAGTTACGAGTCCGTTCGCGCCAGACGCAGGCTACATCCAAGTCCTCGGTTTTCCGCCGCGAACCCCAGTAGAAGATCCTTACACGGGGAAAATTTTCCTTACCCCGTGAGCATTGACTGCGCGCATGACGTCCGCGGTTTACTCCCGGTGCAAACGCAAGATCCCATCTTTCGGCTCGGAATTTTTTGGGTATAATAATCTCGCCTAAG
>Ga0193722_1000349_pt1 | contig 10110 bp, 7 predicted proteins | sample H2m1metaG_FD_143044 | JGI IMG/M metagenome (GOLD analysis project Ga0193722, IMG submission 143044) | Soil microbial communities from a riparian zone of the East river system, Colorado, United States - H2m1 | ecosystem: Environmental > Terrestrial > Soil > Riparian zone | place: USA: East River...
TTGCGAAGAGGTTTTCGTGAAGCCGTTCGCGCCGGAAAAACCAGCGGTGACAAGGGCACGGGCGGAGTTGCCGGCGCCTAAGCCTACTGCGTCGAGAAAGTGATCAGCAACGACTGATCACCGGGGACGCCGCCGTCACTGCAATGGTTCGCATACCACTAGCAAAGTTTTTCTCAGCAGTTCTATTATTTATGATGGTTAATCTGAAAGCAGCCCCGACGGAGTCTTCGGCTGTCATCACGTTTCCGCCGAGCTCGGCGCACAAATGGATTTTGCCTAACGGGCTGACAATGATTGTGCAGGAAGATCACAGCGCCCCCGTAGCCAGCGTACAGGCGTGGTGCGCCACGGGAAGCACCGACGAGGACCAGCATCTCGGAGCCGGGTTGTCCCACATTCTCGAGCACATGCTCTTCAAAGGAACGAAAACGCGCGGGAAAAATGAGATCGCCCAAAAAATCCAGGACGTAGGTGGTTACATTAACGCTTACACATCCTTCGATCGCACGGTTTTTTGGATCGACGTGCCGAAATATGGTGTCGCTACCGCGCTCGATATTCTGGCGGACGCGATGATGAATTCGACTTTGCCACCGGAGGAGTACCAGAAAGAACAGGAAGTAATCCGGCGCGAGTTCGCCATGGGCATGGATGATCCCGACCGCATGGCCGGGTTGCTCCTTTTTTCAACCGCGTATCAGGTGCATCCCTATCGCTTCCCGGTCATCGGCGACATTGAAATTTACAACCAGCTCACCCAGGAGCAGGTGATGCAGTATTACAAAACGCGTTACGTCCCGAATAATCTCACCTTCATCATAGTCGGCGATGTCGATGCAGAAACAGTGCACCAACAACTCACCGGCTTGTTCAAGCCGTACCCGGAGAAATCGCTCCAGCCGGTATTCATTCCCACGGAACCGCCGCAACTTGGCCGGCGCGAAGTGCATCAGGAATTTGCCACGGAGCTATCGCATCTCTCACTGGCATGGCACATTCCAGCGGTCACGAACCCGGACGTGCCCGCGCTTGATCTGCTCTCGACGATCCTCGGTGAGGGACGCAGCTCGCGGCTGTACCGGCGCGTTCGCGAAGAGGCCGGTCTGGCGTTTCGCATTTCGGCATTTTCCTACACGCCGGGCGATCCCGGTTTGTTCGGCATCGATGCTACGGTCGATCCAAAGAAACGCGAAGCAGCTGAGCAACTGTCCCTGCAGATTGTTGACCAGGTAAAACAGAGTGGCGTCACCGCGGATGAGCTGGCCAAGGCGAAAAAAATCATGCTCAGTCATCATCTGGGCGCGCTCACGACCATGCGCGGCCAGGCTTCCGACGTTGGCTCGAACTGGTTGCTTACGCGCAATCTGAATTTTAGCCGCGATTATCTTGACGCTGTCCAGAAAGTGTCCGTCGACGATATCAAGCGCGTCGCCGCAATTTATTTGACGGAGCAAAACCTGACAGTGATCTCGTTGAATCCAAAGGGTTCGCTTGCCACTAAGGCGGAGGGTCCAAAGGCAGTCGCCGCGGGTGAGATCCAGAAGTTTGAATTATCGAACGGATTGCGCCTTCTGGTTCGCGAAGATCCTCGCCTGCCACTCGTGGCGATGGGCGCGGTTTTTCGCGGTGGTCTTCTCGCAGAGAATCCGCAGGACAACGGCATCACGCATCTGATGGCGAAGGTGCTCCTGAAGGGCACCAAAACGCGCACCGCTGAGCAAATCGCCAATGAGGTCGAAGCGGTAGGCGGTTCCATTTCGAGCGAGTCGGGTAACAACAGTTTTGGTGTGTCGCTCGATGTAATGAAGCCCGACCTAAAACTCGGCGTGGACTTGCTTTCGGATGTCTTGCTCAACGCGAAAATGCCGGAGAAGGCGATCGCGCGTGAAAAAGAAATCCAGATCGCAGCGATCCAACAGGAGGAAGAGCAACTGACCACGGTCGCGCGCAACATCATGCGACAGGCGCTTTTCCCCCAGCATCCTTACGCGCTGCGTTCAAATGGCTCGGTCGAATCCGTGCAGCGATTGACGCAAAAAGATTTACTCGAATTTCGGGATCGTTACGTGGTCGCGCAAAATGGTGTGATGTACGTCTTCGGAGACGTTAAAGCCGCTGAAGTAAAGCAGCTTGTTGAGCAGGCGCTCGGCAAGATGAAGCCTGGCGCGCTTGCTCTGACTGATGCAAAGCCTTCTATCCCTCTGGGCAAGCCGGAAACCGTTGAAAGCCGCAAAGAGAAGGCACAAGGCGTGATCATGGTTGGATTTCGCGGCGCGAGCATGTCGAGTCCGGATCGCTACGCCTTGGAATTGATCGATGAAGCAAGCAGCGATCTCGGCTCGCGTTTCTTCATTCGCATTCGCGACCCAGGTTGGGCTTATTATGTCGGCGCAAGCCAGATGCAGGGCCTGGTGCCGGGACTGTTTGCATTTTATCTCGGTACGGATCCACAGAAGATCGAGCCGGTGAAAACCGCGCTCCTCGATGAGATTCACAAGCTCGCAAATGAGGGACTTACCCCCGAAGAGCTGGCCCGAGCGAAAAAGAAATTGATTGGACAACAAGAGATCGCCAATCAAAGCAACGACGCTTTCGGTTACCATTGTGCGCTCGACGAGCTCTACGCACTAGGCTTTGATTATTACAAACAACTTGAGCACGACGTGAACGCGGTGACACTTGAAGATATTAAAAAAGTGGCTGCGAAATATTTTCGCGATCAACCGTATGTTTTGGCAACGGTGCGACCCCCGGAAGGTTCCGCAGCCGCGAAACAGAAATGAGCCATGGCTGAAGTCCAAAAAACCACACTGAGCGGCGAACTTTCGCAGCGGTTTATTGAATTCGTGGTGATGCACGCGCAAAACGCCGCGCTGTTCCTTGGCCAAATTCCAAATCCAAGAACCGGCGAAGCCGACGTCAACCTGGACCTGGCCAGAATGTTTATCGATCAACTGGCAATGATTCAGGAAAAAACACGCGGCAACCTGACCAGCGAAGAGGCAAAAGTGTTGAGCAACGCGCTTTCCAATTTGCAGATGGCGTTTGTGGAAGTTTCACGCGAACAGCCCAAAGGGGCTGCGCAGCCCGAGACGCCAGAAGCCGCACCGCCGTCAACGCCGTCGGAGCAACCATCGACAGCTAAGCCGGAGCCATCGGCGCCCACTAGCTCCACCGAGCCCGAGACAGAATCGAGAAAGAAATTCACCAAAAGCTACGGGCCGTAGCTCGCTGATTCCCTTTGCGTGTCATTCCGAGCGCAGCCGAGGGACCTCACAATCGAAGCGCGTGGTACACAAACGGAATTAGCGTGCTCAAACACCCCAGTGTGGGATCCTTCACTCCGTTCAGGATGACCGCGCATGTTGAGGCGGCGGCTCACTTTGCGTCGCCCAGACGCGCGCTCTACCCTAGCGTTGGCTCGTCCGCTCAGCGGGCGTGGAGCGTGGGCGTGATTTTGCTCGCGCGGTTTTGCGCACGGTGATGGTTCTCTGACCGGCGACCGCAGGCGTCGGCGACGCTTCGGCATATTTCTTAGTCGTGGGCCAGATCAAACGCCACGGTTGAGTCTTAATTGTTTCGCTGAATTGTTTGATGTTCTCGCCGGCCGGCTGGAGCTCAGTAGTCGCGACCTTTAGTTTCTCTGACGAGCTTCGCAGGTTTCGCAAGGTGACCTCGATATTGTCGTTGTCCGTAAGACTGGTGCTGATCTTTTCGATATTGGCCAGCGAATGCGAAAGCGCGCTCTCAGGCGCAGTCAGATCGACAAGATGTTGGCCGAAGGTCTTGAACTGGCCGAGGGCAAGTGTGAGTTCCGAATTTTCGTCCGTGAGACGATTCAGATTTTGAGCTGTCTGCTGAAGGTCTTTCATGGTGGTGGTCGCTTCGGCTGCGACCGGCTTGATTACTTCCAGCATTTTCGCCGCGGCTTCGCCCAGATCGGGTGTGCGCTCCCCGGCGAACATTTCGCCATCTTTCGCGCGGCCTGACGCTCCGGTTCCTTGCGTGAAATCAATAGCGAGGTCTCCTAGCAACCCGAGCTGCATCATTCGCGCCCTCGCGTCGCGATACACCCTTGCGTTTTTGTCCACCTGCACATCAACGCGCACCTCGAATCGCGGTTTGCCCGGCGTGGTTGAAGGGCTTGGACTAGGATTTGCTTCAGGCGGATGAATTGCCGCCTCTGCTTCTTCCGCCTGTTTTTCTTCTTCTGGCGACACCGGCGAAAATAATTTTTGGACCTGTCCAATCTTGCGACCGGCCAGCATGACCGGCGCGCCTTGTTTAAGTCCGGCCGCGTTATCGTAGTAAATCTTGTAAGTCACCAGCGGCCGGAACAGCCCGGGCGCGCCGAGCAGAACCAGAAGGAAAGCCACTACCGCGATCGTGCCGATCACGAGCAGGCCAGTCAGGATTTCATTTTTTTGTAATTGCATCGAGGCTGCCTTCCAGAATCGGACCTTCGGTACTCCCGCTCACGAACTGCGCGACGACCGGGTTTTTGGAGTGTTTGAATTTTTCGGATTCCGCTTCTTCAATGATTTTCCCCTGATACAACATAGCCATTCGCGTGGCGATGCGAAAGGCGCTGTCCATTTCGTGCGTTGCGGTGATGGATGTGACCTTCGATTTCTCGCTGAGGCTGATAATTAATTCGTCAATCACCGAGGCAATGACCGGGTCCAGGCCGGCCGAGGGCTCATCCAGTAGAAGCAACTCGGGCTCAAGCACGAGCGCGCGCGCCAGAGCCACACGTTTTCGCATACCGCCACTTAGCTCCTCCGGCAGCAGGTCTTTGGAATCCTCCATGCCAACCAGCTCGAGTTTTTCATCGACTGTCTCGTCAATCTCACTCTGGGATTTATCGGTGAGCTCTTCCAGTGGCAACGCAACATTGTCGCGCACATTTCGCGAACTCAGCAGCGCCGAATACTGATAGACCATGCCAATGTGTTGTCGTACTCGTTGAAGCTTTCGGCGGGACAACCGCGTGATTTCAAATTGCTTGAAAAAAATCGAACCGGAATCCGGGCGGAGCGTCCCGAGAATCATCCGCAAAATAGTACTTTTGCCACTGCCGCTCTGGCCCATGATCACCAGACGTTCCTGCGGCTTGACCTTAAGCGAAACACCGTCGAGCACTTTCTTTTCCTCGAACCGCATGTGCACATCGCGCAGTTCGACCATGTCGAGCGGGGCGCTCACGTCGGATAAAAGGTGGTGTAAACGACGTTGTAGAGCGTATCAAAGCCGATCACTGCGGTGATTGCAGTAACAACACTGGACGTCGTCGAAGAGCCGACTCCAGCGGCGCCGCCTTTCACTGTCAGTCCCCGGTAGCAGGCGATCGCGGCGATGAGGAGACCGAACAGAAAACTCTTCAAAATGCCGGTAATAATGTCGCGAATGAGCAATGAATCTTTCACGAGATCGAGAAAATAGGGGAAGGCAATACTGAAAAAGGCTTTGCAGACCAGGCTGCTCGCGAATATGGCCGCAATGTTCGAAACCGTAGAGAGACACGGCATCAGCAAGACCAAAGCGAGCATTCGTGGTGCGACCAGGAAGCGCAACGGTCCGATGCCCATGGCCTCAATCGCCTCGACTTCTTCGGAGACCTGCATCGTTCCCAATTCCGCTGTAAACGCCGCGCCGATGCGCGCGGCGAGCATGATGCCAGTGAGCAAGGGCCCAAGCTCGCGCGTAAAGGCAATTGCCACCAGACCAGGGATCAGCCGCTCCGTTCCGAAACGTTGCAACTGGTAACCGGTCAGCAACGCCATGGTCAAACCGAGGAAAAAGGAAACCAGTCCCACCAGCGGCACCGAATCGACACCGGCGCGTTCGGTGTAGCGGAAGAAACTGGCGGCACGAAACGGAACGCGTCCGTGCTGAATCCGCTCAAACGTTTCTTCGAACGTGTTCACGATGAACCAGAACAAGCTGCCTACTTCGCGGAGGAAATAGCGCGTGATATGGCCGATTCCCTCAGCAATCGCAATGGGCGGCGGTTCAGTGTTCGCCATGACCGAGAAGGTGCCTCACTTCGTCGTCGGGAAAAGCGCAAAGTTTGGCGGTGCAAAAACGATGCAAGAATGGGTCTCGCTCCAGGAGAGCTCGCGCGAGCTCCGCCGGAAAACTTGTAATGTTTTCGCGGCAGCTTTGGGAGTGCGTCCGCGTCCTCGCGCCGCTTTGATTTAATGCGAATATCAAAAGATGGACGGCTATTCCTGCTAGCATTGCGGTACCAATATGAAACGCGTTTTAATAACGAATTGCTTCTTCGCGATCGTGCTATTTAATGCGGGGGCGCTGGCGGCGGCTCCAGGGCAATCACCTCCGGCGAGGGTTTCCAGCGAACGAAACCCGGATCATCAGCCAAAAATGGAAACCCAGACAATCAGACTCGCGATTCACGGCGGCGCCGGGACTATCGAGCGAAGCAAGATGACATCGGAACGCGAGGGCGAGTATCGCGCGGGACTGGAACGCGCGCTCACGGCTGGCTACGAAATCCTCAAGCGTGGCGGCTCGAGTCTCGATGCAACAGAGGCCGCGGTGCGCGTGCTCGAAGACGATCCGCATTTTAACGCAGGGAAGGGCTCAGTGTTCACGAGCGCGGGGACGAACGAAATGGATGCGGCGATCATGGATGGGAAAACGCTTGCTGCCGGAGCCGTTGCTTCGTTGAAGCGTATCAAAAATCCCATCAGCCTTGCCCGGCTGGTGATGGAAAAATCCGGACACGTCATGATGGATAGTGACGGCGCAGAATTGTTCGCGAAGGAAAATGGGATCGAACTGGTGGATCAGAAATATTTTTTCACCCAGGAACGTTGGGATGCTTTGCAGAAAATTAAGGCTGCTGAAAAGAGTCGCACGAGCGGTGCCGAGAAAAAGTTTTCGATTACTGACCAGGACCGACATGGCACGGTGGGCGCAGTAGCGCTGGATCAAAACGGGAATCTCGCTGCAGCGACTTCAACTGGCGGCACGACAAACAAGCGACCGGGACGCGTTGGCGATTCGCCGGTGATCGGTGCCGGCACTTACGCGAGCAACGCCACGTGCGCCGTTTCCGCGACAGGCGACGGTGAATATTTTATCCGCGCAACGGTTGCGCGTGATGTTTCAGCGTTGATGGAATATCGCGGGATGTCTCTCAAAGAGGCTGCACAGGCTGCTTTGGACAAGGTCGCCAAACTTGGCGGCACCGGTGGACTGATCGCAATCGATCATCAGGGCAATGTCACTTTGCCATTTAACACCGCTGGAATGTATCGTGGCTACGCCGATCCAAACGGGAAGTTTGTTATCGAATTCTATCGTTGAAGTGTTGAAGCGTTGAGGCTTGAAATAGAGACCCGCTTCAACTGTTTACGCTCTCATGCTTTCGCCGTTTTCCGTCGTAATCCCCTGTTTCAATGAAGCGGGGCGCATTGGAGAGACGCTTCGCCTCACGCTCGAGTATCTCATCGCCAATGCGGTGGAGAGTGAATTGATCGTCGTGAACGACGGATCGACCGATGCCACTGCGGCAATTGCGCGTGAAAGATTGAAAGATGCCAGGATCGAAACACGCTTGCTCGAGAATTTTCCAAATCGCGGCAAGGGCGCCGCCGTGCGGTCCGGATTGCTTGCCGCGCGAAAACCGATCGGCCTGTTTTTCGATGCGGATCTTTCCACGCCGCTGGGGGAGACACCGAAATTGATCGAGCCAATTGCAAATGGCGAGGTCGACATTGCATTTGGATCTCGCGCTCTGGATCGCGGATTGATTGGCATTCATCAACCGTGGCGACGCGAGCAGGCGGGTCGCGCGTTCAACTTACTCGTGCGCATTGCGACCGGTCTGCCGTTCTGGGACACTCAATGCGGGTTCAAGGCGTTTCGCCTCGATGTCTGCCGCCCGATTCTGGAGGCCGCGCGACTCGATGGCTTCGCCTTCGATGTCGAACTGCTTTATCTCGCACAGCACGCCGGATTGCGAATTCGTGAAATTCCGGTGCGCTGGAATCATGCCGAGGGTAGCAAAGTTCAGTTTTTCAAGGATAGCTTGCGAATGTTACGCGAAGTGATCGCGCTGAGAAAAAAAACTGGCGCCGTGTCATCCTGAACGCAGTGAAGGACGTCCCGCAAGCAGTTCGATCACGCTAGTTGGCTTGTGTGCCCTAACCTCCGTGGGTGAGCTCCCTCGCCGTCTGTGCGTCTCGGGATGACAACCCGCCACCGCTTTTCTTTCTCGTGGCTTTGCCTAAATTGCATGTTCCGCGTCTCGCGCTTTTCTTTCCATGCAGTCCTTCCGATTTCATCCTGCGGTCGCACGGTGGTTCGAACAAACCTTCGAATCACCAACAGAACCCCAACGGCGCGGCTGGCCAGCAATTCAATCCGGCCGGCACGTGCTGATTTCTGCCCCAACGGGTTCGGGAAAAACGCTGGCTGCGTTCCTTGGTTCGCTGGATGTGTTGTTCCGAGAAGGCGCACGGACTGATTTGCCCGATGAAATCCGGGTGGTTTACGTCTCGCCCCTCAAAGCGTTGAGCAACGATATCCGGAAAAATCTGCAAGAACCGCTCAGTGGAATTCGCGCATTGCTGCGTGAAACCGAAGGCCACGACATCGATGTGCGCGCAGAAGTTCGCACTGGCGATACAACTGCCGCGCAACGTCAGGCGCTGATCAAAAAACCGCCGCACATTCTCGTTACCACGCCGGAATCTCTATATCTCCTGCTCACTTCCGAATCGGGCCGGGACATGTTGCGCACCGTCCGAACGCTGATCATGGACGAGATTCACGCTGTCGTGGACGACCGGCGCGGCGCACACCTCGCACTGAGTGTTGAGCGGTTAGCCGCATTAACGAAATCCGTGTCAGGTGGACCGCTTCAACGAATCGGTTTGTCTGCGACGCAAAAACCAATCGAAGAGGTGGCACGCTTTCTAGTCGGCGCCCATTCAGTGGACGAGGCTGGCAATCCGGATTGCGAAATCATCGATATCGGTCATCGCCGCGAATTGGATGTGACGATTGAACTTCCGAAGTCGCCGCTTGAGGCGGTTATGTCGAATGAAGTTTGGGAGGAAATCTATCATCGCCTCGCGGAGTTGATCCAGGCGCACCGGACCACTTTGGTGTTCGTGAACACGCGCCGAATGGCCGAACGCGTGACGCATCATCTCAGCGAACTGCTCGGTTCGGACGCGGTGACATCCCATCACGGGAGTCTTTCCGCAAAGCTGCGCCTGGATGCGGAAGATCGATTGAAGCGAGGCGAACTGAAAGCGCTCGTTGCCACGGCTTCGTTGGAGCTGGGCATCGATATTGGTTCGGTGGATCTCGTTTGCCAGCTCGGCACTACGCGATCGATTGCCAGCCTGCTGCAGCGCGTGGGGCGGGCCGAACACAAGCGTGGCGGTTTGCCGAAGGGCCGCATCTTCCCGTTGAGCCGCGATGAGCTGGTCGAATGTGCTGCGTTACTTCGTTGTGTTCATCGTGGCGAGCTAGATCGCCTGAGCATTCCTGAAAAGCCGCTGGATGTCCTGGCCCAGCAAATTGTCGCCGCGGCCTCCGCTGAAGATTGGGATGAAAATGAGTTCTTTGAGCTTGTCCGTTCATCGTGGCCTTATCGCAATCTCACTAGCGAAGAATTCGACAGCGTAGTGAAAATGCTCGCCGAAGGCTTTAGCACTAAGCGCGGCCGGCGCTCAGCGTTGATTCATCACGATGGAGTCAATCATCGTTTGCGTGGACGACGCGGCGCTCGGCTCGTTGCGCTTACGTCTGGCGGCGCGATTCCCGACAACGCCGATTATCGAGTCATTCTCGATCCGTCAGAAACTTTCGTTGGCACGGTGAACGAGGATTTTGCGGTCGAAAGTTTGGCGGGCGACATCTTCCAGTTGGGCAATGCCTCGTGGCGAATTCTGCGAATCAACTCCGGAGTCGTCCGTGTCGAAGATGCAAAAGGTCAGCCGCCTGGAATTCCATTTTGGCTCGGCGAAGCTCCGGCACGCACATCGGAATTGTCGAATGCCGTATCCGATTTTCGGATGGAGATCGAAAGGAGACTCGCTGATGGACAAAATCCCACTCAATGGCTCGCCC
>Ga0193722_1000351_pt1 | contig 10103 bp, 6 predicted proteins | sample H2m1metaG_FD_143044 | JGI IMG/M metagenome (GOLD analysis project Ga0193722, IMG submission 143044) | Soil microbial communities from a riparian zone of the East river system, Colorado, United States - H2m1 | ecosystem: Environmental > Terrestrial > Soil > Riparian zone | place: USA: East River...
GCTCGGGCGTTGATTATGATTATGCTACGATCAAGTACAACCCAATGGGGCAACAACAGTGGGTTGCCCGCTACGATGGACCCGGAAAGCATTGGGATCTAGCTAGAGACATTGCTGTCGATGTTTTGGGGAATGTTTACGTCACCGGAAATAGCGTCGGCACGACATATCCTGATTATGATTACGCCACGATCAAGTATAGCTCAGCAGGGCAGGAACAATGGGTCGCGCGCTACAATGGCTCGGGTAATAGCGAGGACGACGCGTCTGGCCTCGCCATTGACGGCTCCGGCAATGTCTACGTCACGGGATCTAGTAACGGCGCAAACAGTCTTCCTGATTATGCCACGATCAAGTATAACTCGGTAGGACAGGAACAATGGGTCGCTCGGTATGATGGACCAGGAAATTCCTATGATATTGCCAGAGGCATTGCCGTGGATGACTTGGAGAATGTCTATGTCACTGGAAACAGCTTCGGCTCGGGCAATGATTCCGACTATGCGACGATTAAGTACATATCAGTTCCTACTCCTACGCCTACTCCTGCACCTTCACCAAGACCGCGTCCCACACCGCGGCTACGCCCCGAGCCGTCGCTGAGGCCTTAGCCGATTAATTAAGAGGAGCGTCAGAGAGAAACGACCGCCGATGAATAACGAATACAAATGTAGCGTGTCCGAGCAATCGCAGCTCGTGAGCACAGTTTCGCGCGTTCTGAGCAGCTTTGTGCAATGGCTGGGTAGCTATGGCGAAACATCCTGGGACTTTCAGAGCTTTTTCGCTGGACCAGTCGGGGGACGAGCCAAGGGACTCTATTACCGCCACAGACTCGTTGGAACCGCAGCGGTTGCTCCCATGATTTTCTGTGAAGCCTTCCTGCCGGCGGCACGACGGCTGTTCCATCATCCGATGCGATTCCCAATTGCGGATGCTCATTATGCAATGGGCTTTGCTTTTCTTTACCAGGCGACCGGAGACGTCTCGCAACTGGAAAACTCGATTCATTTTCTAACCGAACTCGAAAAATCGCGCTGCCCTGGATTCAAAGAATATTGCTGGGGTTATCCATTCGACTGGGTCTGGCGCGGGGGCACGATTAATCGGGAGACACCTCTGATCACAACGACGCCTTATGTGTACGAGGCATTCCTTCAAGCGTTCGAACTGCAGCCCCGAGACCAGTGGAAACTGATCCTCGAATCAATTGCGCGCCACGCCGCGACCGATATCAAGGATTTCCGAACATCGGAAACGGCGAGTAGTTGCTCCTATACTCCTTCCGATGAGGGGGGAGTGATTAATGCCGCTGCTTATCGCGCCTTCCTGCTGACCAGCGCGTCCAAGGTCTTTGGCAACGAAGACTATTGGAGGATCGCAGAACGAAATTTGAATTTCGTTTTGGAGAATCAAAATCCGGACGGCTCCTGGTTTTATGCCGTCGATGGCGTGCGCGACTTCGTCGATCATTATCACACTTGCTTCGTCATGAAATCATTGGCCAAGATCTACGCTCTGACCGGCCATGCGGGGATTGTTGGAGCGTTGGGCAAAGGCGTCAGTTATTACTTGAATAACCTCTTTGACTCGGACGGTCTGCCCAAACCGTTCTCACGCGCTCCCCGCCTGACCGTTTACAAACGCGAGCTTTACGACTGCGCCGAGTGCATTAACCTGTGTCTGCTTTTGCGCGATCGTTTCCCCCAACTGGAGGCAACCCTGGAGAAGGTAGTCACTCACATTTTGGAAGCATGGACGAAGCCCGATGGATCGTTCCGATCCCGGAAGCTGCACCTCGGCTGGGACAACGTTCCCATGCATCGCTGGGGACAGTCGCAAATGTTTCGAAGCCTGGCCTTTTATTTCCGCGAGTCTGCTAAGACCGCAGAAGAGCGAGGCGAAGCTAGATTCCATCCTCTCCCTCTCAACAAGGAAATTATCTCATCTTCCGAGCAATGTTTGACTTTCTCATAGTAGGGGCAGGTTTCGCCGGTTCAGTGCTGGCTGAACGGCTTGCCTCTCGACTTGGCAAGAGTTGCCTTATTGTCGAACGGCGAAATCATATCGGCGGTAACGCGTACGACCGTTACGATGAAGCGGGCGTTTTACTCCATAATTACGGCCCCCATTACTTTCGTACAAACTCGCAACGGATTATCGACTATCTGAGTCAGTTCACCGAATGGCGAGAGGTGGAATACAAAATCCTATCGTGGACACATGGTCGATTTTGGCAATTCCCCATCAACCTCAACACGTTCGAGCAACTTATCGGACGGCCCTCAACCAGTGAGGAAATGGAAGCCCGACTGGCTGAGTGGCGGATCGACATCTCCAATCCAAAAAACTCCGAAGATGTGATCGTTTCGCAGGTCGGGTGGAAGCTCTACGACATGTTCTTCAAAAATTATACGCGCAAACAGTGGCAACGCGATGCAAAGGATCTGGACCCCTCGGTGTGCGGGAGGATCCCGATCCGTACGAACCGCGACGATCGTTATCTCTCGGAGAAGTTCCAAGCCCTGCCAAATAACGGCTACACCGCGATGTTCCATAAAATGCTGAAGCATCCGCTGATTCAGGTGCGCCTGAATACCGATTACCGCGAAGTACGAACGCAGGTGGCCTTTCGGCATCTTATTTTTACAGGCCCGATCGACGAGTACTTCGACTATCGCTTCGGTCGCTTGCCCTATCGGTCTCTTCGGTTTGAGCCGGAAACTCTGCAGCAGGAGTTCTTTCAGCCGGTCATGCAGGTGAATTACCCGAACGAGCATGAGTTCACCCGCATTGTAGAAATCAAACACGCTACCGGGCAGAAACTTCCGTTAACCACGATTGTTCGTGAATATCCCCAGGACTTTGGACCCGGCCGGGAGCCGTACTATCCGGTTCCTGCTCCTGATGCCCGAGCGCTTTATCAAAAATACGCCGAGTTGGGTGTTGCCGAAAAAAATGTCAGCTTTGTGGGTCGCCTTGCTACATATCGCTATTACAATATGGACCAGGTTGTGGGAATGGCGCTCGCAGAATTCGATCGCCTGCAGCGTAACGAAGAGAAACGAATGACAAACGGCAACCGATTAGTTCCCGTTGTTTCCTGAGTTATCGTCTGGGAGTGCCATCTTTCGATCAGACGAACTGATAGTTTCAACACTCCTAATTGTACGCTGATAATACTTTAATCATCTAATCTTCATCTATGTGCGGCATCGCAGGCCAATTTAATTTTCAGCGAGGCGAACCAGTCGAGCGCGAGACGATTGTACGGATGGCGCGTTCGATCGCGCATCGAGGACCTGACGACGAAGGCTTCTTCATCGCTGGGCCAGTTGGTCTGGGATTCCGACGATTATCGATCATCGACCTCGCCAGCGGTCATCAGCCGATGTCGGACGCAGAGGAAACCGTGTGGATAATCTTCAACGGCGAGATTTACAATTACAAAGAACTGCGAGGGGAACTACAAAGCAAGGGCCATCAGTTTAGAACGAATTCCGACACGGAAGTAATCATTCATGGCTACAAAGAGTGGGGCACAGATGTCTTCAATCATCTCAACGGCATGTTTGGCTTGGCCATTTGGGATGTGCGTAAGCAACGCCTGGTCGTGGCGCGTGACGCCATGGGTATCAAGCTGGTCTATTATCGGCTCGCAGATGGGCAGCTGACATTTGGCTCCGAGATCCGCGCGGTGCTCGCAGCCGACGATATTGCTCCGCAGGTGGACGCCTCAGCGCTCAACCTTTTCCTGCGATTCCGCTACACTCCGTCGCCCTATACGATCTTCCAAGGTGTACGAAAACTGGCGCCAGGTACGCTACTCGTCGTGGAAAAGGGCAAATGCCGGGAAGAACGCTGGTACAATTTCGTTCCGACTCCGTTCGCAACGCCAAAGAAGGACAAAGAGGCTGTCGCAGAGCTTCTTGATCTCTACAAACACGCAGTCCAGCGGCATCTACTGAGTGATGTTCCAGTGGGAATTCTCCTGAGCGGAGGGGTCGATTCCGGTCTGCTCCTGGCGCTCATGAATGAGCACGGGGACTCCTGGCCAGCATACACGGTAGGCTATGGCAAAAGCTTCGCAGATGACGAGCTATTCGACGCGGCGGAGACAGCCTCTCTTCTTGGTGCCCGGCATGTGACGGTGATGCTCGATCGAGGCGAGTTTGAGCGCTCTCTGCCGAAAATCGTGGAATGTTTGGAGGAACCCATTGCGACATCGTCGATCGTTCCGATGTACTTTGTCTCTCAGCGCGCGCGGCAAGACGTCAAAGTAGCTCTAATTGGCCAGGGACCGGATGAACTGTTCGGCGGCTATAAGCGGCATCTCGGCGTTCATTACGGAAATTGGTGGCGCGGGATGCCGGCAGGCCTCCGATCGATGGCCGGCTTCGCAGTCAATCGATTGCCCCGCAATGAAATGTTAAAGCGCGGCGTTCGTTCGCTCGGAAGCGAAGATCGGCTCAAGCGGTATCAGGACGTTTTTGCGCTCACGGCGACAGAAACTGTAGACGGTCTCTTTCGCGACGACGTTTTGCCTCGGAGCAACAGCCACGAACTAGTCGATTCCTGGCGTGAATTGCTGCCGCAAATGAAGTATATCGATGAGCTTGGCGGCTTTCAGCTTCTCGAAGTCCGTTCTTCGCTCCCCGATGAACTGCTCATGTATGCCGACAAGCTCTCCATGGCGCATAGTCTCGAAGTGCGCGTGCCCTACCTGGATCGGACGGTGGTAGAGTACGTGCAACGCCTCGGCGCGAATCTAAAAGTCCGCAATGGAACCCGAAAATGGCTGCACCGTCAGGTATGCCAGAGTTACCTTTCGTCGCGAATTCTTAAGCGAAAGAAACGCGGCTTCGCCTCCAATGTAGTGGACCAATGGTTTCACTCATCACTCAACGGCGGGCTTTCGGAGGTCCTCCTGGACGAAAGCTCTTTTGTGTTCGGTTTGCTTGACCCTAAACCGGTGCGAAGACTTCTCGAAGGTCACCAGTCCGGCCGCCAGGACAATCACAAGCTTCTGTTCAGTCTGGTTATGATCGAGCAATGGTTGCGCGGTCGGGCGGATCGAGCGCGGGTCACAACTGTGGTGGATCCTTCCCCTGTTCGCCAAGTCGTCTGATTTAAAGCGCCAAGCGTTAATTTGTAATGCAGAAGGTCGATACCATTATGACAATCAATGGCCAGAGGGTCATGGTCGAGGGGAAAGCTCTGCGGATAGCCAGTTTCGAGCAAGAGTGGTACGAGGACGTCGAGGACCCTCAAACACTGATTAACGAGCTGCGAAAGACCGAAGCGAGGCCGGATATTCTGACCTTCTGGCAACGTTTGCCGGATACGGAGCCGAAATACTCCTACAGCATGGAGACAGAGGCAGTCGCGGCACTTCCAATCAAGAACTACCCATATTGGTGGGACAAGCAAATCGACTGCAAAACCAGAAACATGGTACGCAAATCCCAAAAGAAGGGTGTTACTGTGAGGATGGTCAGTTTTGACGACGAGCTTATTCAGGGAATAACATCGATCTTCAACGAGACTCCAATTCGGCAAGGCCGACGGTTTTTACACTATGGCAAAGACTTTGAAACCATAAAACGCGAGTTCAGTCGGTATTTGTTCCGCGAAGAAATTTTTGGCGCATATGTGGACGAAGAACTCGTGGGTTTTATTATGCTTGCTGACGCTGGTAGATACGCATATTTGGGTCAAATTATTTCCAAGATTGCGCGTCGCGATCTGGCACCGAACAATGCGCTCTTGGCCAAAGCAGTGGAACGCTGCGCAGAGAAAGGAATTCCATATCTTGCGTATGCACTTTGGCTTGAAGACGGCCTTGGCGGCTTCAAACGAAGCAATGGTTTCGAAAGATTTGATCTTCCCAGGTATTTCGTGCCTCTGACTCCTAAAGGAAAACTCGCTTTGAAGCTCGGTTTTCATCGCGGCTGGAAGGGGGCTGTTCCAAAGAACCTTAGACAACCGCTGAAGAATCTCAGAAAACGCTGGTACGCTTTGGGTCGGCGACCGGTGAACGAACGGACCGCAAGTCCTCTTCCAGGATCCTGAGACCAGCCACTCGGCGATTATGCTACGTATCTTGCTGCTAGCTCCCAGTAGTAACCCAGACGGGACTCACGGCTCTCTTATTGGATATTCCCATGCCGAGGCCCTGGCGCAGCTCCATGCTGTGACGTTGGTCATTCACCATGACAACGAGGAGGCCATGCGCCGTAAGCAGGCCCAATTTTGTGCCATCGAAGTCGTTAGTCTACCGTGGCTCGATCGTATCCATGCCTGGTGTTTTCGATGGATCTTTAGGAATAATTTTGCCAGCCAGGCTTTGACTGCCTTTAACTATTTCTTTTGTCTGGCGTTTGAATGGCGCGCCTGGCGACAGACACGGGCCCGGATTATGGCGGGCGATTTTGATGTAGTACTGCGCTTATTGCCTATTTCATCGGTATTGCCTAGTCCTTTTGCCTTCTTTCTCCGGCGAGGACCCATTCCATTTGTGATCGGACCGATCAACGGTGGTTTGCCATGGCCAACGGGTTTCAGGCAAGCCGATAAACAGAAGGAGTGGATCTCTAACCTGAGAGATTTTTATCGTTTGCTGCCTTTCGGCCGGTCAACCTATCGTTGTGCGGCGGCCATTATCGCGGGATCCTCGCAAACCTACAAAGAGTTCGCAACCTATCGCGAGAAGCTATTCTTTGTTGCAGGGGAAAATGGCATCAACTCTTACCTTTACCCGACTCCCTCACGGACATCCCAAGTCAACGATAAGCTTGAACTGATCTTTGTCGGCGGCCTCGTTCCAATTAAGGCTGTTGACCTAGCCCTGCGTGGGGCTGCGTCGCTGCTGCGAGCGGGCGACGCCCGCTTCACCATTGTCGGTGATGGCCCTGAGCGTTCGAACTTGGAGCAACTTACCAAATCCCTTGGGATCGAGAAGGTTGTCTCATTCCCTGGGTGGCTACGCCATGGAGAAGTCCTGCAGCGCATGGGAAAAGCCGACGTACTCGTGTTCCCATCGGTTCGCGAGTTTGGCGGTGGTGTGGTGTTCGAGGCTCTGGCAATGGGGGCAGTACCGATCGTCGCCGACTTTGGTGGGCCCGGGGACATTATTCATCCCGAGATTGGCTTCAAAGTGCCTCTGACGAATGAAGAGGACGTAGTGTTTCAGATCGAAGCGATTCTGTCGAATCTTCACGGCGATCGAGGGCTTCTCGAACGGTTGCGCCAGCAAGGCATGCGCTACGCCCGAGAATGCCTGAGTTGGGAACGGAAGGCGCAGGTGACGTCTCAGATCCTGACTTGGGCAGTAGGCCAAGGTCCAAAGCCGGATCTTCTGCCGCCCATAGCTGCGCCTTCGGCAAAGTTCTTAGCCCACTGCTTTGAAAAAGAATCCCTACTTACTTCCAGCCTCTGACGTCGGACCTCTGACCTTATGCCCGACATGTTGGAATTATCAGTACTATGCCACAATGACTGCAAGATCTCGCTGGAAGCAATACTGGGACGAAAAAAACAGCTCTGCTGCTTCCGATTACGAGGTAGATCGCGGAACGCGGCCACGAGACATAGAAATCGAAGGCCTTTCCAATGAACAATTGTTCGCCTTTATCGCTGCCGAACCCTCGGAGGTCGTCTTCGATGTCGGCTGCGGAACTGGGGCCAACATCCTGCTGTTGCAGCCGTTCGTCAGCCGCATCATTGCAATGGACTATTCGGAGGCTGCTGTCGCGCGCTGTCAAAAGCGGCTCGCGCTTAATAAGATCGAGAACGTGCAAGTCTTCCATGGGGATATCACCTCTATCCCGCTTCCAGATAGTGCTGTTGACCGCATCCTTTGTATGAGCGTCCTCCAGTACGTCGATGACTCTCAATTGCGAGTTGCATTTCGGGAGTTCGCCCGCATCCTAAAGAAAGACGGAACTCTCGTTTTGCATGTAAAGAATCTTGCCTCCCTTTACCTGTCGACTTTGTGGCTGGTGAAACGCCTTTTTGTCGCTATGGGCAAAGATACGCAGCTGGAACATTTTCGAACGTTCGATTGGTACGTTAGCGAACTGCGGCGTGCCGGTTTTCGCGTCTCAACTTACCAGTCATTGAATGTCTTTATGCTGGACAAAATGCCGCGAAAGCTGGCGCTTCGGCTACAGAAGTTCGAGCTATCCCATCAGAATCAGTTTCCTTTCTCGTGGGGGTTTCTGCAGCGACACGGATCTGACTTGAAGATTCGAGCGCAGCTCCAGAAGGGCTGATCTATTCCCTTGCCCAAGTTCTCCAAAGAACTCCTGCAATAGCAGGACTCAAAAAGAAATTACCTACACTATGCCCGGTCTCACAGGAATAATCCGCTTCGCATCTCATGAGCAGGTCGATCAAGATCTCGACTCAATGCTTGGAGTGATGAGGCATAACAACCGATATTCGCATGGTCGTTTCATCGACAAAGAATGCGGACTCCGAATTGGCTGGACCTGCCATCCCGGTTCATTTGCGGAAGGCATGCCGCTCGTCAGTGAGGACGGCAACACTGTAATGATCTTTGCAGGCGAGGACTTCGGAGACCGGGATGGAATCGCGCGCCAGAGGCATGCGATTTCCAGTAAAGACTCTGCAGAAGCAGGCTACTTGCTGGAGCTATACGCCGAACTTGGTGACCAATTTTTTGCGCAGCTCAACGGGTGGTTTAGTGGCGTGATTGTCGATCGCCGATCGAAGCGAGTCACTCTTTTTAACGACAGGTATGGGATGGGACGAATTTACTACCATGCCGGCCCTGATGAGTTTCTCTTTGCATCAGAGGCTAAGGCCTTACTCAAAATTCGTCCCGCGCTGCGTGTCATCGAACCGGAGAGACTGGCAGAATATTTGCGGTACAATTGTGTTTGCGGTGAGGGCACCCTCTTTAGCGGCATTTCCCTTTTGCCAAAGGCATCGGCATGGTCTTTCCAGCAGACTACTTCTCCGAGGAAGCGACAATACTTCGATTTCAGTGAATGGGAGTCACAGCCCCCTCTTGGTGACGAGAACTTCTACGGCCAGTGGGCAGAAACTGTCGCGCGTGTTTTTCCCCGCTATGCCCGGGGAGGAAACAAGGTCGCCTTATCTTCTACCGCTGGGCTCGACAGTCGCCTGCTCATGGCGGTGCTTCGCGATCAACTTAAGAAACATCCCAGTTACACCTTTGCTGGCCAGTGGGGAGAATTATTCGATGTCCGCACGTCGCGAAAAACGGCTAGCGTTTATCACCAAGCTCACGAATGCATACCGATCAACGAACAATTCCTACAAGGCTTTGCTGATTATGCGACGCGCGCTGTCCATATTTCTGACGGAACGCACAACGTTTTCGGAGCGCACGATGTCTTTTTCAACGAAATCGCGCGCGACATTGCTCCTATTCGTCTGACAGGCAAATTCGGGAGCGAGGTTGTTCGTATTCGGCGCCTGGTTCCATCGATTACCTACCGGCGTGGCTTCCTGGAGGATGACATCGGAAGGCTTGTAGAACAACTTCCCAGCTACACAAACACCAATCCGGGGGGGAACAGTCTTACCGGAGTGGTGGCAGAAGAAATCCCATGGCACGAATATGCGCGCGTTGCGGTGGAACAATCGCAACTTGTCCTTCGGACACCGTACATGGACAACGAATTGGTCAAGCTGATGTATCAGGCTCCCAAGGATTCGCGGGCAGCAGGCGATCTTCAGGAACGTTACGTGCGGGAAAGAGCACCGGAATTCGCCCGCGACATCACAAACATGGGCCGCTTCACGAGCCAGAATCGGCTCGTCACGAAGCTTTCCCATTATCTCTTTTTGGCCCTGTTAAAGGTCGAGTACATCTACCTCTATTCGACTCCTCATTGGATTACCCGGGTGGATCGAAAGCTCGAGCCCTGGCATCTCGAGCGGCTGCTGAGTGGCCGACAGAAATGGGAAGGATATCGGATCTGGATCAAGACCGCTTTTGCGCCTTTCCTGCGCGACACGCTGTCTAACCCCAATGCAGAATACACGCGTTTCTTTGATTATCAGACAGTATTAAAAATGGTCGACCGCCATATTGCGGGCACGCACAATTATAT
>Ga0193722_1000353_pt1 | contig 10076 bp, 6 predicted proteins | sample H2m1metaG_FD_143044 | JGI IMG/M metagenome (GOLD analysis project Ga0193722, IMG submission 143044) | Soil microbial communities from a riparian zone of the East river system, Colorado, United States - H2m1 | ecosystem: Environmental > Terrestrial > Soil > Riparian zone | place: USA: East River...
TGCGCAGATCGCGAGCAGCCGCAGTGAACTTCAGAGTCTTGAAAGTGAAATTAACGCGCACCGAAATCAAATCCAATTCAATCGGCAGCGGGCCGAGGAATTGAACGAACTGGTTGAACGTTCTCGAAACGACATTGCTGCTGCCGAAACTAAACGCGCGCAGCAAGGCAAAGAAATTCAAGAGACAACCGCGCTGATTGAAAAGACGAACGAGGCGCTGCAGGCCAGGGAAGCAGAGCTAAAGAAACTCACCGGCCGACTCTCGGAACTTCGCACCGAGCAAATCGCGCAGGCATCGAAATTCGGGACGCTGGAAAAAGCGGCGTCAGAAATCGAGCGCCGAATCGCTGACCTGGGAGAGGAGATTTCCGGTCTTAAAATTCGCCGTGAAACGACAGAGGAAAATCGGCACGGTTTAGATACCGCAGTTTCGAACATAGAGGTCGCCCGTACTCGAATTCAGGACGAGATCGCCACTGTACTAACGACGGCCGAGAACCTGCAGAAAAAACTCGATCATTGCCGAGCCGCTGTTCAGACTGGTGGGGAAACGCTGCGACAGCACCAACAACTTGTCGCGACCATGGAGAAAGAGCTCGCCGCAATCGAGCGTGGGCAGGCAGAAAAAGAATCGCGCCTCGAAATTCTGCGCCAGCTTAACGAGGAGGGAGAAGGTCTTGCGCAGGGGTCGCAAGCTGTGCTCAAAGGCCTGCATGACCGATCGCGATTCGAGCCCGCGCTTGCGGGCGCTCTGGTAGCCAATCTCGATGTAGATCAAAATTTCATCCCTTCGATCGAAGCGGCATTGGGCCGAAATTTGCAGGCTATAGTGCTAAAAGATGCACAATTGGCGCCCGAGATTATTGCCACTTTGAAGGAGAAGAAACTCGGTCAGGCGGCGTTGGTCGTTCCGCACCTCGCCAATGGCATAGCAAAAGAGTATGGAAAGCGCGCTCCTGAGAAATCGCTCGGCTGGGCTATCGACAAAGTAAAAGCTCCGGAGCTCCTCACACTGCTTGTCGCACAATTGCTTCACAACATTGCAATCTTTCAGAACCTCGAAGACGCGCTGACTGCCAAGAAAAAACACAGCGAAATCGCAGCCGTGACGCTGGATGGCGAATTGGTATCGACCGAGGGAGTTATTTTTGGCGGAAGCCGGGAAGCATCGGCAGATTCTCTACTCGAACGCAAAGCGCGAATGTCGGCTCTGAGCAACGAATGTTCCGAGATCGGTAAACAACGCGACGCTTTCCTTAAAAAATACAACGACGCCAGAGGGGTACTGGAAAAAGCGACTAGCGAGCTGGAAGACGCCCGACGGGCTCACGAAACCGCGGAACATGAAAAGTCCGATTGCGACAATCGAATTCTCTTCCTCACGCGAGAACTCCAGGAAGGCGAACAGAAGCAGACGGAGGTTCGCTCTGAGCAAACCACGTTGGCCCGACAAATCCAGGCCGCAGACGAACGCATTGCAAAACTGGAAGACGAACTGGCTGGAGAACAGGCGACTTTGGAAGCGAACCAAGGCGAGCAAAAGGTACTGCAGGCCGCTCGGGATGATGGCGCGAAGCGCGAAGACGAGGCAACGGAGCAACTGAACGAATTGCGTCTGACCGTCGCCACTGAGCGACAGCGCTACGAGCATTTGATCGCGCAGCGCCAGCCCATGAACGCCCGTGAAGCCGAGCTTGCAGAGGTAATTGCGGCGCGTCGGGCTGAGATCACCGGCTTCGAAAAGCGGCTGACCACGCAGGCAGAGGAATCACGAACCGCCGAATCCGCCATCGAGAAACAAACCGGGCAGCGGGCAGATATTGAGAGAGCATTAGCCGCGCTCACTGAACAGCGCAGGGAGCGTTCGACAACAATGAACGAAGCGGAATCGAATCTGCGCACAATTCGAAACTCGTTGAATGACCTGCGCGATTCGCGTTCCAACGAACAAGTGCGGCACGCTGAGCTGCAGTTGAAAATCGATAATCTCACCGAACGCGTTTCTCGCCGTTATCAAATTAATCTGCGCGAATTTAGTTCTGACCGGTTTGCGTTTGAAAAAACGCTTCGCGCGCAGCTGAAAAGACGGATCGACCGCACCGCGGGAGATGTCTCGAATGGCATCGAAGCCGCCGCGGACTTACCATCGCATTCAGAGAACGCGATCCACCTCACTGACGCCGATCTCGACAAGTTGATTGCAGATCTTCGGACGCAGCTCGACAACATGGGCCCGGTAAATCTGGATGCTGTTCATGAGTACGACGAACTCGAAGAGCGATACAAATTTCTCGAGTCCCAAAATAATGACCTTAGCAATTCGCGTCGCGAATTGCTCGACGTAATCGCGCAGATCAACTCCACTACGAGGAAGCTATTTAGCGAGACCTTTGCTCAGGTACGGATCAACTTCCGTGAAATGTTCCTGGAGCTCTTCGGCGGCGGACGCGCGGACCTCTCTCTGGTCGATGAAGACGATCCGCTGAACTGCGGAATCGAAATCAGCGCCAAACCCCCAGGGAAACAGTTGCAAAGCGTTTCCCTGCTAAGCGGAGGCGAGCGTTCCATGGTCGCGGTGGCTTTGCTGTTCGCAATTTACATGGTGCGACCCAGTCCGTTCTGCATTCTCGACGAAGTGGACGCGGCAATGGACGAGGGCAACATCAACCGCTTTATCCGAGTGTTGGACCGGTTCGTTGAGCAGAGTCAGTTTATCATCATTACGCACAATAAACGCACCATCGCCAAGGCCGACGTGCTGTACGGCGTAACGATGGAAGAGCGCGGCGTGAGCAAGCTGGTTGGGATTAAGTTGACCGCGCCACACCAAGTCTCCGAAACGTTTACGAACGCAGAACAGAAGCCTCCACAGCAACGTCTCGCGCTTGCGATGCGGTAGTTTTCCTTCTGGGGAGGCAGGCTGTTCGCTTGGAGTTATCGGCAGCTTGTCCTCCCTGGAGGGCGAATAGAGATGCTATAAAATTCTTTTGCGCGGGCTGCTTAATCTCGCGTAAAATTGCCAGATGCTTCAAACGGCGCAGCGCCAATCGAAAATTAAAAAAGCAAAGCCAGCGCCACCGCACGAGCGCTTCCTCGAAGCGTTTCGCTGGATGCTGCTGACGCGCACACTGGAGGAAAAACTCGTTAGTCTCTATCGGGGCGGCCTCATCACTGGCGGCGTCTATATCGGCAAGGGCCAGGAAGCCGTGAGCGCGGCATGCGGCCTGTTTTTGAAAAAGGACGATATCTTCGCACCGTTGATTCGCGACCAGGCGGGACGATCCGCATTCGGCGAAGCGCTGTTGGACGTCACCCGCACTTATCTAGGCTCGCGCCTTGGCCCAATGCGCGGTCGCGACGGCAACATCCATCGAGGGCGGCCGCAGCAGAACCAGCTCGCCATGGTCAGCCACCTCGGCGCGATGGTTTCGGTCACAGTCGGCGCGTTAATGGCCAAACGATTCAAGGGAGAGAAAGGCTTCATCGGGATGACGTGCATCGGCGAAGGCGGGATGCAGACCGGTGCTTTTCACGAGGGAATGAATATCGCCGCAGTAGAGCAGGTGCCGCTGGTAATCGTCGCGACAAACAATCATTATGCCTATTCCACGTCGAATGACCGCGAGTTCGCGTGCCACGATCTGGTCGATCGCGCGATTGGTTATGGTTTTGAAGGCTACAGTCTTGATGGAACGGATCTCAGTGCGTGCCTCGAGGTAATCGGCGGCGCAGTCAAACGTGCGCGCGCGGGACGTCCGCCGCAGTTGGTTGTCGCTTCGGTGCTGCGACTTTCCGGGCACGGCGAACACGACGATGCCAGTTACGTGACGGAGGAGATCAAGCGCGAACCATTTGCGCGCGATTGTTTGAAGGTCGCGGAACAAACAATTGCTGATTTGAAATTGGCCGATGCCGAAACGCTGGCTGAGTGGCGGAAAGAGGCAGCCGCGAAAGTGGATGAAGCAATCGCCACTGCACAAAAAGAAGCTCCGCCCGAAGGCGATAAGGAAGATTGGTGCGCGTTATCGACACGTGACCTTGTCGATCAGCTGGAAAACGACTGAATGAGGATGAGGAACCCGCGTGATCTGTTAAATCGTTACGACGTTCCATCGGTTTTCCGATTCAACGATTCAACCATTTAACGTGGTGAAGCCATGAGCATCACGTATCTCGAAGCAATCCGCGAGGCGCAGGCGAAGCTGCTCCGTGACGACGAACGCGTGTTCATCTATGGGCAGGACGTCGGTGGCGCGTTTGGAGGTGCTTTTAAAGCAACAAAAGGTCTTGCTAAAGAATTTCCGGGACGGGTACTGAACACGCCGATCAGCGAAGATGCGATGGTGGGGACCGCCATTGGGGCTGCGATTGAGGGAATGCGACCGATTGTCGAAATGCAGTTCGCTGATTTCTCCAGCGTTGCGCTGAACCAAATTCTAAACAATGCCGGCACCCATTTCTGGCGGACGAACATGCCGGTTCCCATCACGGTTCGTCTGCCTTCAGGTGGAACAAAAGGAAGCGGGCCGTTCCACAGTCAATCGATGGAATCAATATACGCGCATTATCCGGGGCTCATTGTCATGACGCCGGCGACAGTGGAAGACGCGTATACGATGCTCATTGAAGCGGTGGCCATCGATGATCCGGTTGTCTACTGCGAGCACAAGTATCTTTATTATCATCTCAAGGCCGACAAACTGCCGACTGAGGGTTTGCCCACAGGCAGGGCGCGTATCGCTCGGGAAGGACGCGACCTGACCATTGTGAGTTATAGCGCGATGGTGCACGAAGCGCTCGCGGTCGCGGAGCACTTGGCTGGCGAAGGTTTTGAAATTGAAGTTGTCGATCTTCGCTCGGTTAAGCCGCTCGACACCGACACCGTGCTTGCTTCGGTCGCGCGCACGGGCCGCCTGTTGTGCGTGGGAGAATCGTTTCCGTGGGGAGGCGCAACGGCAGAGGTGATTGCGCGCGTTGCGGCGGAAGGTTTTCATCTGTTGGATGCCGCGCCACAGCGCATCAATGCAAAGGACACACCGATCCCTTATCATCCAAATCTTTGGTCGACCCACAGACCGAACGCAAAAGAGATCGCAAGAAAAGCTCGCGCGCTGCTTCGAGAATAGAAATTTATGCCGCAAATTCCAATTATCATGCCGCAACTGGGCGAATCGATCGCCGAAGCCACAATTGTCGACATCAAAGTGAAGCCGGGCGACGAAGTTGCGGATGACCAGGAAATCATAGAGGTCGAAACCAATAAGGCGGTCATGGGCGTGACTACGCCGTGCAAAGGCAAGATTGCCAACGTCTCCGTGCAATTGAAAGAGACTTACCCGGTCGGCGCGGTTTTGGGATACGTGGAAGCGAGCGAAGCAGACGCCGCGAGATTTGCAAAACAGGCGCCGCCTCCATCGCTCGATGTCGCAGAAGAAATTCCCGCGCGCGCCGACGAGGAAGTCGCTCCCGCACGCCAGAAGAAGATCTCGACGCGTGACGGCGACGGCGCACGTGCTGGCGGATTGCCCGTTCCAGTCGCGGCGAAAGGCGCAACATTCATGTCCCCGCGTGTTCGAGCACGAATGGCCGAGCTGCAGTTAACAACCGCCGACCTCGCAGGAATCATGGGCACAGGCGTAGGCAACCGCGTTACAATCAAGGACCTCGAAAATTTCATGCAGAAGATCGAGAACCAAACGGCGCACGAAGCTTCTGCGATCCGCTCGGGTGTGGCCGACGCGATGCGCCGAAGTTGGACACGACCGCTTTCAACGATTGGTTCGTCGGTAAATCTTGATTTGGTGCTGCAGGATCGACGGTCGCGCGAGCCCAAACCCGGCCCAGGCCTCTACGCGCTGCGCGCGCTTGCGCTGGCCCTTGCAGAAACTCCGGGCGCAGCGGCGAAGTTGATCGGTAATCGTGTCGTGCAATCAAACTCCATTGATGTAGGCATCGCCGTTGAAGCCGAGGATGGAATCATGGTCCCTGTGATCCGGGCGGCCGACAAAACTTCGCTTGCTGATCTCACAGCGAAATATAACGAGCTGGTCGATCTCGGCCGACAGCGGCGCATCTCGCCGGACATGCAGGCTGGAGGTGTTGCGACCGTTTCGAACTTCGGAACTTTTGGAATGGAATGGGGCACGCCAATCCCACTGCCGGATCAGACATTGCTGCTTGGCCTGGGGGCCGGAAAAAAAGTTCCATCGTGGGATGAAGAGAAAAAAGAATTTGTTCCGAGGACCGAGGCCCAGATCACACTGAGTTGTGATCATCGCAGTATTGACGGAGGCGGAGCAGGCCGTTTGCTAAAACGGGTGATCGAGCTCCTGGAGGCTCCCGAACAACTGTGATACTCATGGGCATCATTCGGGGGGCCTTCCCGATCGCTGGGAGATAAGGGGTCCCCCGTTTCTCCGGAATTTTTGAACCCTCCAATTTCTTACATCGTTGCTTCTGTTCAGCGGAGCGGAACACATTTGCTTTGCAGCATCCTCCGAAGCACTGGCATAGCCGGATCGCCCGGGGAGCATTTTTTGTCCAAGCCCGAAGAAACCTGGGAAAAACGCTGGGGCGCATCATCGCGCGTCGCCTATCTGCAAAACGTTTTGCGGGAAAATACGGCAGCCAATGGAGTTTTCGGCACTGTCGTAATGTGGAGTTATTTCGAACGAATGCTCCAAATGTTACAGGAAATTCCTGCATACAAGACTTTGAATGGAGCGCAACTTCTCGCGGCTGTTTTCTGCAAGCCAAAATACATATGGATGCGACGCCGGAACCATGTCGAGCAGGCAGTCTCCTGGGCCATCGCATGCCAAACAGGTGTTTGGACTCAAAAAGCAGAGGAGAAATCGCAACCGCAGGCCTTACCCAAGTTCGATTTCAAGGTAATCGACGAATGGTGCAATCGCATCGCGACGCATGACGAAGGATGGGGAAATTATTTTCGCGAGAATCAAATTGAGCCTCTGGTCCTTTTCTATGAAGACGTCGTCGCGTCTCATCGTGCCGCTGCGGAGCGCGTTCTGGAATTTCTGGGACTGCCATTTGCGCCGGATATCGAAATTCCACCGCCAGCAGTCGAAAAACAAGCCACTCGAATCTCTGAAGAATGGGCAGCTTGTTACCTGAAGCTCAAACGAGCGAAGACGGGCAGGCTTGCGCGCATCATCCGGCGCATGCGAATCTAAACATTGGCCGGTGAGGTTGTGTCGTAACGCCCGCACGGCGGCGGCAAAATTCCGTTGTTTGCTCTGCCTCTCAAGATGACTGCAAGCAGGATTACAAGAACGCACGCGGCAGCGCTGGCACTTCCCCAAATCAGCCAGGCTGGTCGATAAATGAGAGCAAGCCGTCCACGAGCGCCAGCTGGAACTTCAACCGTTGGAAATAATCCGCGATAAGATGTGACCCCGAGTTTTCGATTGCCCAGTCGCGCTTCGTATCCGCGAAAATATGGCCGAGAAAAAGTGAGCAGGGCCGGACGTTCACCATTGGGCACATCGACATCTGCTTCCACTCGATTTCGCGAATCATTGATTCGCGAAACAGTTGCTGTGGCAAATTGTTCCCCAGGCCGCGAATCAAGGGAAGTTATCGAACGCACTCGCGCGGATGGAGCGCCGCGTCGATGAAAAACCCGGCCTTCACCGGTTGTAAGAACCACTTCCCAATCGGAAGACGGCTGCGGCGCCAAATCCAATTCCTCTGCAACGACAATTCCATCCACGCCCAACAAAGCTAGTTCGCCATCCTTGCCGGCCTCACTACTAAGCAGGTAACTTCCTACGCCGGGATTGATTTCGCCGTGAATCGAGGTCGCGAATTCCCGGGCTACGCCGGCCGGACGAATCGGACTGTAGCCATTGATGAAACGCAATCCTGCCCACATTGGTGTGCTACCAGGTCGCAGAGTCTCGCCGACCAGCTGCGGTTTGTATGCCACACAGTAGGTCAGCTCCGCCCATGGATAAATGCTGAGATAAAGGCGCTGTGGATCGAGCGGCGCAGGTTTGAGAAGTGCCTGAGAGAAATTGTACTTGGGGACACCGCAGTTCGTCGGGATGTAGATATATGTCGCCAGGAACGCTAAAAACGTGATCGCCACTGGTGGCCATTTCTGAAATTCAGAGCCACGCAACAAAAGTGTCGACAGGAACCAAAATGCTCCGAGTCCAAGAAAGATCCATGTGAGAGGGAAAGCGTACGACCCAGCCGTACGGAGAATTAGCATCGCGATGGCTGTAACGGTGGCGAGCGAGAGCGCCACTGCAGCCGGGACCAGCCTGTCCGCCGTAGCCAGGGCGGAGGCGGATGATCCCGGTCGCAGATGCAACGCTTCTACCGCGCAGATCGCGAGAACCAAATGAAAAAATGGCAGCCAGCGAAAACTCCAACGGAAAAACCCGGCTGTCGGAAGCATGGAAAACAAGAGCACGAGTAGAAGCAGAACCAGTTCCCATTTGATTTGCCTGACGAGCGCCCGTGCGCGCCAGACCAATCCACCGATCAGCGCTGCCGGTGCGACAAGTCCACAAGCCAGTTCCGTTGCCGTGTGCGACAAGTAGCGATTGGAAAAATCGGCCCAATTAACAGTCCAGCATGGCAAGATCAGGCCGGGCAAAGCCGCTGGTGGAACAAGCCATTGCCAATGCGCTTTCGCCGGCTGCAACTCGCGCGCTGAACCCTGAACCAGATCAAGAATCGCGAGCCACGCGGGAGCAGATAAGCCGAAGCCGAGTGCCACGCCAAAAAGCATCGGCACAACCGACAAAATGCTCCGAGTTTCCGCTAATGCCTTGATTGCCAGCCATGCGATCAAGAGGAACAGCATCAAAACCGTGTAAGGAAATCCGCCAGTAACGACGAGGTAAACAAACGGCGCCGGCCAGAGAAATCTCCATTTGCTTCGCCGTGGATCGAGAGCGCGCGCGGCCGCCCACCACGCCCAAGGCAGCCATGTAAAGGCGCCTAACGCGCCGAACCAATCCGTCGCGCCCCAGCAGATGATCCAACCGTTTAACGACGCGATCAGCGCGAGGAAAATCGACAAGGGAACTGAAAACTGACGATCGCGCCCGAGAAAAAATGCGCCCACTGCCAGAGCAAAAAGATGCGCAATAGAAACGGCAGCCGCTTGCTGCGAAAATGTGAGCGGAAATTTCCAGATGACGACGACAACTGCGTTCACAAAAACCGAGAACACTCCGTACTGGAATTCCCCGGCGAGATTGCCGCAGACCCACGAATAGGGACTTAAAATTGGCCAATGGCCTTCGGACCAGCTGCGTGCCATGTCGGCGAACACGGGAAGAACAGACAATTCATAGTCGTCATTCCAAAAAACGAGAGGATCGTGCCAGAGAAGGATGAAGCAAAAGAAGACGACGAGTAATCCGGCTGATATCGCGCCAAGAAAATCGTAGGGCGTCTGTGTCAGGCGCCGGCCATTTGGGATCGCGTCTTCGCGGCGTTTCACAGAAACGCCCTACAAGACGACCGGCGTCCCCTCGGTCATCACCAGGACCTTCTCCTCAATCCTGTGTTCGCGCGCGGATCTGAGCAAACGTTGTGGCGGTTCATGCATCGGTTCAAAGCCGAGGCGAAAAGTCCCGTAGTGCATCGGGATCAAAGTCTTGGCGCCGAGTTCCAGAAATGCTTTGACCGCTTCTTCCGGATTCATGTGAACTTCCCGGCCTGTTGGCGCTTCGTAAGCACCGATGGGAAGAAGAGCAATTTCGATCGGGTAACGGTCCCCGATTTCTTTAAAGCCGGGAAAGTAGGCGCTATCGCCGCAGTGAAAAATGGTTCGGCCATTCGCCGCAATGACGAATCCGCCAAAGTCGCGGTGCAAATCCGCAAGAAACCGAGCACCCCAGTGATGACAAGGCGTGAGCGAAATTTTGAGCGGCCCCAGCTCGACTGTCTGCCAGTAATCGAGCTCGTGGACGATGTGAAAACCGAGGTCGTGCACCAAATTTCCTACGCCCATCGGCACAACAATCGGCTGGTCGGCTGCCACGCGGCGCAGCGTACGCCGATCGAGATGATCGAAATGAGCGTGAGTCACCAAA
>Ga0193722_1000354_pt1 | contig 10056 bp, 10 predicted proteins | sample H2m1metaG_FD_143044 | JGI IMG/M metagenome (GOLD analysis project Ga0193722, IMG submission 143044) | Soil microbial communities from a riparian zone of the East river system, Colorado, United States - H2m1 | ecosystem: Environmental > Terrestrial > Soil > Riparian zone | place: USA: East River...
TGCGAATCTGATAACGGCGAATCGCTGCAGTCACATTCGCATTCATGTCGCCGTTGACTTCGCCGTAGTAGAAACCTTCGTCCTTTAGAGCCTGTTGCACGCTTTCAACGAGTTGGTCGGCCCGCATCAGCATCATCGATCCCATGAAGATCACCGCAGCAGTTGTGATTTTCATGGTCATTCGACGACGACGCCCTATGTCTATTCAGTGCCCTTCTGGCCTGTGGCTGCCACTGCTGATTTCCGCTGACTCACCGCGTCGCGATACCGTAGAACGCCATCGGCAACCGCCGCCGCTAATTGGTCGCGATAGTCCTCGCTAATTAGTTTCGAAAGTTCGTCCTTGTTCGTAATAAAGCCGCCCTCAATCAAAACCGCAGGAGAAGTCACGTTTGCGATCACAAAAAATTGTTTGGCTTGCGTCCCGCGATCGACGGAGCGGGTCCGAGCCACCAGCGCTTCCTGGATGAAACCGGCAAGACTTTGGCTTTCGGGCTTGGGAGAATTGGACGGCGGCTGCGAGAAAAACGGCAGCCACGAAGCGAAAGTAGAGCCTGAGTTGATCTGATGCGCAGCATAGTAAGTTTCCACGCCGCTCGCGACCGGTTTGTTGTCTTCGTTGAAATGAATACTGATAAAAATGCTTCCTGTCGCCCGATTCCCGAACGCTGCACGGTCCGCAAGTGAGACATAGCTGTCGCCGACCCGGGTCATCAATGTGGCGACACCTTCGGAGTCGAGGAGCCGATCGACGCGGCGCGCAATGTCCAATGTCAGATCCTTTTCCATCACCCCGCCACACATTGCTCCGGAGTCTTCCCCCCCATGGCCTGGATCAAGAACCACTACTGCGAATGGTTTGGACTTCTGTGGCTGAGCCGGCTTTGATTCTCTATAAACCGCTGGATGCTTTTCTTGATGAAACGAAATCCAGATAAGCGAGGCGATCATCAACAACAAGCCTGCAATCCCTAGCACATTCCGGCTGGCTCGTTTCATTTGTGGTCCCCGTCAGAAAAGTCTTCCTCATAATTTAATCACCGGGAAATGATGGAGCGCAATTCCTTATCTGTTAACGAACGATAACGAATTGGCCTGCTACTATCGCGCTCCAGCACTGCTGCTTCGATTGCAGCAGCGGTGAGTTGTTCCTGGCGATGTTGCGCGATGGCGTCGCGCGAGGGCAGCTCTTTTGCTTCGCTGGCTTGCAACAACATGTGCCCGACACTCCATGCGTCGAGCGCCGAGTTCACTGCGGTTTCAAAGCTGGCATCCGGTTTGTGCTCGCTTTTGAGAAAGGTTTCCATCATTTCGACCGATTGGCGTGTGCCGCTGAGCACGGCGAAATCTTGTCGCGCTCGCGCGTAGGTCGCGCCGTTGCTCGCAATCTCGCCGTCATATTCTACGCGCAAAAACAAATCCTCCTCGGGACGTGCGCCTACCTCCGCGAAAAGCATCCGCGCCAAATACGGCGGCCCGTAGATCTGCTCGAACGCGCTTTTCATGACAGGACTGAGCGAATAATGCGCGAGCCGCCGTAGTGAAACATCCGCAGCCGAGCGGGTGAAGCCTTCGGTGCTAGCCAGTTCAATCGCGGCCATTCGCAGCCGCTCGATATCGCCAGGATGGCCAATTCCTCCCATTGCGATCCGATCGTAGATTTCGAAAAGTTTCTGGCGCGTCTGACCAAGCGTGATAAACAGAATGCCTTCGCGGTAACCCAGTGCCGCGATGGGACTACCGGGGGCGAGCTGCCCTTCGATGTACTCGCGCCGGTTGGCGATGGCTTCGACCCAACGATACGGCTCTTCGATCATGCAACCATTTCTTTGAACACGGCGGCGATTTTGCTCTCGGGTAAAGTGTTGATGCCTTCGTGCGATACAATCTTGATCACGGGATAAATCTTTCCGCTACGATCCACGCCCGCTGTCGCCGTATCGGATTCCGCAGCGGTATCGAGCGCGCGCAGTGCGAGCGATGCTGCTTCCCGTTCGCTCAACTCGTGCAGCCGCTTCGCGCCCCAAGTGTTTTCATAATAGAGAATGCCGCGGACCGCAGGGGAGCCGGACCCCGTTGCCGCGTAATCGGTCGCTTCAAATTGCGCGCCCATTGCATCATAGAAGTAAAGGCGCGCCTCGGGTTTCGAATTTCCGTCGTAAGTCGCAAAGATCGGGACTACGACACCGATGCCTTGTATGACGAACCCGAAATTGTCGCGCAACAATTTGGAAAGCGCTCGCACTTTGCCGTCGACACTCATCTCCTGGAGCTGAGTTCGCCGAAAATATTGGAGTGAATGCTCTAGTACGCGCGCCATCTCCCACGCGGTCGCAGGCACACCGGCGATGGCCATTATGGATTGCCGATCGATTTCTAAAACCTTGTCCGCACGATCGTAGACGACGGTGTTACCCGCAGTCGCACGGCGATCGCCCGCAACCAGAACGCCGCCGGAAAATTTGAACGCAAGGATCGTTGTCGCCTCGGTCGGTTGCCACGTCGGTTGTTGCGTCGCGTTTTGCGGCATCGGACCGATGGCAGTCGAGCCGAACAGACCTTTGCGCCGCAGCAGTGAAGGAAAATCATCCGTTGCACCAGAAAAGTTCTGGTCAAATCCCAACTGTGAACGGTCCATTACTGACCCGTGCGCTGGCGATAGCGCTTGGATTGGTTGGGATCGACCTTGCGCATTTTCTTTAAGAGATCCTTTGTATCCGGTCGCGAAACGTCCGGCGAACGCGGGCCGCCGCCATCGCCTTGTTTTGGTCCCCACGGAGCCGGTTCTGCCGGCTTTTGAATGCGCTCAGGCATGAAAAAACGTACGAGCAAAAGTTCGAAACGCAAGCCACGCGGCGAGCGGAATCATTAACGCCAATGCAAGTGGATTCGTTAACACTTGCAAAAACAACGGTTAGCGCGGCGAACCCGCTTGTCAGATAAATGTCCCGGTGGCAAAATTTCCCTGAGATGAAAGTAATCTCTATTTTCTGCGCAATAAGCTCTTGCGCGCTTTGGACTGCTTCTGCGGAGAGTCCCGTGCCGCACGAAGCAAAATCAGCGGAGTCCGCGCAACTTGAAGCTTTGGCAAAAAAGGTTGACGAACAAAACGCCAAGATCGACGCGCTTTCTCAGGAGATTCTCAGACTGGAGCAACAACTCTCGCATGCTCGACCAGGCGTAATGATCGGAGAAGCTACACCCGCCCCAGCAACCGCTGCCGCTCCCGGCGTATCCGCATTGCATTCCCCCGTCGAAGGCAATACGCATACTGTTGCGCGCGGAGAAACGCTCACGTCTATCGCGAAGATGTACAAAGTGACCGTGGACGATTTGCAAAAAGCCAACCACATCGAAGACGGCCGTAAATTGCAGGCCGGCCAAACCATCGCTATTCCGACGGCCTCGCCTGCAGCTTCCGGCTCGCCGTCGCCCTAACGCAGAACCCTCCCGTGAATCAAAAGTGGTTTCTTCGCAAACACGAGGATGGAAGCACCTTCGGCCCGGTGCAGTTCGACCAAATCACGCGTTGGGCTGCTACGGCGCAGATTGCGCCGCACGACACTCTGTCCAGCGACGGCCAAACATGGGTCAAAGCGTCGATGGTCCCGCAGCTGAGCATGGACTGGCTCGTCGAGCTAACAAGTGAGCATTACTATGGACCGACTACACTCGGTACCTTGCGGGAATTTATTCGGCTCGGCGAAATTGATGGCGAAACGGTCGTGATCAACAGTTGTGACGGTACTCGCCGCCAAGTCCGGGAGATGTCTGACCTGTGGGAAACCGCGCCGTCGGAGGCCGACGAAAACCAATTCCAAATTCAACTTGGCGATCCCGTCGGGCCGGCCGTAGCGAAAATGTCCAGACGTCTTCAGGAACGAATCCGCGATCTCGAGCAAACGCTCCAGGAAGAACGCCGCGCGCTTGCCGAGAGCCAGGAGCGTTACGACGAGCTGGAGCGAAAATATCAGGAGATTCTGCTGCGCGATCTCTCGTAATTCAGGGAATCTTGATTCCAGTCAAGTTGTTAGACCGGCAATCGCTCCTCTTCCGGTTCCGCGACTTCTGACGTGATAATTTCCTCCTGCGGTTCTGCTTCGGACTGAGGCGACGACTCCAACAGACTCTGCCGGCATAGTTGCGCGTATTTTTGATCCAGCACGAGCAGTTCCTCGTGCGTGCCCCGCTCGACAACGCGGCCGTGATCCAACACCAGGATCTGGTCCGCACCCACGATCGTCGAAAGCCGGTGCGCAATCACGATCGACGTCCGATTCGCCATCAAATGTTCCAGCGCCTCCTGGATTAAGCGTTCCGTCGCCGTGTCCACACTGGCAGTTGCTTCATCGAGAATCAAAATCGGCGGATCCTTGAGCAGCGCCCGGGCAATTGAGAGCCGCTGTTTCTCGCCCACGCTCAATTTCACACCGCGCTCGCCGACCACGCTCTCCAATCCCTGCGGCAAGCGCTCGATGAATTGTCTCGCGTTCGCGGCATCCACCGCGCGCCATAGTTCCGCGTCAGTGGCGGTTGGTTTCCCCATCAAAAGATTTTCGCGAATCGATCCGTTGAAAAGGAAACTTTCCTGCGTCACCACGCCGATCGCTTCGCGCAAAGTGCGCAGGTCGTACTCTCGACCGGGTTTGTCATCGACGTAAATCTGGCCGGAGTCGAACTCGTAAAAGCGCACGAGCAAATTCACCAGCGTCGATTTTCCCGCGCCAGTCGCGCCGACCAGCGCAGTCGTGGTGCCCGCCAGCACGTGAAATGAAATGTGCCGAAGCGCAGATAACCCGTCGACGTAACTGAAGCTCACATCTTCGTAGCGAATGTCGCCGATGATGCGTCCACTGTAGCCGCGGCCGATGGCCGCGGTTCCGGGGTCACCGACCCCGGCTACAACGCCCGGCTCGGCGTCTTCATCGAGAATCTCAAACACGCGTTCGCCTGCCGCGCGACCGGCCTGCACCAATTGATTCAGCTGATGCAAGCGGCTGATGGGATCGTAAAGAAATGCCATCAGCATCAGGATCCCGACCAGATCGCCCAGTTGCAGGCTGCCGGTCAAAACGGCATGACTACCAAATCCCAGCACGAGCAACGCGCCGATTGCTTCGAACATCGACATTGACGGCGAGTAAATCGCCCATGTCCGCATCACCACTAGCGTGGCGTGCCGCAGTTGATCGCTGGCGCGATTGAAACGCGCGTGTTCCTCGCGTTCGCGGGCGAAGCTTTTGATCTGACGAACCCCGGCAAGATTATCGTGCAACAGCGCGTTGATGTTCGATGCTGCGCGCCGCTGTAATCGATATCGCCGGTGCGCCGTTAGGGTGTAAGCGAGCGCGCCCGCGATCAACAGCGGGAACGGCGCCAGCGCAAGCAATGCAAGCTTTGCGTTCCAATAAAACATCACCGCGACCACGATCACGATTTGTAAAACCGCGACGACGCCTTGCTCGATTCCGTCGATTAACACGCGCTCGACCGAGTTCACGTCTTCGATCACGCGCGTCATCAGGTCGCCCGTCGCCCGATTATCGAACCAGCGCAACGGCAGCAGTTGAATGTGCGAATACAAATCGCTGCGCAGATCGAAAATGACTTTCTGCTCGAATGTGTTGTTCAGAATGAGCCGGAGCGAATTGAAAAGGTGCTGAACAAGAAAAGCCACTGTGGCGAGCAAGATTAGCGGCAGCAATTTGTCCGGCCGATTCGCGCGCACCACGTCATCAATGATCCATTTCGTCACGGTCGGAAACACAATGACCAGCAACGTGCCGAGGATCGCGCACGCGAGCGTCCCCGCAGCCAACCAGGGGTACCGCTTTAGATATGCAAATACGCGCCAGACCGTCTTCATTCACCACAAATTTACCAGAAGCCCGCGAATGACGCGAATGGCTTCGCTGCGTTGAATCGTTAGACCGTGATTGGCGAAGGCGGATTCGTGGTTAAGATTCGCGCGTGCCGAACCAATCGCACTTCTTGCCGGACGAAATTCATATCGAGCAGCTTGACGTTTTCACGCGCGTCGGAGTTCCAGAAGAAGAACGAGCGAATCCTCAAAGGTTGACTGCTACCATTTCCTTCTGGCCGTATCAGCAGACAGGCGATTTGGCCGACCACATCGAACGGACAGTGAACTATTCAACCGTAGCTCAGGAAACGAAGAATTTTTTGCGCGATCAGTCCGTTGGCCTGATCGAGACACTAGCGGAACGGCTCGCAAGTCATTTGCTGAAGAGTTTTCCGATTCAAAAGGTGACGATCGAACTGCGAAAGTTCGCTTTACAAGACGCAAAATATGTTTCCATCACCGTCACCCGAACTGCATGCGTCGGTTGAGCGAGAACGGCACTATTGGACGCGATGACGCGAGGTTGCGATGTGTTCGACGCTCGCAGATCGCTTTCCCAGCACGAATTGGCGAGCTCGGTAGCGGCGATTGACCTCAATCGCCACAGGCGGTTCAGGTGAACCGCCCCTACCAGTTTGCCGCCGAAGACAGCGGCCACTACAATTACTGAATGAAAGGCGGTAATTGGAAAACGATCTCAAGCGAGCGGCGCTTCGCCGATCGCAATCTCGAAGTTGTGACAGATCATGTGCAAACACCCGCCCGTCCCGACGCGCGGTCTTGGACGATCGTGCATCGCAAACCGGCGGTCGTCATCGCACCAATCACGCGCGATGGGAAAATCATTCTTATTCGCCAGGAACGGATCCCGATCGGGCAGGCGATTTGGGAAATGCCATCAGGTCAGATCGACGATCACGATGGTAGCGAGGATAAAATCAAGGACACAGCTTTGCGCGAAGTTCGCGAAGAAACCGGTTACGAACTGGCCCCAAACGGCGAGCTTATTTCGTTAGGCTATTTTTTCTCTTCACCGGGATTTACAGATGAGCGCGGTTATTTTTTTCTGGCCCGTCCAGTTCAGCCCTGTGCAAAGAGCCCGGAACGGGATGAAGGCGAATCGATTCTCGATTGTCGCGGATTCACCAGCGAAGAGATTCGCTGCATGATTGAGGATAATGAAATTCGCGACGCCAACACCCTTGGTATTTGCGCCACGCTCACCGCTCGCGGCCTTCTGTCGCTCGCGCCGCATCCATGACCCACCATTCCGCTGTTTTCATTAACATCCGGCTTCGGCCCGGTGCGACAACGAGAGCTGCCGGCGAGCCGTTTCAACGGCTTTCAGTTGAGTTCAAAATCGTTGAAACGGTTTGTCGTTCTTTCAGTTGGCTGCACCTGGCTGAAGCCAGGTGTTAACGAGAAGTCGCTAGGCATTCGCACGAAAGTAACCTGATGGCGCTGCGAGACATTTTTAAATTTCGTGATCCGCCGGAGACCGAAACGTCCAAGCCGTTTCTTGAGCATCTGGAAGACTTGCGATGGACCATCGTGAAGATGGCTCTAACGATGGGTGTCGCGATGATTGTTTCTTTCGCGTTTCGCTCGACGCTGGTGCGCGTCATCCAGGCGCCGCTTAATCATCTCGGGTCACAAGTCGGAACGCTTAAGGCGCTCGGCATCACAGATTCGATCGTGATTTCATTTCATCTGGCGTTTTACGCCGGTATCGTTCTCTCTTTCCCGCTGCTGCTGTATTTTCTCGCGGAATTCGTTTTACCGGCGCTCACTGCCGTGGAGAAACGGTTTATATTTCCAGCGATTGCCGTCAGTTTCGCGCTGTTTCTGCTTGGTGTGCTGGTCTGCTATTTTTGGTTGCTGCCGAAAACGATTCTTTTTTTCTTTCGCGACACCGAATCGCTCGGCTGGGCACCGACGTGGACGGTGCAGCAGTATTACTCGTTCGTGACGCGATTCACCATCGGATTTGGTCTGGCGTTTGAACTGCCGGTCGTCGTGCTGGCGCTGGTCCGATTCGGGCTGATCACCTACCGATTTATGGCGCGCACCCGCCCCTATGCCCTCGTGCTCATCTTTATTCTGGCAACAATCATCACGCCGACGCCTGATATTCTGACTTTGATCGCCATGGCGCTGCCGATGTGTCTCCTATACGAGAGCTGCATCTGGATCGCATGGCTAATGGAGCGCCGCGCATCGAAACGGATCGCCAGTTAATCGTTGTGCAGCATTCGACTCAGAATCTTCTCTTTAGCGCGTTTGTCTTCGTGCTCGGCGCGGCGCTCGGCTCGTTTTTGAATGTTTGTATCTACCGCTGGCCGGTCGATCTCTCCATTAGCCGGCCGCGTCGTTCGTTTTGTCCGCAGTGCAAACAACCGATTCCATGGCATCACAATCTTCCTTTGATGAGTTGGCTCGCGCTTGGCGGCCGATGCGCAAATTGCGGCGCAAAAATTTCGTTTCGCTATTTCGCGGTGGAACTCCTTACCGCACTTCTTTTCCTTGCGATCTGGCAAAGGTTTCCGTGGCAGGTCGCGATTGCATACTGGATTTTTGTTTCGTTCCTGATCATCGGAACGTTCATTGATTTTGAGCATTTCATTATTCCGGACCGCGTAACAATCGGCGGAACAATCGCGGGCGTAACGTGCAGCATTGTTGTTCCAGCTTTGATGCAGACAGATTCGCGCGTGGCAGCCGGTGTTCGCGCCGCGCTGGCCGCTTTGCTCGGCTACGTGATTCTTTGGATCGTTTTGGAAGCGGGAAAGATCGCTTTTGGCAGAAAACGGATCGTGTTCGACAGGCCGACGACGTTCACGTGGACAAAACGCGACGACGACGCCGATTTCGTCGTGGGCACCGAAGAAAGTCTCTGGAGCGAATATTTTGCCCGTGAAAAAGATCAGCTGCTGCTCCATTGCGACGAAGTTCGGATTGATGATCGCGAATATGGAGAAGTAACGCTGACTTTTCGCTATGATCGCGTCACCGCCAACGGTCATGTGCTGATGCTCGACTATGTAACGCACATTTCCGGTGTTACGCGCAAGCTGGTCATCCCGCGCGAGGCAATGGGGCGCGGTGACCTGAAATTTCTTGCCGCGATCGGCGCGTTCGTTGGGTGGCGCGCGGTGTTATTCAGCCTTTTCGCCGGATCACTTCTCGGTTCAGTGATCGGCTTGGTTACGCTTGTCGCCGGAAAACCCGTTTGGTCAGCCAAACTACCCTTCGGACCGTATCTGGCATTCGGGGCACTGGCCTGGATGTTTTTTGGCGAAACCGTTCTGCACTGGTACGGAACGCTCCTCAGCCCATAATGCGATCGCGTGCCGAGCCGTACGTGCAATGAGCTCGCGCGTTAGAGGTCGACGATATCATTCGCTTTTTGTGCCATCGCTATCGCCGGTTTCGCGAGGGCAAAGGGATTTGGGGTTTATGGGAACTGCCTAACGAGTCAGGCGGTTTTCACGTCTGGCCACTCGGCGAAGAGGAAGGTGAACGGGCTCACGAGAGCGCGGAAGAGCCGGCGCCAGTCGAAGCAGTTGCGACCGGAGTCCCAGCGGGCTCAACGACCCCGGTTACGGCCTGCGTTCGCCTGCGGAACATCAAAGCGAGATTAACTAGCTCGCACTTAAACCAGCGACGCAGTCCGCGTGAAATTTGTTTGCGGAGGCGTGTGTCGGGAACGAATCCGTCGTAAAGTTCGCGCCAGCCGGCGTTTCTTTTTCCGTAGTAGCCAGTCACCCATCGGCGATTTGCGAGCGCCACGAGCCGGCGATTGTAAAAGTTCATCACGTTCCGGGCAAATCTGCCTCCCCTCCCAGTGAAGGGCAGGTTAAGAAACGCGCATTCTGGATCGCGATAGACTCGTCGAACCAAGCCGGCGTAGTAACTGCTCACATCGAGAAGCAGCGCCGCTGACGTTAACTCTGCGTCGCCCATGTAATAATATTTGTCCTTGTACAAGCTCTCGAACCAGAAACGGTAAGTAACCGGATATTGTTGGTTGTAATGGTGTAGTCGTTCGGTGACGTCTTCGCCCTTGAGACTGCGCGCCAGTAAGTCCGCCACGTAATAGGAAGTGTAAGAACAAAAATCGAGACCGGGACTGTAAAGCGGGTCGATGAATCCGGCGGCATCGCCCACCATCGCCCAACCGTCATCACAAACTT
>Ga0193722_1000355_pt1 | contig 10044 bp, 15 predicted proteins | sample H2m1metaG_FD_143044 | JGI IMG/M metagenome (GOLD analysis project Ga0193722, IMG submission 143044) | Soil microbial communities from a riparian zone of the East river system, Colorado, United States - H2m1 | ecosystem: Environmental > Terrestrial > Soil > Riparian zone | place: USA: East River...
CGAGATATGTTTAGTGTTTTTGTTAAGTCGCAAGTTTTCACTAAACATTATTCGAGTCAATGGACGAAATCGAATTTTTCGTTGAAGCTAAGTTATTGCTGCGGTGCAACCGATAACGCGATCGGCGTCAGCCTGGAGGCGCGAACAGAGAAGTTCAGCTTGTTTAGTAAATCTGCCAAAGGCGTTTGCGCCCCGCACGGCGAGCGCCAGAGAGCTTCGCAGGGCTCGCCGGACGGTGAGCGGCAAGCCGCTTGTCGAGGTGCGCCAGAGCGGAATCGACTAAAAGTCACTCGCCTAGGTCTCGACTGGCTTTGGTCCAGAGTTCGTTGGCACTGCAGTTACTACTCATGACGGCGCACGCGTATTGTTGGACGTGGTCCAAAGACCGAGATCGCGTGCTCCCTTCGGCGGTTTGAATGGAGAATTCGCACGCGAGCAGATCCGGGAAGCAGCCGCTTGGCGCGAGCTGCGCAGTGCGTCGGCATACGCGTCTGCCCGATCAACGCTACGTTCGACTCTCACTGACGAAGTTCGTCCAGCCCAACGACGGCGCGCGCACCGCACCAGTTTCGCACCAGAAACGACCTCGCCAAAAGCGCAACGAACGCGCTCGATCTCTGATGAAAATGCAATAAATCAACGAAACTGAGCTGTATCCTCCCGCTCATAACGGTCTGGTTGCAGGTTCGAGTCCTGCCTGCGGTCAGTAGCCTGAACACAGTAAGCATCCTACAGCTTGTTCATCGCGCCCTAGGTTGCAACGTCAACTCGGATCCAACGAAGCAATCAGATCAACCGTCGACCAATCTGCACGCTGCGTTTTCTGATTTTACGACAAATGGAATCTTGAACTTTCGACAGTATGCAAACGGCTGCATGCTTTGCGCATGGATGGAATTGATACCGATATCGGTGGCGCAGTCCGCCGTCAGGCTTCCATGCCCTCGCCAGCGTTTGACCAATCAATCCCGCTGCGTATCCGCGAGCGAAGCGTCTGATCGTGCGCCGCAGAATTCCCAAATTGCCTTGCGCCTTGATTCCGGATGAGCCGATTCTGCGCCTTGCACGTGCATTGGCACGCCAAGCGGCAAGGGAAGACCATGAACGAGATCAGATCAGCATTCGAACCCCCGATGAAGAAGGCGGTGATCTACGCTCGATTCTCGACCGACCTCCAAAATGAACGATCAATAGAAGATCAAGTCACGCTCTGTCGGGACTACACCTCGCGCGAGGGTATGAATGTCGTCGAAGTGTATGAGGATAAGGCGCGTTCCGGCGACTCCGTCATGGGACGCGATGGCTTGCTTCGACTGCTGGATCAAGCAAGAGAGAAGTCATTCGACGTCGTGGTCGTCGAAGCTCTCGATCGTCTCGCGCGCGATATGGAAGACCTCGCCGGTATTCACAAGCGGCTCTCGTTCCTAGGTATCGAAATACGAGCCGTCCACGAAGGCGTGGTCAATACGGTATTGGTTGGGCTTCGCGGACTCGTGGGTCAGCTCTACCGCGAGGACAACGCCCACAAGGTGCGCAGAGGTCTGGCTCGTCGTGTCGGCCAGGGTCTTAATGCAGGTGGAAGGGCTTATGGCTATGTTCCTGTCCTCGGCGATAAGGGCAAGCGGGTCATCTCGCTCCACCCGGCGGTACTAGCGCGCTATCAGGAACAACTCGTCGAGCTTCAAGACGCTTTATCCAAAGGTATCAATGCCGAAGATTCCGAAGCGGCGGAGGCGATCAGAGGCCTTGTCGAGACCGTAACAGTCTTCAGGGACCCCTCGCGCCCGGGGGGCATCACGATTGAAATTACCGGGCGCCTAAATGCGCTGCTCGGGGAGCATGCATATCCCAACAAGGTCCGCGGAGTGTGGGGAAAGATGGTAGCGGGAGAGCGATTCATCCGATCACCCCCCTCGATCTCGGCCTTTTCACCGTCCGCCGCGCTGCTGGCTGAGGCAACCCGGCGATTGGCGGGCTACGCCCACAACTACCCTGGCCTCCGCCGGTTCGCTGCTGGCCCTTGAGTACACGTCAATGGAGCGGTCGGGGCGCTCAACATCCGCTCGCGACACCTTGCTGGCCTACCGACATTCGCTCGCCGTTGCCGTCTGAAGTGGACAGTCCCAGCGTCCCGAACGCGGTGCATATTGCCTAAGTTATTGATTCTTTTTGATACGGCAGATCATTCCGTCACGTTCTGTTCACGGTCGTTCCACCCAATTCGTTGCGATTTCGTTGCGTCGTTCACTGTGAAAAAGCCGCAGCCTCTGAGCCCCAACGGGCCTATCCACTCAAGGATACCCTACGGTAGAGGGGTCACTCTTGGATGCCTATTCACACGCAATCAGCCATCCGCCAAAAACGACCTAACCAGGGGCCGTCACCGGATGCGTACCATGATATTGCGAAGGATCCGGAATCACGGACGCAGAAGCCTAAGCGGAATTAGACCCCCTCAAGCTTCGCGTAACGTTCAATGAATACGGCTTCATTATGGCTGCTGGGCCGATCTAGAAGACGTTGGCATCACGGCACCGCCAGCCCCCGTCGCGGCATATGAGGCAGCTACTCCTTTGGTGCTAACCAAGCCTCAGTCATCGTGCTTTCGATGATGTGCCGCTGAACTCTTTTGCAGTGTGGGCAAGTAAATGTGCGCAAGTCGTGGCCCGACGTGCTCGGCTCAATTGCCGTCAACTTCATTGGTGAACCGCAAGCCGTGCATTGTGGACCTTGGTTCTGTGTGTCGAGCATGTGTTGCTCCCCTGAGATCAGCCCTCAGTTCGGCGTCCTGAGTTCACCAGCGAGCCAACCGGCCGCTTTCGATTTGAAAGGGTCGGATGCAATGAGGCTTATCTCAACGTGATCGCACTTAGGGCATTCGAACAACCGGTGTTCGAAACCAATTGGCCCCGGTGAAACGCGTTCCAGCATCATCCGCGTTTGGCAACGAGAACAGCGAGGGCGCTCAATAGCGGTCAAGAATTGTTGGGATGAGGACACGATGCTTCCCTGCGTTGGGCGAGAGCACTACCGACTCTCTGTCACCGATAGTTGCCGATGGCGGGGCGCTGATGGAGCCAACATGCTCTTCCGAGTTCCGGAGTCGCTGGTCAATATTGCTCACTTTCAGAAATAGAGCGCAAAAGAACGGCCCCGGCCGAGTGACACGCTGAGGCCGTCGGTTATTTGAAAGCCTCTGTAGTGAACCGAAACAGATAAAGAGGCTCGCCAATCTCGTCAGTAACTTCCATGCGCCATTCGGGATTGGTTTTCAGCTCAACCATAATATCGCGCATCATATCAACGCACATACGGGATACTTCTTGCCGCGCAGCGTCTGGGTACGGAAGATCAACGGTGTGGTCGCTCGCGTATCGCCCGAGGCGGATATGAAAGACAAATGTCGACATGCGCAACATTTTACAACCGTTTGCCCGCTTGTCCGTTCGGTCGCGGACGCATTAATTGGGAGTGTGGGGTCCCGTTACTCCCGGTGAACGAACTCACGATAAATCTCGCGTCCTAACGCGTTGACCACGGATATCTCAAGGTCCTGGTCGTCGCGAAGGCTCTCGTCGCGGAAGTGCTGGGCAATTTCTTTGCAATGCCCAATCGCTTCTGCATTTGTCTTGAATTCCATCCCAACTGTATCTCTATGCGGGACGCCATCTTTCATATCAAAGAAAAACTTCTGCATGCTAATACCTCTGAGGACACCAATCCGGCGTGTCAGCATTCGTTCCGAACGTGAGCCTTGGGAACCCCCAATAACCTAGAAAAGCGGTCTAAACATCGGACCGCTGCTGCATGTAGTTTAGTTTGTCTGGCGATGGACCATGCAGACGTTCTGCGGAGAAATCCTTCCCATCTCGACAGTCTCAGCGCGTTAGCGCCGCGCTGGGGCTGTTCTTTCAGGCAAAGAAAAACACGACGGTTAGGGCGGGCCTTCTTGGTCCCCTTTCGGGGCCTGCAATCCCCAAGTTTTCCCCAGATCGACTTCAAAAACTTCGGACTAAACCCGCTGCTGCTTGCTCGGCTGAACGCTGCGGTGTCTCGCGCCGTATTTGGTCCGGGCGTTCCGCTGAGGCGGCCTTACTCGCTTAAGCTAGCGCGAGGATTCTTGCATTCTCAATTCGCGACTCTCGTCTGATCTGTGTGGGCCTCCAGCCAAGCCTCGTTTGTGAACAGCGACCGCAGTGACAAGGCAATTTGGCAATGGTAATTACGTTCGGGTCCGGGCGGAAACGAGCGGGCATAGAGCGAGGTACTTCGCCGCACTTTGGTTAGCTCTGCCCTGCTGTAAATTCGGTGATCAGGCGTCGATTGAATCGCCTGGGGCATGATGCTCTCCCTACCTCGGTGACTGGAGTCCGGGAGACGATAGCCACTCACTGATGTGCGAAGCGGTCTCGAGTTGCCGGGCCTTGCGGGATAGGAGTTCGCGCTCCTTACCCTGCGGCAGAGTTTTGGCTTGCTCTTTGACGCGGTGCGCTTCCTGCGTCAAGCGTTGCTCAAATGTGGGTTTGGGTTGGTTGAGTTGGATACGCAACATGGCTGGCTCTCCTGATTAACAGGCGGGAGCATGCAGCACTCTCTGTCACCGATAACTGCCGATGCGGGGCGGTGATGGAAGCAGCATGCTCTTCCGAGTCCCAAAGTCGCTGGTCAATATCGCTCACTTTCAAAAAATTAAATGAATTAGGACACTGCCTACTAATTGACCGTTTCTGCGGTTACCGCGCGGCCATGGCCGGTACCGGGCGGCTTTGGAATCTCTCAATGAGTATCAGCAGACCACGTTAGTCAGTCAAGTTGACCCCAATTTCGTTTTCCGCTCGGCCTGCCGATCGGTTCCGGCCGCCGGAGGTTTGTCCGCTGTGCGTGGGATGCGTTACCAGCGCCGACCCCAGCCGCCGCTCCACCTACTTCCCCATCCGCCGCCACCCCGAAAGAGTCGCACGATGAGGAGCAGCAATATCGCACCGATGGTAGCGTTCACGATTGCACTGATGACTCCCGTACCGAGATGGATGCCTAGCTGAGGCAGCAACCAACTTCCGATAAAGGCGCCCAAAATCCCAACAATGAGGTCACCAATGATCCCAAAACCGGTCCCTCGCACGATTTGACCTGCTAACCAGCCTGCAACGAGACCCACAAACAATATAACCAACAGGCTTTCACTCGACATATTCATTGTGCCACCTCGGCATTTTGGTTCAGACGCAGCATTACAAGCTGATCTGCTGCTGCTGTTTGTACAAATTTGATCAGTTTACTGCGGTTTCGCATTTGGCGTTGAGTACGGCTGACGCAATCGGTCTACGCTATTTGAGATTGCGCTTAGACCAAAAAGCCGCGGACTCCTCCGCGGCCTTTTGCATATGACCTTTTTCCTCAGTAGCGGTCGGTGCCGATGCCCACGCTCACGCCGGGAGCACGGAAGCCGATACCGCTGCGTTCTTCATAGCCTCGGCGCTCGATATAGCGCTCACGAGGAGCATATCCGTATGAATCACCGCCCCTCAAGCGTTCATGCTATGGACAAATCCACCGTAAAAAATCTCTTTGGGGTGAACAGTCGGGCTCACCTCTCCTCGTCCGGGTGAACCCAAACGTGTACGATACCACTGGCGCGGTAGCAGCTCAGCGCGCTAAAGTTGGATGAAATTGGTCGAGCCAAAGGAGGCTCCCGTGGAGAAGCCAGACAAGGACATGTTTGACCCTAAAAACTTTCTCGCCAAAGTAGGCGCGGGAAAGCAGGTATTGGAATTCCATAAAAATCAGCACGTGTTCGAGCAAGGCGATGTCGCGGGCGCGGTGTTTTACATTCAAAAAGGCAAGGTCAAGGTGACTGTCCAGTCCGAGCAGGGCAAGGAGGCGGTGGTCGGGATATTGGGACCCGGACAGTTCTTTGGTGAGGGCTGCATGAATGGCCACAAGCTACGCATCTCGACGACGACGGCGATGGACGACAGCGTGATCACTTCTATTACCAAAGAGGCGATGTTGGCCGCCCTTCATGACGAGCCGAAATTTTCCGAGATGTTCATGGCGTATCTCCTGACCCGGAACAGCCGGATTGAAGAGGACCTGATCGACCAGCTTTTCAATTCGAGTGAGCGGCGGCTTGCGCGCATGCTGTTGCTACTCGCGAATTTCGGGAAGGCAGGCAGCCCGCAGCCGATCAGTCCGAATATTAGTCAGGAAACATTGGCGGAGATGGTCGGCACCACCCGATCCCGCGTCAGCCATTTCATGAACAAGTTTCGCAAGCTGGGCCTGATCGATTACAACGGACACATCGAGGTTCACAATTCGCTGTTGAGTGCGGTTTTGCACGAGAAGCCGCAACTAAACGAGGATGATTAGGGAACGACCCCGATCTAAAAGAAAGGCACCAGCGCCGGGCATGCAGGGATTTTTTTGAGCTATTGGGTCAGATAGGCCACGGCGACGGCAGAACGACAAGCAGAATCATGGCAACCGCGATCAGTAGTGGTGTGCCAAGCGGAGCCGCCGCACTGGAAATCGGTCATGTCTAGGATGGCGGCGGATGTAGCGCACGTCTGTCTGATTGTGGCTCTCGTCGACTTTCCGTGCCATTACGTTCGTCCACCTTGAGGCTGCCGTGCGCTCAAAGGCCAGTTGATTTCGAATGCCCTACGTGGTGCTCATTGATGGTTTCGAATAAACGGGCACGCTGAAAATTTGCTCCCGTGATCCATTTAAAACAGCAATATGCCGCTTCGGATCGACTGAGGGCTTGTCGAGAGAAACTCCGATAGCGATCACCTTCGCCTTGGCGATGGCGGCGTCATCATTTTTGAAGTCTAGTCCTGACGGGTCCACGAGCCTATGACCGTCTTTGATATCGAAATAATAATGTGGCATCGGCCACCTCCAACTGAACCAATGCCCAATATCCCGAAGCGTTCCGCCCTGCGACGATAGTTGACGCCACTGCCAAATTTCTAAAAGTGAGCAATATTGATCAGAGTCTCGGTAACCCCGAGGCGCATGTTGGTACCATCACCGCCCCGTCCAAGGCATCTATCGGTGACTGAGAGTGTGTTGCGCTCCCGCCCAACCAGGGGAAGCGTGTTATGCTCAATCGTTCCGTCCCTTCGTTTTTCCATGGCAAACCTACCAGCGAGCGTCCGTTCTGTGCGGACTGCGAGTCTCCGATGATCCTTTCGCGTCTTGAACCGGATAAGCCGGGCTTCGATTTGCGCACTTACGCCTGCCTGATGTGTGCCGCGACCGAGAGCATCGTCGTAGTCATTTCATGATCTGCGAGCATACGCTCTCGCCCTCGACATAGGTGGCTGCGATGCCGTCTGTTGCTCGTGTGGCGTACATGCCGCTGAGGGCTCTGGCGGCGGCTAATATGATCGCGATTTACTCGCGTTCGCGCCGTAAAAGGCGCAAGCCCGATTCAATGACCACCGTCGATCCCCGCGTCGAGCGTCTCTACAGCCTAGATGAACTTACGGATTTCCGTGAAGAGATTCGCCACATTCTCGTGGACGTAGTCGTTCCCAACCGGTAACCAGGGCTCGCCGGTGGTAAACCCACCATGAGCCTCGGCATTCCATTCCATGGGCGTGCGACAACCGTCGCGTCCGATGCCGATCCCCGGGACGTTTTTCTCGAACGGATCGCTACCTGATCTGGCGCAATGGCGACCTGTTGCATGCCGATTTCGTCGCCATCGTACAGCATCGGCGTTCCCCGCAACGTCAGCAACAGCATCGCAGCGACGCGCGCTTGGGCCTGCCCCACCCGGCTTGCGACGCGCGGACGGTCGTGATTGACCAAGACCCAGTTAGGCCACGCAGCGGCCGGCAACGCGCTCTCATAATCGCCGATCAGCTTCGCAATTGAACGCGCGTTCCAAGGCGCGGACAGCAGCGCGAAATTAAATGGCAGATGCGCCCCGGACAGGTCCTTGCCGTAGTAAGCGACCAGCCGATCGACCGGCAGACAGATTTCACCGATTAGCACGCGGTCTCTGAACTCATCGACCACGCGCCGCATCTCCGTGACCACGTCCAGTATCTCTGGTCGATCCGTGGAATATAGAGGCAGCAACGCCTCGTGCGGTGGCCGGCCCGGACGAAAATTCGGATTGGGCGGATTGTCGCGGAATTCAGAATCCTTGATCAAATGCCAGAGTACATCGACGCGAAAGCCATCGACACCCTTCCGAAGCCAGAAACGCATGACATCGTAGATCGCCGGACGCACTGCCGGATTGCGCCAGTTCAGATCGGGCTGCTCTCGCAGGAAGGCGTGATAATAGTATTGCTTTGTGCCGGCGTCGTATTTCCAGGCGCTGCCGCCAAATTCGGACATCCAGTTGTTTGGGGCAGTCCCGTCAGCGCGCGGCTCGCACCAGAGATACCAGTCGCGCTTCGGATTATCGTGTGAGCTTCGACTTTCGATGAACCAGGGGTGCTGGTCGGATGTATGGTTCGGTACCAGATCGGGAATGACCTTCAGATTGCTCGCATGCGCCGCAGCGACCAGCGTATCGAAATCGTCCAGCGTGCCAAATATCGGATCGACGTCCAGATAGTTGGAGATGTCATAGCCAAAGTCGGCCATGGGCGACGGAAAAATCGGCGACAGCCAGACCGCATCGACGCCGAGATCGAAGAGATAGGGCATACGCTTGATGATTCCGGGCAGATCGCCGTTTCCGTCGTCATTCGAGTCCTGAAACGACTTTGGATAAATTTGGTAGAGAATTCCCTTTCGCCACCAAGAAATCGCTGCATGATTCATGTCGATAGCGCGCCTTGATCGTCGGTACAATCGCGCGTTGGCTCCGTAGCTTTCGGATGCAATTCGGATCGGCACAATAGGTTGCAACTTGCTGTTCGCCTGCTCCTCTTCCAAATAGACCCAGCTTATTCGCTCCAAAAAATTGCGCCTATTTTCACGGAACGATACCGAGCAATGGGCCTTACCTATTCAGAGGCTCGAACCAGACAGAGGGAAAGTCGATGAATAGTCTACCCGTTGATCGCGCGCTGATCATTTATAGCGCTCTTGCAGACCGGTCCGAGACCAAGGGTGCCCGTGAACGGCTTTCCGAGCATCTGATGAAAATGTGCATCGAGGGCGAAAAAGACGAACACCGCTTGACGGTGGAGGGGCTGTCTTACCTTCACAACCTGAATCAGGAAGTCGATTCCAGAAACTAACCCTTTTGGGCATCCCGCTGCTTCCGCAGGGAGTCCCTCAGCGTTATTCTCGCTTTGGCCGCGCGGACTGCTTCCGCCCTTGTTGGCTGTTGTTTCGGTTGCGGCGTCATCGCCGCCTTTCCCACAGTCGGCATGTTAGGCAACCCTTGTGTCGGGTTTATCGAGCCGCGCTCGAGGGGTTGCATTGTCATTGGGCCGGTAGATTTTGGTTTGCTTTTAGGCATTTAAACACGGCGAGTAGATTGGTCACGATCGATGTGGAAAAGCGGCCTTTTCGAGCCGCCTTTTATTGCGATGACGCTTACTGGCAGAGGTGTCGGCGACCGTCTTCGCCACGGAACCAGGTTCCCGGCTGACAGACGAAGCCGTTGCGCCTGGCATGCCCGTCATCGTAACCGTAGCCGTTATCGTAACCGTAGCCGTTATCGTATGCATATGAACCGCGGAACGGTGCTGTCGCAATAGCGGCGGCTGGTCCGACTACTGCTCCAGCTATGCCAGCGGCGGCGTCAACCGGTCCACGGTCGCGGTAACCGTCGTAGCCTCGGTGATATACTTGCTGTGCCATTGCTGGCGCGACCATAATGGTTGAAAGCACTGCAACCGCGGCAAGAAGTTTTAGTTTGGTCATTAAATTTCTCCTCTTAGGTGTGAGAAGCCAACAACCTGCACGGAGAGACGTTCCGCTATTAAACAGCGATGGTTTCAAGCGGATTTAAAGTTCCAGCTCCCAGTTGTTGTCCCGATAACCTTCGTACCCGCTCGATTTCTTAAAAAATCGAACTCGGCAGAACGTTCGCTGTCACTCTTTGACGCGCATCTTGGGTACTGC
>Ga0193722_1000356_pt1 | contig 10023 bp, 5 predicted proteins | sample H2m1metaG_FD_143044 | JGI IMG/M metagenome (GOLD analysis project Ga0193722, IMG submission 143044) | Soil microbial communities from a riparian zone of the East river system, Colorado, United States - H2m1 | ecosystem: Environmental > Terrestrial > Soil > Riparian zone | place: USA: East River...
GCACTTCGCGAACAACGGCACCGGCGGCTTTGCCCACTGCGTCCATGCTGAACGCGGTGAAGATGAACGGAAGCAATCCACCGAGGAACAAACCGATAATCACCTTCGGATCGGTAAGCGAAAACTCGAACACGAACGGATCGCCGTTGCGTGTCACGTGTGCCTTGAGCTCCTGTACGTATGAGCCAAATAAAACGAGCGCTGCGAGGCCGGCTGAAGCAATTGCGTAGCCCTTGGTCACTGCTTTCATCGTGTTGCCCACCGCGTCGAGTTGATCCGTGACATTGCGTACTTCGTTGGGCAACTTGCTCATCACCGCGATGCCGCCCGCGTTGTCGGTAATGGGACCAAACGAATCGAGCGAGATGATGATCCCGGCCATCGACAACATCGCCATCACTGCGATCGCGATTCCGTAAAGCCCGGCAAAATGAAAACTGACTAAAATAGCGATTGCGAGGAAGCCTACCGGCAGCGCGGTGGCGTGCTGACCAACAGCCAGGCCCGCGATGATGTTCGTCGCATGACCAGTCTCTGAGGCGCGGGCAATTTTTTGCACGGGCCGGTAATGCATCGACGTGTAGTAATTGGTGATCACCACAACGACGGCTGTCATGATAATGCCGACGAGCGATGCCCAGTACAGTTGAGTCGGTGAGCGCATCACGCCAGCGATCATCACGCCGGTCGGAAACAGATAATGCGTAGCCGGCCAGAAGAGGACGGCCGAAACGATCGCGCTCGTGACCACGCCCCCCATCAACACATTGGCAGGTTTTCCGCCTGCAACGTTCACGTACAGCACGCCCAAGATCGCGCCCAGTACGGAAATTCCGCCGAGCACAAACGGGTAGATCACAGTCGCCGGGTTGTCCGGCAAGGTCAGCGCGCCGACAAGGATCGCGCCGATCAAGCTCACTGCGTACGTTTCGAACACATCGGCGGCCATGCCCGCGCAATCGCCCACGTTGTCGCCGACGTTGTCTGCGATCGTTGCCGGGTTGCGCGGATCATCTTCTTCAAGACCCTTCTCGATCTTGCCCACAAGGTCCGCTCCGACGTCGGCCGCTTTGGTGTAGATCCCGCCGCCGAGTCGCGCGAACACGCTGATGAGACTAGCCCCGAGGGCGAGACCAACCAGACTATTGATCGCCATGTGCGAGCCGGCGATACGCGCGACCAGGGTGTAGAAAATTGATACCGACAGAAGCGCGAGCCCCACGACGAGCAGTCCGGTAACGGCGCCTCCGTTGAAGGCCATTCGCATGGCTTTGTTAATCGACTCCATCGCGGCCTGCGTCGTTCGCACGTTGGCCACCACGGCGATACGCATTCCGATGAAACCGGCCGAAAGCGAACAAAACGCACCGATCACAAAGCCGATGGCCGTCGGCCGATCTTTGAAAATGAAGAGCAAAATAAAAATGATTACAGCGATCGAGCTGATCGTGATCACTTGACGATTCAGATATGCCTTTGCGCCTTCCTGGATGGCTCCGGAGATCTCTCGCATCCGTTGATTGCCTGAGGGCGACCGAACTACCACGCCGATTAAATAAAACGCTGCGGCGAGACCGATCACCGCGCAGACCATGGACAATGGCACGCCGGAGGTAAGGATGTTGAAGGCGAAAAAAATCATGGTCGGATCAGGCTGAAGCGCACGATTCTATGAAGAATTGCTGTCGTGGCAACTGCCTTAGTTCAATCTTTCGCGACCATGCGGTTTCGTTAGGTCGAGCAGTGGACCAATGGGAACGATGCGGGTTGGATTGATCGCCGTGTGCGTCATGTAGTAATGCCGCTTGATGTGATCGAAGTTGACCGTCTCGGCGATGCCAGGCTGCTGGTACAAATCCATGAGGTAGCCCTGCAGGTTTGGATAATCGATGATGCGCCGCAGGTTGCATTTGAAATGGCCGTGATAAACGGGGTCAAAACGCACGAGCGTGCAAAACAATCGCCAGTCCGCCTCGACAATACGGTTCGCGAATAGATATCGGCTTTTCGACAAACGTTGTTCGAGCTCATCAAGCGCTTCAAAAACTCTGCGGCAGGCGCGCTCGTATGGGCGCTGGCGCGCGGCGAATCCTGCTTTGTAAACGCCATTATTCACGTTGTCGTAGATGAAATCGGAGAGCTTCGCGTGGTCGGCTTGGATTTCTTTTGGGAAAAGATCGACGGTTTTATTTTGGGCAAAGTCGTTAAACACGTCGTTGAACATGCGGCAGATGTCGTCCTCGCAATTGTTCACAATCCGCTTTGCCTTCGTGTCCCAAAGGACTGGCACAGTCACGCGGGCCTCATAATCAGGATCGGTGGCTATGTACGCTTCGCTCAAGAATTGGAAGCCGTTGATCGGATCGGTGGATTCAAACGGCGCGCCAGGCGGGATCTCGCCGGAAGTATCGCGAAACGCCCAGCCCAAGTCGTCTCGAATCGGATCAACTACGGTCAAGCCGATTGCGTCTTCGAGTCCTTTTAGTTTCCGAGCAATAACCGTGCGACTCGCCCATGGGCAGGCCAGCGAAACGTAAAGATGATAGCGGCCTGCCTCGGCAGCGTAAGGTGTGGAACCGTCGTTTGAGATCCACTCGCGAAACGCGTCCTCCTGGCGTTTGAATTCTCCGGACTTAGTCTCCTCGTCTGGAAATTGCGCGTTCATATGACCACGAAATGGACACCACTGAGCGCAAATGCAAAGCTGGGAAGTGATTTGCGTCGATGCCCGCTGGGTCCCACTCGCGTTGACACGCAAGAGCGCTAGTGATAGCGTCCGCCAAATTTACGCGGAAGTCCGTAAAAGGCGGGCCATAATGCAGTTACCTTTCCAGACTTGCACACGTTATTGAATAGTCAGGTTTTGGTGCTCAACCGGCTCTGGCAGGCGGTGAACATCTGCTCTGCTCGCCGCGCCTTTTCGCTCGTATACGCCGGGCATGCCCAGATTGTTTCTTCGGATGACGCGAACAACTTTTTGACGCACGACTTCGAAAGCTGGCGCGACCTGTCTGCGAACGCGCCTGACCAGGAGGTGGTCACGACCATTTCATTCAAGATCCGGATCCCGCGGGTGATCGTGCTGCTTGTGTTCGATCGGCTTCCGAAGAAGGAAGTAAAATTCACCCGACACAACGTGTTTGAGCGCGACAAGAACACCTGCCAGTACTGTGGCGAACTCTTCGATCGCAGTGACCTTAATCTGGATCACATCGTGCCGCGCGACCGGGGCGGGACAACGACTTGGGAAAATGTGGTTTGCTCCTGCATCCCATGCAATACGCGCAAGGGCAATCGGCTTCCGCGTGAAGCACACATGAGTTTAATCCGGAAACCGAAGCGACCGAAGTGGCGTCCATTTGTTCAGATCACCTTTGCAGCGCCCCAGCACGATCTCTGGAAGCACTTCGTCGATCTAGCGTACTGGAACGTCGAATTGAGCGACTAGCTCTGCTTTTGAAGGAATGACGGTTTTCCCCGTGATGGTTTCTTGCCGGCGTTAAGTCGCACTCTGGAACTAGTGATTCAAACAATAAATATTACGCCGCTTGAGCTCGGCGAGAAGCCGCGCAGATTCACTTCCTGTTACTTGTTAGGTCCGATCTGCTCCGGACCTGAGAGCAGTTGCTGGAAATCCGGACGGTTACGGATGGGATCCCAGACAGGGTCAATCTTCAAACGAGCTATGGAAACGTCCCAGCCCGCTGGGATGGAGAGCAAACGTCGAAGTCTCTTAATGGCTTCCACAGGTGCGCCCGCGCGTGCCTCGATCTGCGCCAACCCGTTCTGGAAATATGGACCGGTCACAGCATCTTTTTCGATCGGGATTGTATCTACCGCTTGCCTGGAAAGGCGCAGAGCATCGTCATTGCGTCCGAGGGCGAGGTAAACCCAGGACAGCTCCGTCACCGCGAAAATGTCATCCGGTCGCTCTCTGAATCTGGCCTCGAGTAACGGCAGCGCTTCTTCTCCGGCTGATTTGGCTGCCTCAGTCTGTGCTGCTAGCACGCGAAGGGCGGCGCGCCCGGCAAGCTGTTGGAGATGCGCACGATAGTCGTTGACCACCCCCTTCTCGAACTCTTGAAAAGCATCGGTGAAACGTCTTTTAATAACGTCGAGATAAACCCAGTTACCAATGATAGCTCCAACATCGCCGAATACACTGCCGCCGCGGCGGATGAGATTGACTGCCTTGATAGCCTCTGGAAAACCATCAAGAGCTCGCCGAGCCGAGTCGACATCGCCCGTCGAGTTAAGGCGAGAGTAGAGAAGAGCTAGCGCTGCCGCGGCGTGGTGCGGATTGATGGCGAGAGCTCGCAATTCAGCACGCTCCGCATCCTTCCAAAGGCGCAATGCCAGATAAGTCTCTCCGATATTGGACGGGATTCCGGCATCGCGCGGATCGAGTTCCTGCGCTCGTTGAGAATCGGCCAGCGAGCGCTCCCATTCACCGCGGCGGCGATAAACCCACGCGCAATATTGTCGGGCCAAAGCATTGTTGGGCTGCAATTCCAGCGTGCGGTTGAACTCCGCCAGCGCCATCTCGTATTGGCGACGAGCCCAATAGAAGAATAACCCCAGCGCCAAGTGCGCTTCCGGCGAATTAGGAGCCAGCGCTAGAGCACGGTCGATAAGCGACTTTACCTCTTCTAGTTCTGCTGGCGCCAAAGGCGAAACATTCCAGTGCCGCGATAGCCGACAGTATGCGAATCCGGCAGCAGCCTCGGCAAAGTTTGGATCGCGCGCCAGCGCTTGCCGGTAAAACGCATCGGCACGATCGTACGCCTCCGCGGTTGGACTGATTTCAGCCTGGTAAAATTCATACTCGCCTCTCAAAAAAAGATCGTAAGCTTCCGCGTCCTGCGTCCGCGTTGCCGTTAGTACGTGCGATTCGCTCGGCGAAAGGTTCGCTTGCAACGCCTCGGCAATTTCCCGTGAAACCTCACTCTCAACTTTTAAGACATCTTTAAGGTCACGATCATAACTTTTCGCCCACAGATGCGTGTCGGCGCGGGCATCGATTAACTGCACATTCACTCGAACCTTGTCGCCAGCCTTTTGCACCGTTCCCTCGAGAATCGTAGAAACGCCAAGCTCCTGCGCGATCCGCTTTAGATTGTCCGGCTTGCTCTGGTACTTCGCCGTCGAAGTACGCGAAATAACCTTGAGATCGCGCACGCCCGCCAACCTCGTCAGAATCTCATCCTGGACGCCCTCGGCGAAGTATGCGTTCGCTTTTTCTTCGCTCAGATTTTCAAACGGCAAAACGGCGATGCTTTTCTCCGGGATTTGTTCTGGAGTCCCGAAATCTTTCGGGATGCCAGTCGGGCTAATGAGTTCCTGAAAACGCGAATCGTTTCGAAGCGGATCAAACATCGGATCGAGGCGGAGCAATGCAGGAGTCAGTGGTGCGCCGGGACCAAGCGCGCCCGAATAGGCTATCGCCATCAGTTTCTGAAGCGCGGCAATAGCACGGTCGGCCTCTCCCAGTTGCGCTGCCACCCGAGCAAGGATCTCGATAGGCCTGGGGCCGCTCACCGCGTCGCGCTCCATGGGGTGAGCAGCCATCGCCCGCTCGGCCAGACCGAACGCGGCCGCTTTGTCACCAAGGCTTGAATCCGTTAGCGCGAGATTTCCAAGCAGAATATAGTCTTCCGGCTGTTCCTTGAGGAACGATTCCAGTTCACGACGCGCCTCCGCCCAACTTTCCCGCGCGGCGGAATGGTCGCCGGAGACTTCCTGCGCCCAGCCCAGCCAAAAGCGCAATTCGCCATTGGTAGAACCCAGCGCCGGATCAGGCTTCGCCAATATTTCCTTTAGCGGGGCGATGATCGGTGCGGGGCGTCGCTCCAGGATTGCCTGGTAAATTTGCGTTTCCAACGCATTGGGATTGTTCGCTTGTAGGTGCAGCGGAGCCAGGATCGCGGAAGCACGCGGAAGGTCGCCCTGGGCTTGTGCGATCACCGCCTTCTCTATGATCGTATCGACGTCGTCTGGCGTGATATTAAGAATCTGCTCAAGCTTCCGCAACGCTTCCGGGAAGAGGCGCCGGTCCTTGTAGGAAAGCGCGTGCTGGGTAAGCAGGGAAACATCGCGCGGGTCGAGCCGCTCGGCTTCGTTGAAGTAAGACTCGCTCCGGTCCCACTGGCCTTGCCTCCGCGTGACATAGGCGAGCAATTCCGGAATCCGGCTGCTATTAGGCAGCAGCGGCCGGGCTTCTTCGAAGTAACTCACAGCCGTGTCGTAGTCCTTCAGACAGGCATAGTGGTAAAATCCCTTGGCCAATATGGCCTCGCCAAGGTTGGGCTGTAGAGTAAGGGCGGTCTCGGCTGCCTGCCGTGCCTCTTCCCGCAGCGCAACTGTCGGTTGAAGAAACTCGGTGCGATACCCGACGGCCTCGACATATGACAGCAGGGCCCAAGCAAGAGCGAACTTCGGATCTAGCCGCACGGCTTCTTTGAGATATTTCTGCGCGTTAAGAGTGTTGGCAGTTGTGTTGGCAGTTTTTTGGCTGTAAGCCAGGCCACGCAGGTAAGCATCGTAAGCCTCGGGATTATCGGTCGGTTTGGCGGCGATGACTTGCTCTTCCCGGCCAGTAAGTTTCGCCTGCAACTGATCGGTAATAGCTTTGGCCACTTCACTCTCAACGGAAAAGATGTCGCTCAGTCGTCTATCGTAGGTCTCAGCCCAAACGTGGGAATCACTGGCTGCTTTGATCATCTGCACGTTTACGCGCACGGTATCGCCGCTCTTTTGCACACTTCCTTCCAGAATGTGGGCCACGCCGAGTTGTCTTGCGATGTCGGGCAGATTTGTAGGCGCACTCTTGTAATGCTGCGTGGATGTGCGCGAGATTACCTTCAGATCAGCGATCTTCGATAACCGGGTCAGGATCTCGTCCTGAATTCCCTCAGCAAAGTAAGCGTTGTCAGGATTGCGGCTAAGGTTTTCAAACGGCAGCACAGCAATGCTTTTCTCCGGCGGCAGTGTTGAGTCGATTCCTGACTGAGGCGCCACGCCCTTGTGAGAAAAGAATAAAAAGGCGGCTGCCGTGGCTGAGCAAAACGCTGCAGCGGTCGCAGCAGCAAGCTTTGGGTTACGCTTTGCCCAACGCCAGGTCCGCGCCGGCGGTGAAACGCGACGTGCAATGATAGGCCGCCCTTCCAGCCAGCGTTCGAGATCGATAGCCAAATCGCCTGCCGAGCGATAGCGCGCCTGCGGCTCGCGCTCCACGCAACGCGCGCAGATCGTTTCCAGGTCACGATCCAGCGTCGGCGCTAGCGAGCGCAGTTTGGGCGCCGATTTTTCGCTGGCCTCTTGAATCACAGCCAGGGCGTGTTCGCCCAGAAACGGCGGGCGCCCGGTGAACAGATCGTACAAGATTGCGCCGAGACTGTAAACGTCGGCAGCTGGAGTGAGCTTGGCTGCCGGTCCTATGGCTTGCTCGGGTGCAATGTAACCAGGCGTGCCGAAGATTGCGAGTGTGCGCGTGAGATCGGTAGCGGTGTCGAGCCATTTGGCCAATCCGAAATCGGTCACGAATGGCTCGCCGCGACCATCGAGCAGGATGTTTCCCGGCTTGAGATCGCGATGCAAAACCTTGTGCTCATGCGCGTACTGCACAGCGCGCGCTACTTTGGCCGTAAGCCGGACGCATTCGCGCGGTTCACTGCGCAGCGCGGGCTCGGCTTTTTGCAAGCTGCCGCCGGCCGCGTATTTCATGCTGAAGAACGGCAGCCCGTCTTCGCCCTGCCCGACTTCATAGATGGGAAGAATATTCGGATGATCGAGACTGGCTGCCGCTTCAGCTTCACGTCTAAAACGTTCCAGAGTCTCGCGTGAATCGGCGTGATAGGACACGATTCGCTTCAGCGCAACGATCCGGCGCGAATGCCGCTGGCGCGCGCGATAAATCACGCCCATTCCGCCGCGTCCGATTTCCTCCAGAATTTCGTAATTGCCGATCCGCCACTGTGTGTCCCTCACTTCGTCTTCGGCTAGGATCGCTTGGAACGATTCGCTCGATGCCTCGCAATCATCCTCAAGTCCCTCCCGCAACGTGCAGCTCAGGCAAAGGCCATTGCCCAACCGCGTAGTCGCGCCGCACTGTCGGCACTTGGCCGGGGTTTCACTCACACCCGCGACAGAATCCGACAGGCCTGGGGAGATCATGTTCTAACCACTAATTTTTTTTCTGCCCACGAAACACGCGAATGAACGCGAATTTTGTAGGGCGTTTCTGCGAAACGCCACGGCGTCTGACACAGACGCCCTACAACTCATCTGTGTAATCCGCGGTTTGTGATAATTTTATTCGTGGTTATTAGTGTCAATTCGTGGTTAGGCCGCTGCCTCAGCGCCCGCGGCCAGCGTCGCGCAGAGATGCCGAATTTCGTCTTCGACGTCGCTCGGGTTTTCGACGGTCTGTGCGACTTCCTCGCGGATGAGCCAGCGATAACGACGCCGCAAATTGTGAAGCTGTTTTTTTACTCCCGACTCTGCTATCCCAAGAGTCGTAGCCAGACTCTGATACGAAACATCTGTCCGGTCCGTGGTAAGATAAAGGCTCAACGTCTCAAATAATCTGAGCCGGCTGCTGCTTTGACATTCCTCGCGCAGACGCCGAAGCGCTTGTTCGACTACTGTAGCAGCCCAGCGCAGATCGAACAGTTGCTCTGCCGACCACGAATTGAGCGCTTGCGGCGAGATCGACAGTTGTGACGGCGCTTCGGCCATCCAATCGTCCCACGAAACGAGTTTTACGCCGCCGCCGCGTTTGCATGCGGCCAGTTTCTCAGTGGCGTGTCCCAGGAAGTCACGCAGCGCTTTCAGCAGCAGCGAACGGAAATGACCTCGATCGCGGTCGGCGCGCTCAAGAAGCGGTCCCTGCAGCAGGCTGGTGAAAAAATCCTGCGTGAGATCCTCTGCATCCTGGGTCGAGTAACCGCGGCGGCAGACATAGGCGAAGATTGGCCGCCAATACGTCTTGCATAACTCGCTTAAGGCATCGCGCGCCGCAACGCTTTCTATTCCCGAATCGGCACAGGAAAGCACCATGCTCCAGCGCGTTGTGTTGAACCGCCCCGGGCTATGGTCGGCCGTCTCTGCCGCCTCGGTGTTCACATCCTGTCCATCCTCTTATTTGATCAATTCCCTTGGCAAGCTTTTTCCTCAGGGGCAGAGAATTTCCAAAACCACTCATCCGCCTTCGCACAAGGCTACGGCGCGACAGGTGAACACGAACTTCCGATCTCGGCCTGGCGACAGTCACGTGTTGTAGTTCAGTCGTCGTTAAACCTCCGGGTGGTCAGAGTCACAGTTCGCGGTTCCCGGTTTCCACATCCGTTTAGATCCGTGGAATCCGTGGTTAAAAATTCAGTCGTTTCGAAGTTTTTCGGGAACTTCGTCCCGAATTTCCGGGAGTGGGTAGCGAAGACAAACACTCCCCCGAAAGGGAAAACCAAAAACCAAAGGGAAAACATCCATGAAAAAACAACAAAATAATTCTACCCGCGGTTGGGCGCTCCGAGTCGCCCTCTCGATTGCTCTGCTATCTATTGCGGCAGTCTTACTAGCCTCCAGTTCCGAGGCTGCCCCGTTCACATTTGGCAACACCGGCAGCCTCACCACCGCACGTTACCTTCACACGGCGACGTTGCTGTCCAATGGCAAGGTGCTGGTGACAGGAGGATATGATGGCGTCAACTATCTTACCAGCGCGGAACTGTACGACCCAGTCAGCGGGACGTGGACCGCCACGGGCAGCCTCACCACCGCACGCGTTCAATACACGACGACGTTGCTGCCCAACGGCAAGGTGCTGGTTGCGGGGGGAAGGGAAGTTAACGGTAGTTATCTTAGCAGCGCGGAACTGTACGACCCGGCCAGCGGGACGTGGAGTGCTACTGCCAGCCTCAACACTGCACACGCTGAGCACACGGCGACGTTGCTATCCAACGGGAAGGTGCTGGTGGCAGGGGGATATAATGGCGGCTTTATCACCGCGGAACTGTACGACCCGGC
>Ga0193722_1000358_pt1 | contig 9987 bp, 5 predicted proteins | sample H2m1metaG_FD_143044 | JGI IMG/M metagenome (GOLD analysis project Ga0193722, IMG submission 143044) | Soil microbial communities from a riparian zone of the East river system, Colorado, United States - H2m1 | ecosystem: Environmental > Terrestrial > Soil > Riparian zone | place: USA: East River...
TCGGCTAGTCAGGCGATTCGCTTGGTGATCCAGGCGACATTGGAAACTGGAGTGGCAACCAGAGAGTAAAGACCGAGCCTTGCACATTCCCGCGATTGACGGTGAGATCGCCTCCAAGGAGGCGCGCGATGCGAAGGGCAATTGCCAACCCTAGCCCTGCTCCGGGCTTGTCGCGATGAACGTCCAGTCTGGTGAATTCCTCGAAGATGTTCGCCACATGGTCTTCGGGAATACCCGGGCCGGTATCGACAACCTGAATGGCGATCCATGGTTGATCGTCGATCGCGCCATTGCGCGATTTTAGCGAGGCGAGTAAGGATATGTCGCCCCCTGCTGGCGTGTACTTGATCGCATTCGACAACAGATTTCCGAGAACCTGGCGGACGCGCCGCGGATCGGTGGAGATTGCGGGAAGATCGGAAGACGACTTTACGACGACCCGATGTGCGGAAGCAGCTGCGCTTGCAGCGTGTTCCTCAGCCACATCGTCAACGATGGGCGAGATTCGCATTGTCTGCGGCACGACAGTGAGCTGTCCGCTCTCCGCGCGGGACATGTCCAGAATGTCCCTGATGAGTGATAACAGAGACTCGGCAGATCGACGGATGCGGTTGACACTTTGGATCTGCTCGGCGGATAGCGGGCCCTTGATACCCTGCTCGAGGAGTTCCGTATACCCTACAATAGCGTTAAGCGGGTTTTTCAGGTCGTGAGTGATCCCACGAACGAGTCGCGCCCGTGCTTCAATGGCTTCCTCGAGGTTGGCCCGATCGCGCTCCGCGGCCGCGGCAAAAAGGCGGAGGCCCCGGCCGAGCCAGGCCACGATAAGAGCCGCACTCAAAGCAACGATTCCCACGACGACGGTGACCCATCTCTGAGCCCGATTGGTTGCAGCGGCCTCCGCCCAACGTCGCTCGGCTGCACTGCTCAACGCCTCGTCCAGCCGGGCCGCGCCTACCAACAGTCTCTCATATTCAGCTGGATGAAAGGGATCGCCGCCCAAGCGCCGGGTGGAGGGCGTCGACATAGACTGTTCGATGGCCGAGTGCCAACTGCTTTGAAGCAAATTCAGGGCGTTGAATTCCGTCCTGACATTCGGACCCAATCGGTCAATGTATGGTGTGAGATCTTTGTAGCCCGCTAACTCGTCGTCGAGAGCCGTGCGGTAGCCCGCGATGAGCATGGTATCGCGCCGCTCCATGAATTCTCGCGCGAGCGTGCCTTCCATAGCGAGGGCGAGGTGAATGCGAGTCACGACGCTTCGTGCTGGCTCGATTCCCGACCGCAGATCTTCGTGAAGCGGCTCCACCAGGCGAGCACGCAAAACGGGGAGCAGAACGAGACCAATCAGGGCGACGACGAGCGCCACCAAGGGGGTCCAACTTCGCCAACTAGCGGCTGTGATCGAGGGATTCGCGGAGGAACGACGTCCGCCGAGTCCGTTCCCAGGCATTAGGCTCCCAACTTTGACTGAGTGCGATTACACCCCAGCGGTCTCCTTTGTTCAGCAGCGCGAGCAGGCATGTAGGTGATCGACCGGTTCTCGGTGCGCCGCTACATAGCGCGGAAGCCCGAAATGTCCCAGATTCTTCGCGGTCTCCGCTTAAAGGTCGCGGGGGCTTAGCGCGAAAGAGCTCGGCCGTCACTTCTCTCTCACCGAAGAAACGCCATGAGCAACCTCAGCATCGTCGACATCCTCGTCATTGCCGCGTATTTCCTCGTCCTGTCGGGGATCGCCTACTGGGCGGCGCGTAAAGAGAAAAACGTCAGCTCGGACTACTTCCTTGCGAGTCGAGATGTAGGTTGGCTGGCGGTTGGAGCCAGCCTCTTCGCCTCGAACATCGGAAGCGAGCACCTCGTGGGACTCGCGGGAACTGGAGCGGCGAGCGGCCTGGCGGTCGGCCACTTCGAGTGGCTCGCCAGCTTCATCCTGCTCCTACTCGGCTGGCTGTTCGTGCCGTTTTATCTGCGGAGCGGCGTCTACACCATGCCGGAGTTTCTCGAGCGCCGGTACAACCCGCAGGCGCGCTCGTACTTCACTTGGGTGTCCATCGTCGGATACGTGCTGACCAAGATCAGCGTGACACTGTTCGCGGGCGGCGTGGTAATGAAGGCGGTAACGGGCTTCGATTTCTGGACGAGTGCTGCAATCCTCATTGTGATCACCGGCCTGTACACGATTTTCGGTGGACTGCGCGCGGTGATCTATACCGAGGTCATGCAGGCGGTGGTGCTGATCGTCGGATCGGTGACGCTGATGTTCATCGGTCTCCACGCTGTGGGTGGATGGTCGGGTCTCGAGGCCAAGGTGCCGCCCGACTTTTTCTCGATGTGGAAGCCGTCCAACCACAAGGACTTCCCCTGGACGGGAGTCGTGTTTGGAGCACCGATCCTCGGGATATGGTATTGGTGTACCGATCAGCACATCGTGCAACGCGTGCTCGCGGCCAAGAACATCACGGACGCTCGACGCGGGACGATCTTCGCCGGCTATCTGAAGATCCTTCCGGTATTCATCTTCGTTCTTCCCGGTATTATCGCTTACGCGTTGTACGCGGACGTTAGAGGCGGCCAGACCGATTCTGCCTATCCGATACTGGTCACGCGCCTTCTCCCGATCGGATTCAAGGGGCTCGTCCTCGCTGGAATGCTGGCGGCGCTAATGAGCTCACTTGCCTCTGCATTCAACTCGGTATCGACCCTGCTGACGTGGGATGTCTACCGCAAATGGAGACCCGACGCCAGCGAGGCACGTCTGGTATTCGTGGGACGTGTGACTACGGTGATACTGGTATTCGTAGGGCTCGCCTGGATTCCCATGATGAAGTACGTCTCGCCGCAGCTCTACATCTATCTGCAGAGCATTCAGGCGTACATCGCGCCGCCGATCGCGGCCGTCTTCCTCCTCGGAGTTTTGAGTCCGCGGCTCAATGGGAAGGGCGCTCTCGCAGCTCTATGGTCAGGATTTGTGTTCGGCTTCTCGCGTCTGTTGCTCGAGCTTGGTAAGTCGAAGCTGACGCCTGGGTCGTTCTGGTACTGGCTCGCCAGCATAAACTTTCTCCACTTCGCCGCACTGCTATTCCTGCTGTGCAGCCTGATCCTGATCGTGGTGAGCATAATGACTCCACCTCCAGCCGTAGAACGCGTTGCCGATCTCACGCTCCAAACCGTAGCGCCTTCGGACGCCGTGAAGGTAGCCCCGAAGGAGCGGCAACTGGAAATTGGATTGTCAGTGCTGCTCGCTCTAATAATTGGTGCTCTCTGGATCGTCTTCCGGTAATTACTACAGGCAAAGAAAAACGAAGGAAGACTACCTGCCCGGAGCTACCAGCGGGCCCGCTCAGGGCTCCGGGCAGGTAGTCTTCTTTTGCTTTTGTTAGATCGAAGGAGTTTTCGATAGCGCCAGTGCGCAGTCGATGATGCCGGCCATACAGTACGTTTGCGGAAAATTCCCCCACTGCTCCAGAGTGCGGGGATCGAGATCCTCCGCCAGCAGTCCATGCTGATTGCGGGCTGAGAGAACTTTCTCGAACAGACGGCGGGCTTCCTCGCGACGCGCGCCTCCGATCGTGGCCAACGCCTCGATGTACCAGAACGTGCAGACGAGAAACGCATTCTCCGGAACCCCGAAGTCGTCGCGCTCGACGTAGCGGTAGACGAAATCGCCGTGCTTGAGCTGGCTCTCGATTGCGGCGACAGTTCCAAGAAAGCGTGGATCATTCGCCTCGATAAACCCAAGCCGAGTCATGAGCAGGAGACTGGCGTCGAGGGTGTCGCCATCCATCGTAGCGGTGAATGCGTTCAACTTCACATTCCACGAGCGACGCGAGATCACGTCATGAATCTGCGTCGAGCGCGATCCCCAATACTCGGCGCGATCAGCGAGCTTCAATGCCGCGGCGTACTTCGCGAGCCTGTCGCACGCGGCCCAGCACATGACGCTCGAGAAGGTGTGGACCCGCTCCGCGCCGCGCAGCTCCCATAATCCGGCATCGGGAACTTCGTAGAGTCGGGCGGCGTGTTCGCCAAACGCCTCGAGCCTCGCAAAAAGTTCTTTGTTGGTTCCGGGTTGAAACAGCGATTCGGCGGTGAGCACGGCTTCTCCGTAGAGATCGTGCTGCGCCTGTTCGCTCGCCTTGTTGCCGACGTGAACCGGTCCCATTCCGCGATAGCCGGCGAGACATTCCGCGATGCGCTCATTCGGGATTTGCTTCCCGTCCACGGCGTAAATCGGCACCAGATGCGAATCGTCGCTGGCTGAGGCAACCCTAAGCAGGAATGCAAGGTAGCGTTCCACCGTGCGCGAATCGCCGAGCCGGTAGAGCGCGTCCGCGGTGAAGAAGGCGTCGCGGGGCCAGCAGTAGCGGTAATCCCACGTGCGTCCACTGTCGGGAGCTTCCGGAATCGATGTAGTCATCGACGCGATGATGGCGCCCGTAGGTTCGTAGACGTTCAGCTTGAGAGTGATCGCAGCGCGGACCACGGCATCGCGCCATTCGCTCGGAGCACGGAGCGGGCGCGTCCAGCCGCGCCAGTACTCTGTGGTTCGTCTCAGCATCGTGGCACCGAAGCTCGTCATTTCGCTGATGCCAAAGTGAACCTTCGCCGCCCCTGTGAGATTCACGGCGGGATCATCCAGGCCAAAGATCATGGTGATGGTTCTGTCGAAGTGGAACGGCTCACCGTCGACGATTGCTTCCGTCGGCGCGTCAGTGGTGAGTCGGAGCGCCTGATCGCCCGCGTAGCTCACGTAACCCGCGCCCAGTGCGTGAGGGCGATTCGCGCATCCGTAGTCGGCGGCAGGGTCGAGACGAACCCTGATGCGCGGCTTGCCTCCAATCGGTCTCACCTGACGGACCAGGAGCCTCGGGCAGAACAGCTTGTCACTCTCCTCGTAGCGTGGGCAGAAATCGGTGATCTCGACGCCTCCATCGTTGGCGTCTGTCAATCTGGTGACGAGTATCGGAGTATCGTCGATGTAGTGCTGCTCGATCCTGGCCACTCCCTCGAGCTCGATGCTGAAGACTCCAGGCCTCGCACCAGGCGAGTCGCCGCTTAGGAGCGAACAGAAAACCGGATCACCATCGAAGCGGGGGAAGCAGCACCACGCGACGGAGCCGTGTGCATCGATGAGGGCGCCGATGCTTCCGTTGCCGATCAAGCCTAGGGACAGCGATGTCACGTTCTTAGAGTCTGGAAAGTGTGTTGGACAGCCGAATCAAAACCTACGCGGCCCTAACCCTTTCGGCCAAACACTAATGACGCGAGCGTCTACAAGTGCCACATTATCCCTGAGTTGATTCCTCGCGCCCGTCGAGCGGAGAAGGACAGATGAGGAAGTTGCACAAGTTGATTGCCTGGACCGCCGTGCTTTCTGGCGCGCTCATGTTGAGCGCGCCACGCGTTTCCGCGCAGACTCGCACTGTCCAGCCCGTCCTTGCGTTCCCCGAGCAGGGGCTCGACGATTTTGCGGCGTATCAGGGCTACCAGACCCGATTCTTCCGCGACACCAAAGGAAACGTCGTCCAGATTTACCTCGACGCGCGAAGAGGGCGCGTCGTCAACCTCCTGCCGGACGCAGTGAACGAGAGTGTGGGCTTCACAGCGCGCGATGGGGCTGGCAAGCCGATTCGTCTCGAGTGGGGTTCGCCCGAGGCCATCGTGTCGCAGGTCGGAAACCGCCGCACGATCGAGTACCAGCTCGTCGCAAACGCGCCGCAGGTCGTAATCGGATGGATACTGCTCGGCTCCATGCGCGTCGAGCGCGATCTGGGTTACTCGGCACGCGAGCTCGCACCCTACGACTGGCCGACGTTCAGGCTGCCCGAGCAGGAAGAGTTGATCGCAAATCTCGATCATCTCGACGCCGTCGAGGCGCCGCGGCAACGCGCCCTGCTGAATGCTCGGCTGTCCTCGGAGCTGCGGGCGAGGCTCGAGCCCGATCTCATCACGACCGGCGTGCGCGACCGTCGGGGCGTCAGCGCATTCCAGACGACGCTCGATGGAAAGACCAACCTTCAGCTCGATCTGAGTCCCGACCCGCGCGATGCATCGATTCTCGTAACGCTCCCGATCGTCACGTTCCGTGCGAACGCGAATCGTCCGATTCGATTCACGGTCCGTGTGACTACCGATGCGCCGGCGCTTACTCCGCTCGCGCGCGATCAGATCTTCAATGCGGCCTTCTTGCGCTTTCTGAACGACGCACGCGTTGCCGCCGATCGCGCGCGCGGCAATGCGGCAAAAAACGCGGCGGCTGCCGCCACCGTTTCCCGCTATCGCCAGCTTGAGCGCGACGCGCGAGGAACCGAGTTGCTCAGCTCCAAAGAAAAGCTGATGGCCGGCCTTCCCAACTACGCGACGTACTTCGGGCGCGACATGATGATGACGTCGCTCATGATGCAGCCCGTGTGGACCGACGCGATGCCCGAATTCGTGATCGCGAGCGCGCTGAGGAAGCTCGGCCCCGAAGGCGACGTCAGTCATGAGGAGGCGTTGGGAGGCCAGGCAATCCGCGAAAATGCCGGCGAGTACAACGCGCATATGCGGGAATACTTTCGCCTGGTCGGGCGAGGAAGCCGAGCGGCGGCCGATACGGCGGTAGCCCACGCGCGGGCGTTGCTCGCGAACATGCAGAAGGTGCGCGAGAACTACCACATGCGGGACGACGAATTCCAGCTTCCGGTGGTCGTCGCGCGCTACCTTGGGAATCCTGCCGTCTCTGCGGCGCGCAAGAAAACGTTTCTGATGGATTCCTCGGACGGCAGAGGGCCGCGCGTCGGACTACTTCTGAGAGAGCTAGCCCTCGTCTCGACACTCGCTGCGCCGTACGCACGGGAGCCCGTCGTTCAGAATCTTATCGGATCGCCGCGGCTCGATTCGACGCACTGGCGGTCGATCAGCTGGCGCGACAGCAACGCGGGCTACGCCAATGGCCGATTCGAGATGGACATCAACGCCATCTGGGTTCCACGCGCGCTGCAATCGATTTCGGAAATCCTGGCTTCGCTGCGCACGGTCGGCTTCACCCAGAATCAGCTCACCGCCGCGGCTCCCGATGGAACAGCCGGCGCGGCACTTGCCGAGTTCTCGCGCGATCCAGCGCTCCTTGAGCGCGCGATCGAGAACTGGAAAGGTGCGGTCCGCCACTTCGTGGTCTCGCTTCCTGCTGGGGAGATTCAGACGAGAGTCGCGGCGAAGCTCCAGTGGCTTCCCGCATCGGAGCGCGCTTATTGGCAAGGTGTGCTGACCGCGACTGGCGCCGACAAATCTCCGCTCGATTTTCTCGCGATCTCTCTGGATTCGGCCGGTCATTCGATCCCCGTCGTGAACACAGATCCCGCAACAGCGCTTTTCCTCCGGGACAGCAGAGACATCAGTCCCGACGCCATAAGTTCGGTGCGCCGCGATGTTCAGGCGATCATGAGGCCCTACCCGGTTGGACTATTCGTCGATCGACTCGGCCCCCTCGTGGCGAACGACGCGTACGCATCACTTTCGGTGTGGGAAGCGTTTCGGAACGACCAGTACCATTCGCCGCGCGTAGTGTGGGGCAGGGAGGTAAACCTCATCCTGCTCGGACTGGCGAACCAGATCATCGGCGCCACCGATGATGCAGGAAAATCGAGAGGGATCGGCGATGCCGTCGCCTATGTCGACGAGATGCGCGCGGCCCTCACGCGAACCTACCTGGCTGTCGACGCTTCAGGTCTGAAACACAACGAGCTGTGGAGCTACGAGATCGCCAACGGAACGCTAAGGCCGATCAGGTATGGAGCGAGCACCGACGTACAACTTTGGAACGTTACTGACCTTGCGGTTCAGTTCGTTCTCAAACGGCTCGGCGTTTATTGACTGAGCATCTCGTGAGGCCTGGTCGAATTGTAGCCATCCTCGGCGCGGCCCTCCTCGCGGCGTGCGCGCCAGCCTCGAAAAAGAGCGAGACGGTTCTCACCTTCTCCGGCTCCGCCCTCGGCGCTGAGGGGACACTCGTACAAAAGCAGCTGAAGCGATTCATGCAGCTGAATCCGGGGATTCGGGTCGAGCTGCAGCGCACACCCGACGACGCAAACCAGCGGCACCAGCTGTATGTGCAGTGGCTCAACGCACGCGTTGGGAATCCTTCCATCCTTCAGCTGGACGTGGTCTGGACGCCGGAATTCGCGGCGGCGGGGTGGGTGTTGCCGCTCGATCCCTACGCACCGGCGCGCTCCGAGTTTTTCCCCGCGACTATCATCGCCAATACATGGGCCGGGAAGCTGTACGCGCTCCCATGGTTCGCCGATGTCGGACTCCTCTATCGGCGCACGGATCTCGTTCCAAATGAGCCGAAGACACTCGAGGAGATGGTGTCAGAGGCGCAGGCAGCGATGGCGAAACGTGGCGGCCCACGTTACGGCATCGTCTCGCAGGGTGCGCGCTACGAAGGCCTCATTACCGGCTTTGTCGAATACCTGGGAGCATTCGGCGGACGCATCATCGACGATAAAGGCAATGTTGTGGTCAATCATCCGGAGGCCGTTCGTGCGCTCGAGTTCATGCGCGACGAGCTTTATAAAACGCACGTGGCTCCCCTCGACGTCCTGACCTGGCACGAAGAAGAGGCGCGCTTCGCGTTTCAGAACGGCAACGCCGCGTTCATGCGCAACTGGCCGTACCCCGTCGCGGCAATGAGCGACACCTCGCAGTCAAAGGTCGCGGGGAAGTTTACCGTGTCGCCCATGCCCGCGTCGGCCACCGCCCCCAATGGACACTCAACCGCAGCACTTGGCGGAGCCCAGCTCGCGATCAACGCTTACACCGATCATCCAGCCGCAGCATACAAGCTGATCGCCTACCTAACCGCACCAGATCAAATGCTCGAGCGCGCGCAGGTCGTGAGCCAGTATCCGACGCGTCCAGCACTGTACAGCGACCCACGTATGCGCGGGACAATTGGAATCCCTTTGGAGAACGCACGACGAGCAATCGAAAGCGCGACACCTCGGCCGGTAACTCCGATCTACACCGAGCTCTCCGAAATTCTCCAGATCGAGCTGCACCGCGCCCTGGTGCGACAGGTTGAGCCGCAGGAAGCGCTCAACTCGGCCGCTGCCCGCATCAATGCTTTGATCGAGCGCACGGGTATGCGCAAGCTCATGTCGGGCGGCGCGCAGGAGTCGGCGCCGTGAAAAAAATCTCACGCCTGGGACACGAGGCCCGGCTCGGGTGGACTCTCGTCGCGCCGGCGCTCTCCGTCATCGCGCTCATCGCGATCTTTCCGCTCGGCTGGACCTTCTGGGAATCGCTGCATCTCCACGAGCTCCGGATGCCGTGGCTCGGCAAGCCATTCATCGGGCTCGCGAACTACATCGAGATCGCCAAGGATCCGCGCTTCTGGGCGGCACTCGGCCACACCGCCTTCTTCACGGTCATCTCGATATCGCTCGAGCTCGTGATCGGACTGTACCTCGCGCTCGTCATGAATCGCGTGTTTCGCGGCCGAGGATTTGTGCGCGCGGCCGTTCTCGTGCCGTGGGCGATTCCTACTGTGGTCGCCGCGCTCCTTTGGCGATTCATCTTCGAGTCGCAGGGCGGGATCGCGAACGCGCTTCTCGTTCGCGCCGGAATTCTAAAGCAGCCGATGGTCTGGTTCATCGAGGCTTCGACGGCGTGGGTTCCGGTGATCTTATCCGATGTCTGGAAGACAACTCCATTCGTGGCGTTGCTCCTTCTCGCCGGGCTTCAGAATATCGATCTGAGTCTCTATGAGGCCGCCGCCGTCGATGGCGCCAATGCGTGGTGGCAGCTCCGGCACATCACGCTGCCGCTGCTCAAGCCGGCGATTCTGGTGACGCTGATCTTCCGGACACTCGACGGATTCCGCGTCTTCGATCTGATTTACGTCCTCACCGGCGGAGGGCCCGGAACATCGACCGAGCCGGTTGCGCTCTACACGTTCAACGCGCTCCTCCAGAATCTGCGCTTCGGTTATGGCTCCGCGCTCTC
>Ga0193722_1000359_pt1 | contig 9980 bp, 6 predicted proteins | sample H2m1metaG_FD_143044 | JGI IMG/M metagenome (GOLD analysis project Ga0193722, IMG submission 143044) | Soil microbial communities from a riparian zone of the East river system, Colorado, United States - H2m1 | ecosystem: Environmental > Terrestrial > Soil > Riparian zone | place: USA: East River...
TTTTCCAAAAGCGGCGCAATACTCGATGGGGGATCCGAATCGACGAGAGCGGAGTCGGTCTGTGCGTCGGCGAGCGAGCGCAGAAGGCGTTCATCGCAATAAAAATCGCCGAATACGATGAGGATTCGCTTGTCGGAGCCGATCCTCAGTTCGGCGAGGCAATCTAGAATATCGCCAACCGTAACCTTCGCACCGGTGCGCTCCCGAAACGCGAGCGACAAATCTGCACGACGCCACGACTCGTTACCGACATGCGTAGCCATCGTCTTCGCGGAGTTGGACAAAATCATCGCCTCGCGAAAACCGAGCTGGAGTGCGACGCGACGCATTCGTTCGAGCAGCGAGATGCCGCACAGTTCCGTCAGCGCCTCTGGCGAATCTGCGACAATCAATAATGGTGGGCGAAAAGGTTCCGTCATGCCAGCTGTTGCACTTGTCTTACGTCAGTTTGTATCAAGCCAGACGCACGTTGCGCGAATGCTTAGGTATGCGCGACCAAAACACATCGCTGAAAATTTTGAGGGGGCTCCGGCGATCATCGACCGCCATTACGAGTGTATTTCTGCGGCCAGCCGCCAACTCTTCCTGAACAGCCTGAAGAGCAGCGTGATCACGGAAAAGGCGAAATAAATGTGCAGAATCCATGACGCGCGACCGGCGATCGCCAAAAGGAGAAACACAAAATAAATCACGTCGCGTTGTGTGATTTGGAAAATGAAAGCGGTCAGCGCGCGACCGAAAAAACGATCAGCCAGATTGAAGTCTTCCTGCCGGCGCGAGACTATGCGCGTGGTATCGCGAGCGAGAAGCGGCATGAGAAAACGGCCAACCCCGCCCGCCATTATAAAGAACGTGATCAAGCTCTCGAGCAGATAAACGAAGCCTATGTTTGCGCTCACCGACGATTGCCGGAAGAGACCGATGCCGAGGCAGAGAACAAAAATCAGATTGGCGACGAAATCGCAGAAGGCATCGAGACGCTGGCCTCTTTCCGAATCAAGATACTTGGCGCGCGCAATCTCGCCGTCGCATCCGTCCAAAATATTGATCAGTTGGAAAAGCGCAGTCCCGACTAAGAACCCGGTGTAGTCACCGCGCACCAAAAACACACAAGCCACGGGAGCGAGCGCAAAGGTCAATATCGTCCAGGCATTAGGAGTAATCGGCAGCTTAAGGAGAGGCCGCGTGATTACTCGTGAGATCGGGCGGTTCAAAAACTTCGCAACAATTCCGTCCTGCGATTTGCCGATGTGGCGAAGGAAGTGTTTTTCGCTGGCGGCAATCTCGCTCGGCTGCGCGAGAAAACGCCAGTCATCTTCCTCAGCACGGGTCGCGCTTCGACAAGTTCTCTCGAACTGCTCGAAGAGTCGTGGCCACGCTTCCGTTAGGTCGACAATCGGTTGCTCGATCTTCACCGCGGGCATTGTTGAAAAGAATTTCGCCAAAGCATTTCGTTCGATGAACAAGCGCGTAGCGAGAATCCGTGCTTCCGGTTCAAGCGAAACGGAAGCTTCGGTTAACCGAACACGCGTGATTCGCTGGTGCTTGGGCAAGAATCGCTCCGAAAGCGGAATTTCGGGTTTCCAGAAAACGACAATCTCAAGCTTGTTTGCCGTTCCCATTGCTTTAGCCAATTCATCGAGCCCCAGCACGAGCCGATCAACCTGGCGCAATCCGGCGATCTGCCAATTGGCCGATTCATCACCTAAAATCACGACGCGATCGAAACCGTGGTGCTCCTCGATCATGGAACGCGAGTCTGATTTGCGTGAAAAGATGAAGTTAACAAATTCTTAACAGTAGAGAGCATCACCACCGGTCAGAGATGCCAAATGTACTGGACTCTTTTGAGTTTTAGAAGCTTCTCCGACTATGCGGTCTTCGGGTCGACCTGAACATCGGCAATGTAAATCGTCATTAGGCGTCTCACCCCGCCAGTCCACTTCAAGATCGAACCGCAAGCGACTATGCCGCTAAGCGGAAATCATGGACAGAGCGACCTTGGTTAAACTCGGCACACCTGGAATCTCAATCCAACCGGCCTCATCGAAGAACCACGAACGCCGATCGACTTTGACAAACAAATCGTGGACCGGCGAAAACAGATCCAATGGAAGCGTCAATTCGCCGCCAAATAGATTGCCCCGGTAATGGGCGATGCCAATGCTGTCATTCGTCGCGCAATCCAACATTTTAAGATCGGCCGAGCAGCCGGGAAGACGCATCTGGCACGCGCGTGTTCGCCCAATCGAATCGCGGCCCAAAATGAAAAACTTGTTCCTTTGCATACGCAATGGATCAGCCGAAAAGCGAAGGTCCACGTCGAGCTTATCGCGTGTTCGAGAAACGAAATAAACGGCTCCATCGCGCCGCACAGCGCTCTCGCGTTCGACACGAAGAAAGCGCTCCGGGCGCGCGGCGTATCGAAGGAAACGTCGCCTCGACAGTTTGATTTGCGTTTGATGACACCGAATTGCTTCGCGTTTTTTGGCGATCTCTGATTCGGAAGATGATAATTCCACGGCATTGTCGAAGAACGCACGGGTGCGGCCGTGCACCAAATAGTTCCAGTGCGAAACTCCGGGCGCCAAAAAGTCGGCGAAGATGAGCCGCATCATCACGGCAACAGCGTTGTGGTCTGGATGAACGTCGAAGAGTGAAGGCGCAAGGATGTCTGTGGGTGACCAATCGTCGATCACTTGCGTGATTCGCGTGAGTGCTGTGTCGCAATCACGCAACAAAAGATCGGTTAAGCCCTGATCCGGCAGGCCAAGGAATTGAACGTCCGCAAGGAGGATATCGAGGGCGCGTAGCGCTGCCAGGGCTTCTGCGCGCCGCGATTTTCCCCATCGTTGTCGATCCGACGGGCTCAGGCTCCATCTTCTTTCGAACGCTCGCTGCGGCCAGGGATTGTTATCCCCATCTGTGACGTAGACAACGCGAATGGCCGCTCCAGCGCGAATCGCTTGCTGAAGAATGACGCCGCATGCCAGCGTCTCATCGTCGGGATGCGCCGCAAACAATATCAGGCGCGACGACGAATGGAACTTGGCGATCTCCATTGAGACGTCTAACACACAGGGACGAACAGGACCAGCCGCAAATGCCATCACCACGTGGTCTCCAGGCCTATCGGCCATTTCTCGCGGGTTTTTGGCCGGACAAACGTGAACGGCGAATAATGCAGATCGATGGCGCGCGCCCAGACGAAAGCCAGAGCACCACTCACGGGCGTACTTGGCATGAAGAAGTGTTTTCCGGGTTCGAGAAAGCGCGCACCGCTGTACGCCTGGCCATCCAAAATTCCCCTAACAATTCCTTCGCGTGCGACGATATCATATGATGCGGGGATCACGCTTTCGAATTCAAGCGCGCCGGATTGCGCACGTGATTCTTTCAAATAGCCGCCCGCCACGCGCACCCAACCTTTCACCGGTAGGTAATTTCGCGCGACGAACAGGTGCGCAGACAACGATGTTCGGCCTCCAGCGGGGGCAGCCACGCAGGTCCGGGTTTCAACGCATCGTTGCGCCGCGTCATCCACCATAAGATTGCGTTCGATCCGTTCTATCGTCACCGGCTCGAGGATCGGACGAAAACAGCGTTGCCGGAAAATCGTCTCGCCTTTGCAGTCGAAAACGTACTCTCCTGGTTTGGTTAGCTTTAGAACGTCGCCCAAGAGTTCCGTTTCAACTTTCGCTTTATTAACCCAGAAGGGGCGCATCGCTAGGCAGGCAAAAAATAAAATGAGTGCCACGCAAGCCGGCCAGGGCATTCGGCGTAGGCGCGGCGAGAGCCGTGACAGGAATAGCTCGCTCCCAGAGATTTCAAAGAGGGCGGCACTGCCGAAAACGAACGCGAGTGGATGATAAGGGAGAAAGTCCTGCCGTGTAAGCAATGTCCAAAAGCTGTAGAGAGCGGTGAAATAGAAACCGCAGATGAGGAAGACAAAGGAGCGGCGAAAAGCCAACGTGCGATCTGGTGTCGCACTCGCGATCAAACTCGCAAAATAAACTATGAAGGGAAAAACGATCGGAAAGATCATTATCATCCATGGGGGATGATTGACGTCGGCGTGCGGCAGAAAATTGTGCGTAAAGACGCAATAACGGAAATCGGGCCAAACGCCTTTGAGCGCAAAGAATGTGATGATGAGAATTGGGACGAGCGCGGCCGCGCCTAGAAAAATCGCTGCGCAGCGAAGCAATTGACTCCACGATTGAATCACATTTTCGCGGCCCACCAAGCACATCGCGATAAATCCGGCGACGACGATCGCTAATAACAGGAGAATCGATTTCATCGAAATCGCGAAGCAAAACCCGAGAAGCAATCCTGCGATTAGCATTCGGTGTCCATTAATGGACCCGCTGATGAGAACGACGACACACATCAACCAAACCGGCGCCCAAAGATTGTCTGTTCGAAATTCGAATGAAGTAAGATGATAAGTGGGGTAAAAGCCGGCGAGTAGAACCGCCCACACGGCGACGCGACGCGAGAAGAGCTGGGCTCCCACCTGGTAAGTGCACCAAGCTGCCACAACGTACATCGGCAAAAGAATGAACCGCATCCAGTAGAGAATGGTCGGCCGGTCTCCGACGAGTCCGAAAATTGGTGCAAACATGATTTGAAACAACGGCATGTGATTGTCAAAAATATCCCGGTATTGCACAAACCCGCGGGCCCATGCCCAGATTACATGCATGTGCTGCGATTCATCGCTATCGAATCGATACCTCACCATGTTCATGATCTTGTAGACGACCATGAGAGCAAAAAGTGCTATTGCTGCGAGAAACTCAGCGCGCGGCATACCGAAATAGTGGGCCTTGCGCCGCGTTAATTCTCGCCACCGGCTAGGGCTCCAGCGGCTACACGCGCGGCTGTAGTGTCCTTTGGTAGGACTCGGACCGTTGATTTTTCTTTCGCTCGATTGGGGAGAGTCGAGCGACTGGTTGCGGTCGATGTCAGTAAACATTCTCTGTTGCGCTTTAAATGCGAGCGCGACGAAACCTAGCGCATCCGGTAAATCACGCCTTCGGCAGTGTTCGCTACCGGTTGGTATCGTTCCTCCAGAAGTTTTGCCAGAATAGGAAAGTTCTTCACCGGATACTGCGCACTTTTCGGGTCGGGTTGAACATCGACAATATAGGTCGGCGGATGCCTGGTAAAATCTTGGTCGAGGGTGCTCCACGCGCCGGGCAAGATCCTGCTGCGAGTATCGAAACCGGGGATCGGTCCTCCGAAAACATAACCCGTCAGCGGGAAGGTTGTGATGTAGCGGCAGGCAGGACGTCTGTGGGCGTCCAGATAAATTTCCGGACTTTGGCCCCAGACGAAAAGCCGGTCGGAAGGGCCTGAATGCGCTAACAAGTATTGTCCCGTCTCAGACGGCACACGTTGCGGCGTCAGCCCAGTCCAGTGCTTAATTGAGAAAGCAATGATTGTAAGAGCCAGCCACGCGTAGGTGACCTTGGGTCGCAGGAGCCAGTTGGGTGGCTGCATCCTCCGCGACCAAAGTTGTGCGTAGTACGGCGCCGCGAGCAGTGCGAGGGGAGGAATCAATTGGACATAATAATGAGGGTAAAAGCGGACACCTGCCGCAGCCCCAATCGCTGAAGCAGCGAGCAGTCCTAGAAGCGCTGTGCGTTCCGCCATTTTCCCAGTCCAAATTTCACTCTTGAACCGGCACGCCATTATCGTTCCGACCAGCAGCGGTAAACAGGTCCCGAGGAAGATCAGTGTATTCACGATCCCCTTCTGCCAAAAAACGTGCGGAACGTCATGATCAGCAATTGTCCAGTAGAACGCGTCATGAACGATGCCTTGTTTCCAAAGCACAATCGTCACGAGACCGAGCGCTGCGATAAATCCTAATGTGAGCACCGTTGCCTGAATGATCGAATTAGTTGGCGTAAAACCACGACTAGCTCGATAGGACGGGAGTAGTAAATAAATGCCAAGTGGAACTGCTGCTATCGCGGCCGGTTGTTTGAGCAGGAAAGCCATGCCGAGAAGCGCACCTGCTGCAAAGAGCTCGGGTCGCGCTCGCGACGAACCGCGACCGAACGCGATTGCCCACGCCCAGATGATAGGGAGATTCATTAGCATCTCACTATCGAATGAGAGATTCTTCCAAGTCCACCAGGGTTGGAACACAGTGTAGAAGAACGCGGCAATCAAACCAGTATTGCGATCGAATAACTCGCAGCCGATCACATAGAGGCCCGCCATTGCGCATAGCGTCCACACTAGTGCGACTGTGTGGAGCGCCTTCCAATTGAACTTGCCTGCTATTTTGAATACTGCGGCGTACGTCCAGAACAGCAACGGCGGCTTGCGCTCCACCGCGTCAGCATAGGGCCGCCCGCCGTCGACGATCTCGTTCGCCACCACCGAATACATTGCTTCGCTGTCAATTGGCCGGGGATGCAAAAGAGAAGGAAGGCGAATTGCAACCGTGAGGAGGATAATCCCAAGCGCGGCGAAGAAAAACCGGCGGCGCGACTTATGAGTTGCCACATCCATCATTCGACAGATGAATTTCCGGATGTGGTCTTAAGAGAATCGTAAATGCACGTAACTTCGTTGAAAACATCATCAACTGTGATTGCTTGCATGCAGACATTGTTGCGGCAGACCGATTGCCTGTTGTTGTAAGCGTTCACGCACGGACTGCACGCGATGCCAGCCCACAAGGCGGTTGCGTTTGGTGATCGCGCAGCAAATAGCACCGGTGTCTCGGGGCCGAACAACGTGACGACGCGAATCGGAGTCATCGAGGCAAAATGAGCCGGTCCACTGTCATTGGTAACCAAAATCGCGCTCCGAGTGTAAAGAACGAGCACTTGCCGCAGCGTCGTTTTTCCGGCAAGCCGGAGGACGCGATCGGAACCAACCTCGTCTGCGAGTTGGTTATTCGGCCCAGCTTCGGCTGGCGCACCAGTAAATCCGATAAATAACTCCGGATAGCGTTCAAGTAGCCGCCGCGCAAGTTGGACATAACGCAGAGGCGGCCATCGCCTTAGCGGCAGCAAGTCGCTGGCGTTTGGGTTAAGCAGGACGAGTGGCGCAGAACCAATACGAGGATTTTCGCGGTCTAAGAAGGCATTGATTTCAATAACTTCAGACGGCGAGCATCGAAATCTTGCGAGTGGCTGATTTACAGGAGGCGTAAAGTTGAACGTCGGGAGCACGGCTGGATCGCGAGTCAATGCTTCAACCATGGCTTCGAACATTTGACTCGTATGGAGATGAGGATTGTACAAAAGCCGATGCGTCATTAAGTCGCCGCGGTACGGTCCGTCTCCGAAAAATGTATGAAAGCCAACACGCGATTTGGCGCCTGTCGTAAACGTCAGTATCGCGGAGAAACGTGTCAGAAACTCCATGTCAACCACCGCGTCGATGCCGATCTTCCGAATCTGGAGCACCGCTCGCAACGCCTCAGCCGCGAGGCCGAAAAAGCCCTTCGTCGCGATCGTTATCACATTTTCATCGGGAAGAATTTCCATCGCGTCGAGAATGAAGCGATTGTCTTCGAATACGACGAAGTAAACGTTTTCACGTCCAACCATTTCGATCGCACGCAGAATTGCCGGATAGGCGAGAACGGTTGACCCTTGCTCCGCGAACTTCACGAAGAGAATGCGCTCAACCTGGCGCCGTGCTGGCGGCCCCGCGGACTCAAAGATTCTTCTGAGCATGGTTAAAATGGCGCAAAGCGGGGCACCAACCCAGCGATCGGTGCGTTGCAAAGTGAGAATGCCTGCCGGAAGATCCATTTTCTGGTCCCTAAGATAGTCACCTCTGATAGTGACCAAAAGCCTTCGCGAGAAAATTTTGGCGGCTCCAGTGCTCGGTTGTAGCGTCGAGAACAAATATGAGCGCGGATGTTTGTCTTAAAGTCTATTAACCGAGGATAGTCAGGCGAAAATGCATCACGGCGGTCTTTGTCATGACACATAATATTGCAACCGGCCAAGCATCTGACCGGCTTGGGAAGAAGTCAGTAAGGCCGACGGAAGTTGCGGTCGACGTCGCGCCCCCAGCAGCGGATGCACCCGCGCGCGTAGATGAGACCGGAGTTGAACTCAAGCGCGGCGCGTTCCTGAACACGATCGCCATGCTGGCGTCGAATTTCCGCGGCATCTTCTCATTTCTCGTCGCGCGGCTGCTCGGTCCGGCGGCGCTCGGCATATTCTCCGTTGCCTGGTCCACGACGGACATCATCAGCAAGATCGGTGTTCTTGGCCTCGACAATGCGATCACCACATTCATTGCGCGCTCGGAAGCTGTCGGCAATCGCGCGCGGAGCCGGGCGCTGTTTCGAATCGCTGTCGTCCTGGGCGTTGCGCAGTCAATTGTAACCGCTGCCATCGTCATAGTAGCGCTCCGGTTTTTTAACAACCGTCTTCACGTGCAACCACAAGTAGTTTCCGCGCTTGCGCTCGTTCTCTGCGCGATGCCGGGTCTGGCTCTGTACCGGATCAGTACCGCTGTTTCGCGCGGGATGAAAGTGATGCAGCACGACATCTACTCGCGCGGGATGACCGAGCCGATTGTAACCACACTCGCTTTCCTGCTCGCATTCGCCGTCGGGTTCAAGGAGTCCTCACCGGAGGTAGCTGCGATCGTTGGGACGGCAGCCTCGGGACTCATCGCACTCGCGCTCGCCTCAACATTGTTTCGCCATGTTCCCGCGCAAGCAGATGGTCTATCACCCTTTCGCGAAGCACGCTCTTTGGTCGGGTATGCTGCTCCCATCAGCATTTATCAGCTGATTAACGCGTTCATTTCCCGGTTGGACCTCCTCATGCTCGGCTACTTTGTTGGACGCGCGCCCGGTGTGACGCTCGCAACCGTTGGTGTTTACAGTGCAGTCATCGGCACCGCGAACGGACTCCGAAAAGTTAATCAGGCGTTCAACCCGATTTTCGCGCCGGTCGTAGCCGGCATGACCGCAACGGGCGACCACCAAATAGCGTCGGCGACTTACGCGCGGCTCGCTCAGTGGATGCTCTGGATTTTGTTGCCACTCGTTGCGGTCCTGTCGCTCGCGGGAAGCACGATTCTGCTCATTTACGGTCCGGCATTTTGGCAAGGCGGCCAGTGGTTGGGCATCGTTGCTCTGGCCAGTGCTACCAATGCCTTTGTTTCCCTGGGCGAAACAGTCATCATGGTGCAACGCCCGCATTTGAATCTTCTGCATTCGTCGATCACCTGCGCGGTCGCGTTCGCCGGGCTTCTGTGGTTGATACCGCGCTTTGGACCATTGGGCGCGGCGATCGGCATTCTCGTGCCGTATATCGTCCAGGGGATCCTGCGTTACGCCACTCTGCGGTGGGTATTTCACTGGAAAGATTCCTGGAGCGACATCAGCTCGCCGCTGATCGCCGCAGGAATCGCGATTGTTCCCGCTCTGATCTGCAGAGGATTTCTAAGTGGAGTTGTCGGACAAGTCACCAGCGCTGCTGTTTTCCTGGCAGTCTTCGGGGTTCAGTGGTGGCAGCACCATGGCCACAGTAAGGACAGGCAGGCTTAGCGCGGAGCGAAGACGTCCCACGCGTCCCCGAAAAATGCGATTGTTTCGTTGTTGTTGTGCTGACGGCCATTAGGCACATCATGCAGTGACACACGCTACGCATCATGGCGGACGCAGGCACTACATATCTCTGCACTTTGCGACGAGTCAGGCAGCCACTGATCCAAATATCGTCCATGAAAAACGCCCCCTGCGGCGCCCGTGAATAATCCCATAACGATTCGTCAAAGAACCTTGGCTGGATCAAATAACTTCCGCACCCCGTAATCACCGCGACGGCTTCCGGTTGGCGAAGTTCACTCGCCTTGATCATCCGCGCGTCACGCCAGTCCAAAGTTCGCGGCATCGCTGCACCGCGAAAACAAAGAGCCGCCCCGGGCAATTGCTGGTTGTAATGGAGATAGGTTTCCAAGGCATCTCGCGGATAGACGCG
>Ga0193722_1000362_pt1 | contig 9950 bp, 4 predicted proteins | sample H2m1metaG_FD_143044 | JGI IMG/M metagenome (GOLD analysis project Ga0193722, IMG submission 143044) | Soil microbial communities from a riparian zone of the East river system, Colorado, United States - H2m1 | ecosystem: Environmental > Terrestrial > Soil > Riparian zone | place: USA: East River...
ACCACCCTGTTAAAGCTGACTCCTTTGCTTGGTATATCCATTGCCGGACTCTTTTTTATTCATGCCGGACATTTTACCCCCTTCAACCTCAGCGACACGTCCGATCTTGACGCGATTATCACGACTACCACACTTACATTTTATGCCTTTATGGGATTGGAGTGCGCGACGATTCCGGCGGGGAGTATCGAAAACCCTGAGAAAACGATTTCCCGCTCGACCTTGATTGGTACAGGCATCGCTACCCTTGTTTATGTCCTCGGCACCATCTCCATCATGGGCGTTATTTCTCCGGAGGAACTACGGAACTCCAATGCACCTTTTGCCGACGCAGCAATGGCGATCTGGGGTACTCAGGCGAAATACTGGGTAGGGGCGGGAGCGATCATTTCTACGTTCGGCGCACTCAACGGATGGATTGTCATCCAGGGTCAGATTCCGGCAGCCGCGGCGGGCGACAAACTTTTTCCCAGGATTTTCGGGATCACCAACAAACACGAGATCCCCATTTTTAGCCTGGTCATCGGTAGTGTGCTGGTCTCGATACTGATGATGATGAATTTCAGCCGAACACTGGGGGAGACCTATAAGTTTATCATCCTGTTATCTTCCCTTACCTCGCTGGTAGCGTTCCTATTTTCAACGGCGTCGTTTGTTATCCTCAGTCGAAGAAACGCTGCTGTAAGGTTTGGAAAAATTGCGGTGACGGCTGCCGCTTTTTTGTTTTCCTTGTGGGCCATCGCCGGCTCCGGCAAAGAAATTGTTTACTGGGGGTTTCTTTTGTTGATGGCAGGCATTCCGTTTTATGTGATGATGAGGCGGGGGCGGGATAATGGGGAGTCTTAAGTTTAAGCTGGCTCAGATGCATGTAAACGACCACACGGGACTGTGTTTAAGTGTTGATGTGTTGATGTGTTGATGTAGGATTCCCTCAACCTTACTGGGTAGGCGCTGAATTGCTTTCACTCGTCCCAACAGCTGAACATCAACACCTCAACACGCCTACGCATCCGCACATCAAACACCAATATCCGTGGAATTTAGTGTACGAACGTTCCTTATTTAGCCTTCCTTCCCCCGATCCTAAGCCCTTTTCTGTGCGAATCGGGTCCGGCACATCTTTTTTATAGAAGTAACCGCATCAAAAAACGAGGTAAATCCTCACGTTCTGCGATTGCTTAATTCACAATTTAACTATAGCTAAAATGAAAACACAGAGACTTTTAACCACCCTTGCGATCGTATCGGTTGCTTTGCTTGCAGGGTGTAAACAAGATCAACTTGCTCCTGCAAATTCAGCCGCAAGTCCGAATGGAAGGGCCCTTAAATCGACTGATCGCAAGCTTGCCATCAGCGCGAGGACGGCCACGCTTGTAGGCACATCTAACTTTGCGGTCCTGGCGGGAACGACCGTTACTAACGATGGTGCATCACTCATCACAGGAGATCTCGGCGTTAGCCCGGGTACTGCCATTACTGGCTTCCAACCGGGGCCACTCAACACGATCAGTGGTCCGGGGACAGTGACAGGGGGACTGGGTATAGTGACCGGAACGATCTATGCGGCCGGTCCTGTTGCGGCTCAGGCTCATAACGATGCCGTCACAGCCTATAACTTTCTCGTGGCCCAGGTGCCCGATACGATATACTCCGGTGTTACACAACTGAATGGCCTCACCTTCACACCCGGTGTTTATAGTTTTGCACCTTCTGCCAACTTGCAGGTGAATGGAACCGTTTATCTTGATTTTCAAGGTAACAGTGATGCCCTGTTTATTTTTCAAATGGGATCCACGCTGGTAACGATGGGCGGTTCAAAGGTCATCGCGCTCAACAACAGCAGTGCGACGTGCAATGGATCCAACGTGTTTTGGGCGGTAGGATCTTCCGCGACGATTGATGGCGCTCAGTTCGTCGGAAGTGTTATTGCTAACACTACTATTACTATGACTTCTGGTTCAGACGTCTCCGGTAAATTGTGGGCGTTGAATGGTGAAGTAACGATGATCACCGACAGTGTCACGGTCTGCAGCGGTTCGGGCGGCGGCGTATTTCCTCCTAAACCTTGTACGGATTTCATTACCGGCGGCGGGTGGATCAACGGGTCGTGTAGTGACAAGGCGACGTTCGGCGTGTCCGGCGGCATTAAGAATGGTAAGTTCTGGGGTCAGCTCTCCTACAATGACCACTGTAGGAATGGAGTGAAAGTAAAAAGTACGAAGGTGACGGCGTACATCGTAATTGATGCGGTGACACGTCAGATCGAAGGGATTGCCAGGGTCAACGGTCAAGGTCCGTTCACCTACAAGGTAATTGTTTCTGACAAAGGCGAGCGCGGACGCAACGACACCTTTAGCCTGGAACTCTCTAATGGTTACAGTGCCGGGGGCACACTGAAGGGCGGCAACATCCAGCTCCACAAGAAATGCGGAGAGTCCGGCAATAAAGACGGTGATGAAGATGATGACAAAGATGAAAAAGACGGTAACAATAACTGCGATAACGATCATAACCGGAATGATAACCATCATGACGGACGCTGAGGATCCTTATCGGGGTACCCTGTAGAAAATTAAAGCGAATAAAAAAGCGCTTTTCCGATTATCCATCGGGAAAGCGCTTTTTTTATGATATGTAACTCAAATTTGGGTGCGCCATCGTTATTTGTCGAACGGATGTTTTCCCCAACTGAAATTTTTAGGCAGATAATGAGTTTCAATTATTTTGTTCCCTTTGAACTTGAAGATAACATACTGGTCAACAGATGGGAATCCGCTTCTGCGAAGGCTTTGCTCGATAATGTAGACGTCTCCGATTTCAAGTCGTCCCAGAATTTCAATTTGTCCACCCAGTTCTTTCGATTTAAACGCTGGAGTATAGGATTCCCGCACTTGTGGTTTCCCATTCTCAACCAACGTATTTGGAAATTTGAATGTTTTAACGGAATCGTCAAGCGGCTCCAGAAACCCCTCAACGTCTCTGGCATTAAATGCGTTATTATAGCTATTGATTATCTGTTCTTTCGATTGTGCGGAAACAGTCACAGCCGATTCCCCGATGACGAATATCAGAATCGTTTTTTTTTATGATTTGTTTCATACTGAAAAGTGTTGTTGTCAACTTTATATACCCTCGGAATACGCATTGCCTACTGCCTACTTCTTTCTAGCGTTGGATACACAATGCCCAATTGCTCCATATACGTTTTATATTTTAACGGGTTATAGTAGTATTTCTTCATCTCACTCCGGTACGGAGCCATTTTCTCCTTGTTTAAATAAACAGGTGCAGGATCTTTTTCGGTGATAAAAGGAATATACTGGACATCTTTTGTCTGTACATTTTTAAAATAATCCCTGGCGTCGCGGAGGATCGTTGGGTTTGTAAACAAGTCAATTAATGTTAATGCTGTTACTTTTGCTCCAGCCAAAGTACCCTTGTGGGCAATGGGAGTAGCCATAGCAATCGCATCGGCCCAATGATGCCCTTTTGTGCCGGGAATATTGGCTGGGTACCCCAATACAATGGTCGGGACAGTCCAGGATATATCGGCAATATCATCAGAGCCGCCGCCCCAGGAGAAAGGCACCGAACCTTTCAGGGAATCGATTTTTAAACTCAACCCATCAATTGGCTTTCCATTTTTATCCAACTTGGGAGCGTCCACTAATTTTTGAACGGCCAATGCCATTTGCCGGTCGGCTTCAGTCCATTCGGGCAATCCGACTTTCATGATATTGGCATGCATGGCAACCGCCATGGGTTTATTAAAATGGTTCGGCCAGGCTGTTCCGATAATCTGATAGTTCATTTTTGTATCCGTCATCATGGCAGCCCCTTTTGCAATATTGATTCCGGCGTCGACCATACTCTGAATATCCTTATAGTTTCTTTCCCTGAAAAAATACCATACACTTGCTTTGGAAGGCACAACATTGGGCTGATCTCCGCCATCGGTTATAACATAGTGGGAGCGTTGCGTTGGTTTTAAATGTTCCCTTTTAAAATTCCATCCGACATCCATTAATTCAACGGCATCCAAAGCGCTTTTGGCACGCCAGGGTGCACCGGCGGCATGGGCAGCGTCCCCTTCAAAAGAAAAACTTATGGATACTAAACCGTCGCTTCCATTATCTCCGTAATCGCAATTAAATTGACTGTTGACATGGGTGAATATACAGGCATCGACATTTTTGAAATAGCCGTCCCGCACATACCACGCTTTACTGGCTAATAGTTCTTCGGCCACTCCGGGCCAAATCAACAATGTGCCCGGAATATTATTTTTCTGCATGATTTCCTTAACGGCTATTGCTGCGTAAATAATGACAGCCTGACCGGAATTATGCCCCTCGCCATGTCCGGGGGCGCCCTCTACGATGGGGTCTTTATAAGCCACACCGGGTTTTTGAGAGGCCTTGGGGATACAATCAATATCGCTGCCCAAAGCAATGACCGGATTGCCACTTCCCCATTTCGCTAACCATGCGGTGGGTATGTTTGAAATTCCTTTCTCAATACTGAAACCATTCTTAACAAGGATATCGGTCAAATATTTTGATGTTTCTATTTCCTGAAAACCAAGCTCGCCAAAACTAAAAACCATATCCACCATTTCCTGAACCTGCTTTTCTTTTGAAGCAACGATGGGAAGTACTTCTTTCTTTAGAGAGGCGATGGATGCGCTATCGTAGACTTTGGTTTGTGCATTCAGGGAGGTGATGAAGCACAGGCTCGCGAATAAGTATGAGTAGTATTTTGTCATGATTGATTTTCTAATAATTTATTTGGGTCAGGCAAGTCGATCGGGAAATGTTTGTTTTCATACTGATCTCAAATTTAGCACTTTTTGGAAGTCAGTGCCCCACCTCGTTGTGGCAAAAAATCAATCTGCGCGAGCTGATCTATGGAAAATTGGACAACGGCTCCTAATGAAACTGTCATCCCGGCCACGCACCCGTTGTCTATGAAATGCTGCTTGGCGCATGAGCCGGGATCCCTGTTTAATTGCTACAACTTCTCAATGGAATAAAGCCCTTGTTTGGCATTTGTCAATCACAAACGTCGCTTCTATCCAAGTGACCTGCAACGTGGAGCGCATAACCCGACCAATGCAGGTCACAAAGAACACAAAGAACCCACAAAGAACACAACGCAATACAAACTCCATTGTAAAATAGGAATCATATAATAAATACAATTTACTTCTTACCGATCACCGACACACCGATCATAGATTACCGATCACCGCCTTCCCTACCCACTCCCCTGCATTCACAAACGCCTCAAACCAAGGCGACACCTCATCACCCTTCCTCTCCCGTGGATAATATGGCCAGTTCCACGCAAATAGCGACCGCTCAATATGCGGCATGATGGCCAAATGTCTTCCATCATGGGAGCAGAGTGCCGCGACGGCAAAGTCGGAATCGTTGGGGTTGCCGGGGTATTCGGGATAGGAGAACGCGGCGGCTATTTGATAAATGGAGTGATCGGCGGGAAGCCTGAACTGACCTTCGCCATGCGCCAGCCATACACCCAAACGTGCGCCCTCATAACTACGGAGCATCACCGAATTGTTTTTGGGGACCGTCACGTTGATAAAGGTCGACTCGAATTTTCCGGATCCGTTGTGGTGCATTTTGGGATGATCGCCAAACCCGGCCAACCGGAACTTTTCAATAGTGGGTTGGTCGCGGTAAACAAGCCCTAACTCCATCATCAACTGGCAGCCGTTGCATACGCCCAAACTCAGCGTGTCGGGCCGTGCATAGAACCGATCGAGTGCGGCTTTGGCTTTTGGATTGTATAGGAATGCGCCAGCCCAGCCTTTGGCGGAACCCAGTACGTCGGAGTTGGAGAAGCCTCCAACAAACACGATCATGTTTACTCCGGAAAGATCCTCTCGTCCGGCAACGAGGTCGGTCATGTGCACGTCTTTTACATCAAAGCCGGCGAGGTACAAGGCATACGCCATTTCGCGGTCTCCGTTCACGCCCTTTTCGCGGATGATGGCTGCCTTTAGACCGGTTGGAGTCCTGCGCGTTGGATCGATCCCGTAGGTGCTGAACTTTCCATCAAAGCGCTTTTGGAATTTATATTCCAGCGTCTGGTTGAAAATATTTTCTTTCCGCAATGAGGCGTGGCCGTTGGGGCGCTGGATGCTATCGAGGAGGTAGGATGTCTTAAACCAGGCGGCGCGAAGGGAGTCAATGTTGAATGTTGAATGTTGAATGTTGAATACTGACGTAAGCTTGAGCTCTCTTTGAAGGGTGAGCTCGGCGATGACATGGTAGGCGACGTTATGCTGGGATAGAATGGACGCTATTTTTGATTCATTCTCTACCTGAACGACCACTCCCGGATTCTCGCTGAATAGAATTTTGATCAGGTCGTCTCCCAGCGCACTGACATCGACATTCAAACCAACCCCCGGCACAGGGAAACACATTTCCAACAACGTCGTGATCAACCCGCCGGAAGAAATATCGTGACCGGCTAACACATGACCGGATCGGATCAACTGTTGTACGGCTTCGAAGGCGCTCTTAAAGTAAACTGAATCCGTCACCGTGGGAGCCGATTTTCCCAGGCTATTCACAACCTGTCCGAAACTACTACCTCCCAGTTTGAAATCATCCTTGGAAAAATCAATATAGAGGAGTTTTGAACCTGGAATTTTTTCCAGCGCCGGTGAAACCGTCTTTCGGATGTCTTCCACTTCACCCACTGCAGAAATGATGACGGTACCCGGTGAGTAGACGACTTCGCCACCCGGATATTTTTGCGTCATTGACAAAGAGTCCTTACCAGTCGGAATATTGATACCCAGTTGAATGGCAAAGTCACTGACCGCTTCAACCGCCTCATATAGTCTCGCGTTCTCGCCTTCATTTTTTGCGGGCCACATCCAATTGGCACTAAGGGAAACTCCTTTCAGTCCGTGCGTGAGCGGCGCCCAAACAAGGTTGGTCAGGGATTCCGCTATCGCTAGGCGGCTTCCCGCGGCGGGATCAACCAGTGCAGCAACGGGGGCATGTCCTATTCCGGTGGCCACACCCTTATGACTCAGAAAATCCAGTGCCATCACGGCCACATTATTCAGCGGAAGCTGGACCGGACCGCACGTTTGCTGTGTGGCCACCTTGCCGGTAACGGACCGGTCTACCTTGTTGGTGAGCCAATCTTTGCACGCCACGGCTTCGAGTTGCAAAACCTGCGTGAGGTATTCGGCCAATTTATCCTGCTTGTAGACGATGTCTTCAAAGTTGGAGGCATTCGTATTGTCCCGGAGGATCGTCTTCGGTGAAGAGCCGAACAACTGATTGACCTCGAGTTCAACGGGCTTCAGGTCCTGCCGAGAGTCGGTAAATTTTAGCGTGTGATCGCCTGTTGCAACTCCGGTAACATACATTGGAGCGCGTTCGCGGTCCGCCACGCGCTGCAACAGAGCCACATCCTTTTCGCGGATGGCCAGGCCCATGCGTTCCTGCGACTCGTTGCTGATAATTTCTTTGTCGGAGAGGGTAGGGTCGCCTACAGGAAGTTTGTCAATTTCGATGATCCCGCCGGTTTCTTCGAGCAATTCACTAAAACAGTTGAGGTGACCGCCTGCACCATGATCATGGATGGAAACGATGGGGTTTTCAGAGGCTTCCACCATCGCCCGGATGGCATTCATCACGCGCTTCTGCATCTCAGGATTGGAGCGTTGGATAGCATTGAGTTCAATGGAGTTGCCATACTCACCCGTTGCCACGGAAGAAACAGCGCCGCCGCCCATACCGATACGGTAGTTGTCGCCGCCCATCATTACGATCTTGTTGCCGGCCTCCAGCTTTTCTTTTTTAGAATCTTTTTCTTTTCCGAAGCCAACACCCCCGGCGAGCATGATCACTTTGTCGAAGCCGAATTTTTTGTTGTTTTCTGTGTGCTCAAAAGTAAGTAGGCTTCCCCCGATCAAAGGCTGGCCGAATTTGTTTCCAAAATCGCTGGCGCCATCGGAGGCTTTGATCAGGATTTCAATCGGCGTTTGGTAGAGCCACTTTCGCGCTTCCGTTTTTTTCTCCCAGGACCTTCCACCATCGAGGCGAGGGTAGGAGGTAATGTAAACGGCTGTCCCTGCTAAAGGCAACGAACCTTTCCCACCGGCGAGCCGGTCTCTGATTTCTCCTCCCGAACCCGTAGCAGCTCCGTTGAATGGTTCTACTGTGGTGGGAAAATTATGAGTCTCGGCTTTTATTGAGATGACCGAGTCAAAGTCTTCTACTTTAAAAAAATCAGGCACATCCTGGCGGCCCGGAGCAAATTGTTCTATGCGCGGGCCTTTGATGAACGCTACGTTGTCCCTATAGGCAGAGACGAGGAAGTTGGGATTCTCTTTCGATGTTTTTTTAATCAGTTGAAAAAGGGTTGACGGTTTTTCTTTGCCATTGATAACGAAGGTGCCATTAAAGATCTTATGACGGCAGTGTTCGGAATTGACTTGCGAGAAACCAAACACCTCGCTGTCCGTGAGCAGGCGACCGAGTTGTTTACTGACCCCTTCTAGGTACTCGATTTCTTCGTCGCTGAGCGCAAGCCCCTCTCTATCGTTGTACGCTTTGAGATCCTTTATTTTAACAATAGGCTCTGGACGGTGTAGGATCGTAAAAACTTCCTGGTCGAGGTCGCGGTAAATATGCTGGAGCATGGGATCGTGTTTGGCGGCGGCATTGGCTACGCCCACAAATTCCTCGATCCGTTCTATGCCCAGGATGCCCATCGTTTGGGTGATCTCCACGGCATTGGTGCTCCACGGTGTAACCATTTCTTTGCGGGGACCAACGAAATAGCCGTGTAACGTTTGATCGTGAACCAGTTCCGCGTCGCCGAAGAGCCAGGTCAGTTTTTCAAGATCTTGTTTTTCAATGGATTGGCGCACGCTAAGGGCAAAAAAAGCAGAGGAGGCAGCCCTGAAAAATACAATCATTGCACGGTGTTGTAGCAGCAAAACTAAGAGGATTTGAGGGAATAGAAAATCTTTCCCGCAGATCTCGCAGATTCACGCAGAATTTTTGAGCTACTTTGAGAGTTTGCAGAAAATCGTGTGAATCACGGTCCGACAATGGGGTCATCGGAGGAATTCTACTGAAGCATTGATCAGGTCATTATGTCCGGCATCCAAGACCTCAATTTGATTCTGATGCAGTCGCTGGAGAAGGCCTTCCCTATTTTTGGTTGGAATCACTTTGTCGTATTTGCCGGTCAGTATCAGCAAGGGAATGTGTTGTCGATTCAGCATGGCGGCGAGGGCAGGGATATCAAATTTCAAATGCCGGAAATAGACCCAGGAATAATAGACCCGTCGTCTCTTTTCTTCGGTATTCATTTGGGATTCTGCAAATCGCACAATGCCCTTGTTGACCAAACCAACCCGTTGGAAGAATTGAGCAAGGGTAAAAAACCGCCCGGGCTGGAGGACCATACTCTTAAATAGAAGGCGGACGGCGATGGGATAGGTGGCAAGATTGTACCACAGGTTGGTTTTGATTCCGTCGGGTGCCAGCAGAACGACTTTCGTTACTTTATCAGTGAATGCTTCCAGGGTCGCCAGGGCAAATTTTCCTCCCAGACTAAAGCCAACGACCGCAAAGAGTTCGATTTTTTCTTTCCCAATAAACTGCATCATGATTTGCTTCCAGTCGCTTTTTTCGAGAGGCCGCCGGAGAGGCCAGGTACTTTGGCCATGGAAATACAGATCGAAGGCGTAAATGGTATACTTGTTTTCCAGTGCGCTGATCCATACGTCAAATGCCTTGTGGTCCTGGCCGAAGCCATGAAAGAGGAGCAAGGGCATGGGGCCGTGACCGGATTTCGCGTAATGAAGGCGGCTACTTTGATAGTCGATGAAATAGTCTTGGATGAGCATGGGTTGCAAAGATGGGTAAAAATGCTTCGGCGGGCAGGTG